>Ga0222715_10006148_pt1 | contig 10177 bp, 11 predicted proteins | sample C33_9DmetaG_FD_165056 | JGI IMG/M metagenome (GOLD analysis project Ga0222715, IMG submission 165056) | Estuarine water microbial communities from San Francisco Bay, California, United States - C33_9D | ecosystem: Environmental > Aquatic > Marine > Unclassified | place: USA: California... | reverse complement strand
TGCTTCTCGTATTGCAGATATTGCTAGTCAAAACTTTACAGCTGAACAGCAAGTACAGTTAGAGAATAGCCGTATTGCTAATACAATGGATTTAAATAACCTGTCAAATAGACAGGCTCTTTTATTGGCAGAAGCAAGTGCGCTTGCTAATATGGATACTTCTAATCTAAATAACCGTCAACAAGCGGCAGTTCAAAATGCACAGAACTTCTTGCAGACTGATCTTACTAATCTTTCCAACAGACAACAGACAGATTTATTTAAAGCACAACAGCGTGTTCAGTCTATGTTCACTGACCAAGCCGCTGAAAATGCCGCACGTCAATTTAATGCCACTAGCCAGCAACAGACTGATCAGTTCTTTGCTAACTTGGCTAATCAGGTATCACAGTTTAATGCATCACAATCAAATGCACAGGCACAATTTAATGTAGGTCAGGTGAATACACTTGAACGCTTCAATGCCGAATTGAACAATCAACGTGATCAGTTCAATGCGCAGAATCAGTTGGTGATTGCACAAAACAATGCACAATGGCGCAGGGAAATTGCTACAGCAGATACTGCCGCAGTTAATCGTGCTAATGAGTTGAATGCCGCTGCTGTACTTGATATGTCTAATCAAGCATATGCAAATCTGTGGACATATTATGCAGATACAATGGAATGGGCATGGACATCTGCTGAAAACTCACAAGACCGTATTGCTGATATGGCAATTGCACAACTAGATGCAGAGACACGAAAAGCTGTTCAAAATGAAATATCTAGCAGTGCATCTGGATCAGCCCTTGGTGGACTGGTAGGTACAGTTCTTGGTGCAGGTATTGAACACGGATTTGGGAATTTGTTCTGTTGGGTAGCACGCGAAGTGTATGGTAAGGGTGATCCACGTTGGTATGCATTCCGCTTGTGGATGAAATATGACGCACCAAAATGGCTGTACAAGTTGTATCAAAATCACGGTGAAAGCTATGCTAAATTTATTTCTAACAAGCCTGCTCTTAAATGGATCACAAAGAAAGCTATGGACTTGATTATTGAACGTAAACGGAGTAAAATAGATGCGTGGGTATAATGCTGCACTTGTTGCTTATAGAGCAATTGATTTAGATAATATTAAACTAGACACAGAAGAAAAGCCTTCTACGGGCTTACTTGCTCCTAGAAAACAAATGACTAAAACTCCAGATATTAGCAGTCAACCTGCTATGCGCACTATTGAACACATGAAGATTCTCCGTAAGAGAAGGGAGCAAATTAATGGCTCTAGATGAACCTAGATTTGATGCACCAATTCCGGGCATGTCAATGCTTCACGAAGTTGGTGGACGACCTTGGCAAACACCATCTAAACTTAACTCTGTAGATGAGGCTGTAGACTATTATTTAGAGCGTATGTCTTCAGAGGAATTTCTTGAGCAACTTGAAGATATACTTGAGATGGGTATTCCTATTACTAGTGTTGCAAACACAATGCAACTTGGTGGAGTCATGGAAGGTATTCACAGTGTTGATGTAGGTATGTTGGTGCTTCCAGTTCTTGTGGAAATGATGATGCTTGTCGGAGATAGTGCTGGAATTGAATATGACAGTGGACTTGATACAAAAACAGAAATGACCAAGAATCGTACCCGTAATACTTTGGTTGCAAAGACTGCACGTAAACTTCAGATTGAACTAAACAAAAAGAAAAATGGCGAAGAGACTGAAGCAGAGGTAGTTGAAGAAGAAATGGAAATGCCTACTGAACCAAAACGTGAGTCTGGTCTTATGAGCAGGAGGTCTTAATGAGTTTTACATCTGGTTTCATAGGTGGACTTGCTAAAAGCATTGATGAGCGTCTTAAAGACGGTATGCGCAGAACTGAAGAGCGTGCTGACCGTATTCTTGAGCGTACCAGTATTCGTGCTGAACGTGAACAGCAAAGAGCAGAAGAAGAACAGAGAGAAGTAGCAGACTTGCTTTCAGAGTTTGCTAGTGTTATTGATGAGAGCCAAGTTCCAGAAGGCATGACTGTGATGGATTATGCTGCTGGTCTATACAGACGTGGTGGTGGCACTATTTCTGGGGCAAAATCATATCTAGAAGATTTACGTGCGCATGAAAAGGGTGGTGGCAGTGTCAGTTCACTCGTTGATTATGCATCTCTTAAAACTGGTGGTTATGGTGAGGCAGACTATGTTAAGAAATTTGTACGTCAGCCTGATACACTAGTTAAAGTGCCAAAAGGTATGCGTGGTGGTGCTGGCTTGTATGGTAAGTTGTTTGATGTTGATGTCACTGAAGGCTTACAAGATGAAATATTTGCAACATATGGTAAGCCAGAAGAGACTCCAGATTTTCAAATGGGTCAGCTTGGATTTAAAGAAGACGCACAACTTCTTCCAACAGCTGATATTATTCAGAAAAGAAAACTTGCAGATATTCAGATACAGCAGGCAGAGGCCAACCTTTCAAGTACAATTGCCGATAATAAATTAAAAGGTGCTATAGACCTAACGCAAGTCAATAGAGACTTTAATACTGTATTGAAAGGACATTTGAATAAATCTGGTATGGCGTATGATACGGATACTCAAGGTACTCCAATATTTAATGTAAAAACTGGCACTCAACAATTTACTGCTGTTCAAAATTCATATTCAAATGCATTAAAAAATGTAACTGAAAATGCGGTAGGATCATTGAATGTTCCGGGCATGAAACAGACTCTTAAAACATTAAGTGAAACTGCACTGGGGTATGTTACACCTAATAATCCAACTTCAACAGGTAGTGCAAATTACAGGATTGGTGACTTACTTATAGATAAAAAGGGTAACACCGTTCTTTATTTAGGTTCTGATATTGAGCCTTTAATTATTCGGAAAAAATAATTATGAGCGATTTATATACGGCTGATGATTTGAAAGCTATGGGTATAACTCCAAAGGCTGTCATTGATGATTCAACTCCTAGTGGTTCTTCTTTGCTGTATACAGAAGAAGATGTAAAAGACGTTGAACCTACACAACAGATAGAACAAGGTGCTGTAGTTCAACCTACACCAGAGTATGTGTCTGCTGAAGAACGCCTTGAGCCTGTTGCCGCTGAACCTTCAGAACCAGAGTCCATCAAAAGTCTTGAACAAGATGATGAGTTGGTATCTGATATTTTACAGTATAGACAAGATCGTTTTGGTGTTGAGAAAACAGAAAGAGCAGCAACATTAGGTGTTGGTACACTTTTTGGCGGTCAAGAACTAACAAACGAAAATGTTGTAGATGATTTAATGGATCACTACAGATTTATGACTCAAAACTCTATGAATGCCGCTAGTGAAATTTCTTGGTTAAAAAGCCTTAAACAAAAAGAACAAGAAGCAATGGCACAAGCAAGTGTTGCTAAAACCGAAAACGAAAAAACTGAATTAACAAACAAAGCAAATGATTTTGCTGAACAGCGTGAACGTGCTTTGCGTATCTATAAGCGTGCCGATAATGTAGGTAGTTTGTTTAATAGCAAACGCTACAAAGAAATGACAGGCATGGAAATGGTAGGCGACATTGTTGATGCGGTAGGTGGCAATGTGCTTGCAGTAATGTCTGATCCACTGACTTTGGTTACTGCAGGTGTAGGCAAATATTTTAGCACTGGTTTGTCAGCCGCTGGTATGTCTCCACTTAAAGCTGGTATTATTGCGGCTGCTCGTACAGCACCTATTGAAGCAGGGGGTGCGGCAGTTGTTGATGTCCTTGTACAAAATGCTGAAATTGAAATGGGTGCAAGAGAAGACATTGACATTGAGCGTGTAGCTACAGTTGCTGGTGTCTCTGGCCTTACTGCTGGTGCGATGACTGGTGTAGGCACTCGTAATGCCGCCAAGCGGGTATCTATCGGTACTCGTGGAGATTTGGACAAAGCACTTGCTAACATGAAAAAGAAGCAGTTAGAAGCTGCTAAAAAGACTAATGACAAAAACGGTGTATTTGCTGAAGATGTACGAGAGAATCTTGCTAAAGGTTTGTCGGATATTTACGGTGAAGAAGTTATTATCAGAAACAAAGCTGGTGTTATTAAAGGCATTGATTCTGAAGTCATTAAAAAATCCCCAAATGCTCGTTCATTCTTTGAGAAAGTAGAAGTTGATGGCAAGATGATTTCTGCTGTCGATGAAGACCTTATTCAAGGTGAAATTAGCTTTGACATATTTGAGCGTGTTACTGCCGCTATGGGCGATATGGTATCTGGCTTGAAAGATGGCTCATTAAAGCTGGTAGATAATGTAGACGAGAAACTTACCCTTAAAGATTTAACAGGACCACTGACAAAAACGGTAGCAGGTAAAGAGCGTGTAAGTGAGCGTATGCTTAATATTATGAGCAACGTCACAGAAGAATCTATGGATGAAGTAATCACCATCATGGGCAAGTATGGTGTAACTAAACGCGAAGTTGGTGCTGCCATGTTTGCTGATGCAAGTCGTGCTGGTAGAACTCTTGGTCAATTGTCTGCATTACAACGCAAGTTTGTGACTGCAGGAAGCCGTAGAACAGCCGCCGATATTGCTGAAGAAACAGATGCAGATACTGCATTGCAAGTGGGTAGTACATGGCGCAGACTTGAAGACATTAGACGTTTGACATTGGTTAGTGGTGTTGCTACTGCCGCACGTAACACAATATCACAGGTATTGCGTTCAGGTGTGGATACTCTTGTTTATTCATTTGAGTCTGCAATTAACCCAAATAAAAAGGTTAGTTTTCAGGGAAGTCTTGCTCAATTAAAGCAAACTTATTTCGATCCACAAGATGCTGCTACTGTAGCACAGTTTATGCTTGATGCATTTCCAGATCAAAAGGTTCGTTTCTACAACCAGTATTCTGAAGTATCAAATAAACTGGCTAAAGGTAATCCGGGTCAAAATGCATTAGCAAAACAAGGCGAAGGTCTTACAAGGACTAACCAGATTCTTGATACATGGGAAAATGCAATTCACCATGTAAATATACTTAACCGTTTTCAAGAAGCTGCTTTTCGTAATGGTGCATTTACTGCGTCTATACAACGTCAGATGATAGACAAAGGTGTAGACATGATGGATGTTCTAAAGAAAGGAACATTAACTCAAAATGTAACGGAAGATATGGTAGCAAAAGCTACTAATGACGCACTAGAATTTACCTACGCATCACAGCCAAAAACAGGTATTGGTAAACTTGTAAATAATTTCATTGTTCAATCTGGCTTGACTACAGTTATTCCGTTTCCACGGTTTATGATTAAAGCTATGGAATTTAGCTATAACTATAATGTAACTGGTGCAGGAACTGCGCTATTTAGAATTGGTGCATCAAAACTAAAAGGCCAGAAAATTACAGATGATATGTATAGACAATTATCTGAAGGCATTGCTGGTGGTATTCCTTTAATTGCATTAGGCTATTATTTACGTGACCGTGATAATGATATGGCAGGATCAGACTGGTATATGCTAAAGGATGGCATGGGTAATGAATTTGATGCTCGTCCATTCTTCCCATTAACACCTTATCTGTTGATTGGTGAAATGCTACATCGTGGTACAATTCCAATTGACTTCCTAAAAGACCCAAATGTTTTGAAAGACACAACCAAAGAAGAGTTGCTAGAAGGTTTTACTGGTACTGGTTTCAGAGGTCAAGGTCCTCTTGATATGCTAACACGTGACTTGTTAAGCGAAACAGCTGATCCACTTGACCAACAAGATGCATATAACAATCTTGGTAGATACATAGGTGAAATGGTATCTGGATACGGTCAACCTATCTGGCAGGTTGCAGATGCAGCATCATTGTTCACGGATATGAATCAGCGTCAGCGGGACTACGCAGAAGACCCAAAAGTACGAGATAGCATTGAATCATTCTTTAATGGATTTATGCGTCCGATTGATTTACGGGTTGGTAAAATAAAAGAAGAATTTGGTGATGCATTCGGATTTGAGGTTGCTAAATATCCTGATAAAGAAGACCCACGTTTTGAAGAAACTCCTGAACGTGTTATGCCATTTATGAAATTAATGTTTGGTGCAACATTGCAAAGAATACCACCAAAATACGTAAATGAACTATATGATTTAGGTTTTGACTATCGTAACTTTATGACGAGAACAAGTTCTCCAAAAGTGGACAGAGCAGTAAACAGAGAAATGGGCTATGCCATGAATATGGAAATACCAGAAGTTCTGGCAACTGCTCGTGAAGAAGGTTTGTCTGCAGCAGATACTGCCGCACTTACTGGTAAATGGATTACACGTGCCAAGTCAATGATTCGTGCAGAAATGAAACTTGCAGATGAAGATACCGTTGCGGCTGCAAACATCAGTAAGTTTAGAGGTCAACCACAGGCTTCTAAACGTGCGGCAATGGATGCTTTTGAAGCGGAATACAATAGAGAAGTTGATATGTTTAATCCACAGGAAGTGCTACGACTTCTTGATTACACGAAGACGCATGGACGTTACGCAAAACAAAGACAATAAAAAGAGGGGGCAATTAAGCCCCCTTTTAGTTTAACGGTTATCACCAGAACCACCTATGACACCTCTAGCTTTTCTATCGGATAATTTATCAAGATTTGCTTCCATTACTTTTCCTAGATTAACATCAACTTCGTTTGCTAACATTGCAGCATACCAAAGCACATCACCTAATTCTGATGCAATTTGATTGAGCTTATCATTATAGCCTTCAACATCTGCGCCATCACGAATGAGCTTTTTAGCTTTATTAGCAATCTCACCTGCCTCACCTACAAGCCCAAGAGTTAAATACTCAAGGGCTTTTTGTTTTGGGAATATGGCTGTTTCTGCAGCACGTCTTTGATATTCAGTTGCTGTAATACTACTCATACCTCTTTGCTCCATCCATTGTTTAGCCTCTTGCTCCAGATTCATTTAACTTCTCCAAGTTTTCAAAGTAGGCTGTATTCCACCCTCTTTGCCACTCACGGTATTGCATAGTGTGTGTATCCATATTTGGTCTGTTCTCTACATACACACTATGCTTACCAACTTGCTTAAAGCCACCACCTTTCTTGAAGGCTTCGTAGCCCCACTGGTATTGAATACGCAGTGGAGCATCATACTTTCCTAAACCATTACGCCTCACCAGCATCACCTTCTTCAGTTTCAGGTTTGTTTACAGACTCAACTAGCATCTTCGTGAAAGTATCTTGTGCAGCACGAAGCTGATCCATACCAAACTGTGCTTGAGCAATCTTTGTATTCAAGTCACGAATCTGATTCACCAGATACTGTTCGTTGTCTTCCAGTTCAACATAGTCATATTCTTTACCATCAATAGTGATCATTTGTTTTTCATCAGTCATTTTCATATTCTCCTTTCATATAATCATATTCTTCATTATGTTTATCAACAGCTTTCTCAACCAAGGAAAGCAATCCCTCACTGATAAGTGCTTTCTTTGCTTCATCGTCACACTCAAACACTACAGTGGCTGAACCGTCTTCATGTTCTACATAATCTTTGATGTCAATCTTTGCTACCATTTTCCTTCTCCCTTTCTTTTTGTTTCAGCCTCTGCCACTCATCATAACTAGGATGGCTACGTGGGGGATTGAACTGTATCCAACCTTCCCCACGCTTCCACACTAACTTATCACTACGCTGCTTCGATGTCAACTACTTCACATACTCCTGCAGTACAAGCCAACTCACGCCCACCTGAAGTTGTATCCTCTTTCTCAAACTCTTGCAACAATGACCAGTCTACATTCTTTGGCATCTTTGTCAAGAACTCTTTATAAGTATCTTCATCAATGTCCTGATAAGGTGCTTGCTTATATGTGTGGTCATCATGAGGCAAGAAACTAATGCCTGATACCTCATCAAAGTTTTTGTATACCCATGTGCCTACTTCCATCCACTCATGTTCTTTCACGGAAATAGTAACAGATGGTTTGTGTTCACACCAATAACGCTGATACATAAGCCACAGTTCAAGCTGTTCAATAGCACTCATATCTGTACGACAAACAGCACGATTAGGAGACTTCATTGGAAAGCTAAACACTGTTGTGCTATCAGGCTTCATTACATCTGGCTCTGCAGGAATACCCTGTGACATAAGGAACTGTGTCAATGGGTCTTTATTATCTCCACGAACAGTACGAATGTAATACGGGTTATGCCGTGCATGAATACCTGATGCAGCATCAGTCAGCTGTGACACTGTACCTGATGGCTTAACGCATGTAACAGCAGTAGACTGTGATATACCAATCATCTTGGCATATGCTTTGTTAGTCTCAACTGCAACATCACGCAAGTTCTCTAGGACCTGGCCTATGTTCATGCCAAGTTTAGCACTTCGTCCTGATGTCAGTTCATTATCCATGATACCTGTCAGTGACACACCCAACAAACGCTCTTCCTCTGTGTTGTTTTTCCAAATCTTACGCAGATACTTAAAGTTGGTCAGTGTGGCTTGCAATGTACCAAGAATAGTAGCCAAACGAACTTTCTCTTTCAGTGTTTCCACTGTATCTGTCGCACGTACAACTACCTCTGACAGATTACAGAACTGATATGGGCGTAGAATAATCTCTGAACAAGGGTTACACCCAAAGTCATGTTCAATGTCACGCCTACCATTCTTTGATGCCTGCATTTTAGCAGACTGCCTGTTAAATATACCACGTTCACCTGACTTGGATTCATACAAGGACAACCATTCGCGCATGAATGTTCCCATCTGTGGTTTTTCTTTATAGGCAACGCTGTTGTTTGCAAGCGCACGTTGACCTTCATATTCCCACCACTTACCTGCTTTTGCATGACGCATCTGATCGTCATTTAAGTTGGACAGGCTGATGAGTGCGCTTCGTCTGACACCACCAACAACAACAACCTCACCAATTTTACACATTATGTCGTGACATTCAACTGGATATAAGCGGCGACCCGCAGCACCCTTGAACTTTTGAATACAAAACTCAAAGAGTTCAACAAGAGGCTGTGGACCTGACGCACGACCACCGAAAGTCTTGAGCCTTGCACCTGAAGGACGCACTTCGCTGACATCGAACTTGGGAATTTGTCCAGTGTAAAGCATAGCAATCAGTTCTTTCAGTGACTTTGCCCATCCGGGGCGGCTGTCACCTACTTTGATTACTGTGTCTGTATCATGAAAGTCTTCATTTACTTGAGGCAGTTTCTCAACATGATGACGCTCAACACTGAAGCCTACACCTGTACCACACATAAGAATATACATTGTCTCATCAAATGCACGTGGATTGTCTACGGGAACATATGAACAGTTGTAGCCACCTACATGACACCGATCCAATGCAGGACCAGCAGTCATAAGCGCACGCATACTTGGCATTACTTGCTGTGTAAGTACTGCCTCTTCAAGTTCAGCCCTTAATGAATCAGAAAGCTGATAGTCATGATTGCTAGACAAGTGACTAGCCATATAGTCAAAATATCTTGATACTGTTTCATTCCATGTTTCTCTTCGCTGCTCATCTTCCTTCCATCTGGCATAACGTGAAAGTGCTATAAAATTTTGATAGTCTGTAGGTAAATAATTGTTTATCATATCTGTCACTCCTGTATTGTTTTCATACTTTTAATTTCAGCACCGTCTACATCATAAAAATACTCCCGGATACCGTCTTCTAATTCCTCACCAACATTTTCATCTGCTGGTATTGGATATTCTTCTTCGTCTACGTCAAGGGTAATGAACATCTTAACTCTTATCATTAGCCATTACCTCTTCAATCAACTTGTCCAGATACCACTGTGCTTTCTTCAAGTCTTCTAGTGGTTTGTCTTTATAGTCAAAACGCCATAGGTATTTCATAATGTTGCCTTGCAGATAGTACTTGAACCCATCACCAGTAGCAGCAGAGATAGCGTGAATACACTCAATGCCTGTCTGATTATAATGTGGTGGGCTATTGACCATATCAACTGCATCTTCAGAAGGCCACATTTGTTTACTGTCTGATTGTTCCATAGCTTGTTTCATAAATGTTTCATGTCTCATGCGTTCCCCTTTGTCTTAAAATCAATTGAAATAATATTTTTATCACGAGAAACAATAGTGGGTTTTTCATCCTCGTAGTCATCTTCTAACACAACTTCAACAACACTGTCAACAACATTAACAACATAATCAT
>Ga0222715_10006147_pt1 | contig 10177 bp, 9 predicted proteins | sample C33_9DmetaG_FD_165056 | JGI IMG/M metagenome (GOLD analysis project Ga0222715, IMG submission 165056) | Estuarine water microbial communities from San Francisco Bay, California, United States - C33_9D | ecosystem: Environmental > Aquatic > Marine > Unclassified | place: USA: California... | reverse complement strand
TAACTGGGTCATAGGTGATGCCGTCTACGGGGTCAAAGTCACCACTGGTGGCATCGTAGGCATGAAGCCCGATGATTTTACCGGGGTAGTATACCTTGTCGCCCACTGAGTAAAACAGAGTGTCGCCCGCTGCCTGTGCCCCCGTCAAGGCAGCTTCAACCAATGGAAGACTTGTTGCTGCCGATTCTGATTCACTTTCTGCATTGCTTGCGTAGATGATGAACTGCTGGCTTGATGGGGCAGGCAGTCCTGTGCTAACATCATATGGTGAGCCGGGGAATGGGTTGGTTAGCAGTGCATCAGAGTTGACTGTGGCTGAAGCAGGAGAAGTTGCTGGAGCTCCCCAAGCAACTCTTAGAGTATCTAAAGGACCGGGGGTAATTGCTACATGGTTAACTTTTCCAGCATTTCCAACGAATGGGTGAATGGCTCCCATGAGACTTAAAGGACTAACTCTAAGCTGGTCATTTCTAGTCTCTGCTTCGGTGATTTCAACACCAATACCTTTGGCGACAGCTGCTCCCAAGATGTGTACTTTATCTGCTCTCTTGACTGCTGAGTTACCCGCAACATGTGCAACAGCCCCACCATTCCAGCCAATGTTAGCTGGGGTAGGCAGTGACGCTCTGCTGGCGTAAGTTGTCAATGCGCCTCTAAACTCCCTAGGCTTGGTGATGTCGTTTCTAACGAGGACTTTGAGCCGGTCGTGGTATTTGTAGTCGGTTCGTGGGTGGAACTTAACCACATACATGCCGTCAGGTCGAGGTCCTTCAACATAGAAGTGTCTCTCAGCGTACTCGTCTCTGCCTCTCAAAAGCAACTCAGCAGCGGTCATTCCGTTAGGCGTTTTGTACTTGAAGTCGTCCATTTCGATGTACAGAGCGATGTAGGGGTTATCGGTGACCAACTCAATCGAGACAATCTCGCCCGCTTCAATGAGGTTGAGGACCTCAATTTGCTGGTCTCGTCCAAGGAACTGAGGAGGAGTGATAGTCTCAACGAAGATACTCGTTTCCTCAACACTATACTTAGGACTCTGGTCTACGATAGCTACGCTCTTATCGGTGTTAGGGTTGTTGAAGTCAGATGCCGTGGGCTGAGTGTAGTCCACCACAGTGTACTGCTCAATGCCTTGCATGTACTCGTCTTCGTAGTAGGGCGGATTTCCTCTGCTCACTTAAGCCACCTCCCGTATCACTTGGGGAAGTAGTCTGCAAGCATAGAGCCTTCAACAGGCAGTCCCGTAGTGTTGATGATTTTGAATCTCAAGCGACCGCCGGAGCGTTGCTTGAACATGTTGACTTGCTCTGGAGTGAGTTCAAGGACTCTGTACTTCCAGCCAATCATTCTGATTCTTCCGTCAAGGATGTACTCGTCGGAGTCGTTGATGTAGCGGAGGGTTGGGAGGTTGTTCTCACCGTGCTCAATAAAGAGGGAGTAGTCCCAGTTAGGGGCTTCGGGGGAAGAGATGCTTCCGTCGATTGCACCGGAGAGTCCTTCGATTTTACCTTCGGTTCTTGCGGTACCAGACTCACCTTCGGGTGCTTCGTCGAGGACATACTTGGGGACACCAGCAGGGTGCTTCACCATGATTTTGCCCGAGACCGTACCTGCTTGAAGTAGGTGTTCCGCCGTTCCATCGCCTTTGAACCCGATAGGGGTACCGCCAGCGTTAGGTGCGGTGTTGGAGCTTGAGTGCCAGTTACCCAGCTCAGCGTTGATGAACTTAGGCTGAAGGGGGAGGGTTGGGCACAGTTGGTACAGGTTACCCTTGAAGGGTTCCAAGTCGTCAAAGGAGATGTAGCCAGAGTCGTAGTCAGGCTTGAGGATGTTTCCTTTAACATCGGCTGCAGAAGCACCGTCAGAAATGTCGTAGTAGGATTGGATGGAGTGGATACCGTATTGAGCCAAAGCTGTACCGTCAGTTCCGTTAAGAGCTTCGGGGGAAGCAGTGTGGCCGACATTGAGGGTGTCGGTGAAGAACAGGTCAACGACCATTGGTTCCACTGCGGTCACCAGATGCATTCTGCTTCTGATGCGAATCAGATAGCCTGGTTCCAGTTTAACACCTTGCGAGTAAATCGGGGTGTCTCCTACATTTGCGATTCTACCGAAAGCGTTTCCGCTTCGGTTTCCTTGGTTTGCGTTTGCCATATTATCACTTCTCTATCTTGAGTCGGGCGGTGCCCTTGTCTTACCCAAGAGAGAGTTACATATAACGCCTTTCATTGAAAGGGGCTTTCTCCACGAAGCCATCCTACTAACATATACCGCTCTCCACGGGTAACTGGAGTGACTTTGTGGAGGATAAACGAAGGGAATAAAATCATCTTGCCTTGCTCAAGTGGGGCAGAGCGCTCTTTGTCTCCTGCTTTGATAATCAGCTCGCCACCATCGTAGCTTTCGGGTGGGCTAAGTGGGATGACAAAAGATAACTTTCGATACATGTGAACACCCGAGCCGATATCCAGGTGCCAGCCATAGTGGCCTCCAATGTTGTATTTGAGAAACTGGAGGCGGTCTGCTCCTTGTAGGGAGTAATTCCACACTTCTGAGTTTACTTGGATAGCGGCTCCTATGACTAAATCGTATAGGGGCTTATCATCTGTAGTCTCTATGGGATAGGCTAATGTCTTTCGGATGCTTTCGTCCTTGACTCCCTTTGCCCCAAGACCTGCGTCTTTGAGTTTACTTGAGTAAGAATGAATCAGCTGACCACACTGTTCGGGAGTGAACACAGGGTCAGTCGTGATGGAAGTTGCGGAGAACCTCATGATACCTTCGAGGTTCTTTGCGTACATAAGGGTGTAGCACCAACGGGGGCCGAAGCCCCCGCTGGTCTACGGGAAACTGTCACTCACCCAGCAGTTGGGTGAGCCGTTCTGCATAGGTGTATTGCTACACCAATTGCTACTCAGTGAGTAGGTTCTTTACTGCCTGACTTTGTTGCTTCAAGCAACGCGGCACAGCGACAGGGTCGTGATGAGGGTAGCACCCAAATCAAGGACGACCTTGAGCTCGTTGAGCGTGCTACCAGCAGTGGTAGCGGCTTCGGAGCCATCAGTCAAGGTGTCGATTTCCGTGTCGGTCACAGAGCCGGTCATGCTGTCGAAAGCATCGTTCAAGACGCCGCTGAGGTTGAGGTTGCTCACAACAGGTTGAGCGGCTTCGCCGGATTCAGCGTCGTTCATGATAGCTGCCATCAAAGCACCCTGCAAGTCCACCGTAGAGGTGAATTCGCTTCGAGCGCTCACACCGTCAGCAGGGGAGGTCTCTTCATCAAACAAGTCGTCTGCCGTAGAGGTAGCAGCGTCTTGGATGGTGATAGCACCAACCGAGAGCATGGCTTCAGCAGCCAAGCCTCTGTACTCGTTGGAGGCGGAGGAGCCGTAGCTCTTACCACCAGCAAGGGGCACATTCGTGATGCTCTTCAAAAGACCGCCCTCAACATCGTCGGTGATGTCGGTGGCAAGTGCAGTCGTACCAGCAGCGTCAGTGACACCGCAGGTGTAGTCAGGTTTCAGGGCTCCAGGGAACCGCTGCGTAGCAAGGTTGTGAACCGTCTTGAGGTCAGCCTCAGTGTAGTCGTTGGTGTCGGCTTTCAACACCAAGACATTGGTTCTCACAAGCTGCAGTTGGGCTCCAAAGGCCACATCGAGTCCGCCAATAGATGCCATATTTGGTCACCTCCATTGGTTTTGTACCAAGACCCGTGAGGGTCTCAGCTCAACTCCCCGATGTTTTGGGTCAGCTGGATGAGCTCGTGGTGTTGACCGACAACGCTGCCGATGACACGCCACTTCTCAGCACCGGAGATGGTGCTGTTACCGAAGCTTGCAGCTCCGCCGACAACTCTGTGGGAACAGTTGATGTTCTTTTCTGGCTCAATCACGATTGGGCTCTCGTACCACACAAAGGGCTCTTCGAGGACTTCGAAGATTTGTTGGTCAAGAACAGGCGTTTCGATACCGCTGATAGCCCACTGGTGCTCGGTGATGAGCAGTGGGGTAACGGGGTATTGAATACCCATGATGAGGTAGAAGAACTCTTCGAGGGACTTGAAAGACAAAGTCTTGCTAGCCCAGCCGAAGGAGTCAACACTCACGCTGTTGGGGTTGCCCGTGCTTCCCGACGAGGGGATGAGCCACTGGCCGTAGGTACCAAGGATAGAGAACTGGTCAGCTCTCAAGATACCTTTGCCGTAGTCGCCCTTGGGCCACACGCCTTGCGAACCTTGTCCCCAGTGGGGGAAGTTCGAGGCGATTTTCGTTTCAATAAGGGACAGATAAGACTTAATCTGTCCAGTCGGTCTATCGTAGTAGGGTCTTAGCTCCATGCATAATCACTTCCTGTTTTTGTTTTGGTCGCCCGTTTGGGCAAGTAGGTCCACTGAGGTATTGCATATAAAGAAGTTGGTCGCTTTGAATCTCGCTTGAATCCCGAGGGACATCTTTTTAGATGCGGTGGCTATCGTCGAAGCATGTCCAAAGAGACTTCCAAGCAGATAACTGTCCGGTTCAACTTAAGCGACTGGATTCAGATACTTGGTGAAGCTGAAGATGAAGGCATCAAGCCGGTACAGTATATTCGAAGTACTATACTAAAGAGACTTAGTGGTACTCTTGTTGATGTTAAGTCGATTGATGCCTATCTTAGACAAAGGGAACGAGACAACCTCATCAACAACCGAAGACAACTTTAGGTGGGCCGCCAGAAGAAACGGGCGAACAAACCCACTCGAGGACTGACGGCCCGGAGACCCCGAGCAATCTAACGGATGCGCCCCTTGTTCATAAAAGGTGGGGGCGAGAGTAGAGATGAAAGAACTTTGCTCGGGCACTCTCGCCCCCGACTGTGCCTCAAAGGTGATGAAAAGACACAGGAGAGGAACCCCGAACAAAGCGAGAGTTCTTTCGAGGCACCACCGAGGCTCCCCGAAGGGAGCCCCGATGGGACTCAACTGACGCAACACCTTGCCCCCGAAGGAGCAGGGTGCTGCCGTTCTTCTAGGTATGTCGCCATACCCATGCTACTCAGTGAGTAGGTTCTTTACAAGCTGCCACTAAGTCAGTGTCTTCAGAAGACATTGACTCGAGGTGCGGAGCCGACACCAAAGAGCTGAGCGTCTTGTGGTGCTGGGAGCATCTCGGGTGCTTCGCCCATGCCTTCGTGCATGCTACCGAGGTAACCAAGGTAACCGCCTCTGTAGCCAGCGATGCTTCCTCTGTAGCCGTTGATTGGGCTCACAGACTGGAAGTACTGGGTGAGGGCAGGCACTCTGCTGACAAGGACACCAGCGGTGAGGACACCGATAGCGGTCATGTTAGCAGCGATGGCCGTGGACTCACGAACACCAGCAAAGTTAACTGCGGCGTAAGCGAGAGCCGAGGACACACCGATACCCACAGCGAGCTGGCCAATCTCCGTAGAGACATACTGACCAACCACTGGGATTTTGTTCAGCTGACGGGTGAGGTTGACTCTGTCAGCGACCATCACAGCGAGCGAGGGCAGAGCGAGACCAGCAAGGACAACACCCAGAGCGGACATGTCCATGTGCTTCTTCACGAAGGCCGTGAAGCCGCCGAGGCGGGGCATCTTCATTCGGTATTTGCGAGCGCTTCTGCGTCGGGCAGTTCTGCGTCGAGCGGTTCTGCGTCGAGCAGTTCCTCTGCGGCGCGTGGTTCTTCTGCGGCGAGCAGGGCTTCTGCGCTTGGTCGTCTTTCTGCGGCGCGTGGTCTTTCTGCGTCGTGCAGGAGACTTTCTGCGTCGGGTCGTGGACTTGCGTCGGGTCGTCTTTCTGCGTCGTGCAGGAGACTTCCTTCTGCGAGTCGTGGACTTGCGTCGGGTCGTTCTTCTGCGCTTGGCAGGCGACTTGCGTCGGCGGGTCGTGGACTTGCGTCGGGTCGTTCTTCTGCGCTTGGCAGGAGACTTCCTGCGACGGGTCGTCGACTTGCGACGGGTCGTCTTTCTTCGTCGAGCGGGTGCTCGGCGGCGAGTCGTAGATTTACGAGCTGCCGTCTTTCTTCGTCTGGTGGTAGTTTTTCTTCTAGCCATAGTTTTACCTCCCTTGCGGGAACGAGTACTAGCTTTGCGCTTAGTTGAGCTCTTCCGACTCGCAGCCTTTTTGGCAGCTCGTCGCTTAGCAGGTCTGCGAGGATTCAAGATAACAACTTCCTGCAGAGGCATGGTACTCACCCTACCCGAACGAAGTCTTGCATATAAAGAAGTTGGAAAGTATGACAATGTGAGAAGTGTAATAAGTGCAGGTACCATCGCAGTTTCATGAGTAGCAGGAGACAGGCTCAGAATCGAGTCAAGTCCACTCCTGTTACAGTAACTATCGACAAGCAGCTGCTTGACTGGTTAGAGTACCACTTAGAGGTTCGTACCTTTGCTAACCGAAGTCATGCAGTTAACCAAGCGATTGGTTTCCTTAAGTGGACGCTTGAAACTAATCCACAGGCATTCTACGGGGAGCGACCTGTTCGACAACTTCAGCCAGCTCGTCAGCCGCAGCCCGATACAAACCAGAACCAGCCTCGCTGATAAGCAAGGTAACTGTCGGAAGAGATAAAACAAGTCCGCAGTAGTTTGAACAGAAGGTAACTTCGGGATTCATTGTGATAACTTCTACTTCTGAAAAGTTATCTAGATATCCTAGTACTGACATGTTTACATCCTTATCTGATACTCCTGGTATTTCTGTTACTACAAAGTCAAGTGACTCAAGCTTCCCAGCCGAGGTTGGGTCGAAGGTTCTTATGTCAATGTGGAAGTCAGATTTACTTCCAGCTTCGTGAAGTTCCTTCATGAAGTCTGAGTTGAGTGTGTCTGAAGTATTGTGGTTCACTACCGCATCGGAGGTTTTTGGAACCAACAAAAACGACTCTATGCTGCGGAGGTTAAGCGAAGCCACCAGCATCTTAGCAAAGTGCACCGAGGTGGGAGAGGTGCGCGAGTCAGTGACTGTGATGACTACCATCTAGAAAGCCTCAGCCCACCTTTCCTCTTAGGTCTATCGGCACTCACAGGCTCGTGCTTTTTCCAGCCACCGCCACCCGTGGTGTAGTAAAACCAAAACTTGTTCATGTCTTGGAAAAAGAAGTCTCTGGGGTAGTGGTCGAGGTTTTTACTGCGTAGATAGTCGGGTCGGTCGTCGATTTTGAAGATGAACTTGTTTTCGCTTTGAGTGTACACGGTATCGTTCAGCAGTTGCATTCGCTGAGTAAGTGCCATACCTACAATGCCTAATCCTGCACCAACTGTCCATATCATCTCGATTGCTTTGCTACTTCCTTTCTTGGTGTAAAGTTGTAGCTCGTCAATAGCGATGACTCGGCGTATTCTCCTGAAGCCATCTGTGCGTTGTAAGTTAAACACCAGCTCAACCATTCGGTCAAGTGCTTCGACATTTTCGGGTGAAGTCGCTGGTGTGCGGAACACGATTCGGGGTTCTTTCTTGAGGAGCTTTTCGTAAACTTCCATGGGTGAGTAGCAAACTACTCCGAGGTTCTCGTAATCGGAGTCGTGCTTTGGGTCAACGAAAATAGTGTGGACTCGGTCCTCTTGAAGTCGCTTGAGAACCTCGCCTGTGAAGTAGGTTTTACCTGACCGAGTCATACCTAAGACAACTGAGTGACGGTTGCGTATTGCGTCGATTGTCGTGCCTGACAGCCTCGCCATAATTGACTTAGCCTTCACCCGCTATTTCAAAAATACTCTTCGAAGGGGTCTTCTTCGGCAAACTCGCCGTGTCGCCATTCGCTTGGGTTGAACAGGGTTTCTGCTTGAGCTTCCTCATCTGCGGCAGGGTGCCCTGTTAACTTTGCAAGCTGACGATAGTCTAGAGTTAGCTCAGAGCCTTTTTTGATATTGGCTTTAGCGACATACTCTAGTGTCTGGTCAGGCAGATATCTTGCTGTCAGATTTGGACTGTCTGAGTGATTTATGTACTTCACATCGCTTGCGTCGGTGACTACGGTTTCCCCTCGTCTAATGCTTTCATCAGCAAACAGACCTTGCCCGTGTATCTCTGAGTTCTTGATATTTGGGTTTTGTAAAGCGGTGATTGGGATGGTTTGAGCCGTGGCGTATGGAGAGAACGAGTGAGTATCGCCGGGGAAGAAGTCTGCTTCGCTTGGGTTATCTCGTACCCCTTTGGCTTTGTAGTAGTTATCTATGAACCGCTTTTCTGCAAATTTTTCACCGTAGAGGGTGCTAGCGAGACCAGCGTAGCCTTCAAGACTTTCTTTCTCGTCTTTCCTCTTATACTCCTCTAACTTGCGCCTCAGCCTGGGCCAGTTTCCATTGTAGAATCTGTTTTCATAAGCAGCTGCCACTGCACCGGGGCCCCATCCGTCTTTCTGCAGTTGGACATCAGCGGGAGAACGACTTAAGGACTCTTGAGTCTCTAATATGACTTCTTCCCCTTTTGGAAAAGGTCGGTCAAGGTGATTTGCGTACATGAACGACTCGAAGGCTTCCTTCGCTATTATTTCCTCTAACTCAGGTATTCTTTCTACACCTACTGCGATAACGTAATCTACTGCTATTGTTGCAGGTTTGGTATACTTGTATCTGTTTTCCATAACCTGGCGGCTACCCCATGCCTCTCCAATGATGGCCTTTTCTAACTCGGGTATGCGCTCTTTAGCAACACCAGCGTAGCTTATTGACTCGCTTGGAGTAACTGCGGGGTGCTTGCTGTGGAACTTGTAATAGTAGAACATCTTTTTCTCGCCGCGCTCAAAGCGACCTTCGAGCATTTGGGTCGCATAGTTGTATGCAGCCCCACCATCTTTTGCGATAATTTCTTCTGCTTCTGGCCATCTCTTTTTATCGTAAATTCCCTGGTAGACTTCGAGAGCGTAATATAAAGCGTTTTGTGGGTCCCTAAGCGCGTTGGCTTCTGCTTCCTTCCAACGCTTTCCTTCAAAGAAGTAGTTAATGTAGGCAGCTGCCGTCCAAACCTCTGTTGAGATTGTAGCTTCTGCCAGTTGAGCAGTAACTGGGTCGGCAAACTCGGTCCATCTCTTTTTGGCCACTTCCAGGGCATATCTACATGCTGGCTCCGCGTCAGTTGCTATTATTCCTTCTGCCTCGGGCCATCGCCGCTTCAAGACTTCCTTAGCGTAGGCGTTAGCGTACTTTGGACTTGTCAAGATAGCTTCTTCTCCTTCCCTGAACCGCTCACCAGTTTCAAGTGCATACCTGTACGCTGCTTCGGGGTCTTCGTAAATAGCGCTCATTACACTCTTGCCGGTGATTTCTTTCATGAGCTTATCTAGCGACAGGGGTATCTCGAATGGCTCGTCGTCGACATCGAGGAAACTTTCTGATGGATAGTGGAAAAGGGCGTACTGTGCGCCACTTGCTTTGAGAATGAGATACAGTGCGTTACGAGAGGGTGCTGGTATGTCGCCGTCATCACCGTAGACCACTTCGTATTCGACATCTTCCCAATCTTCGTTGCTATCATACCAGAGATAGCGATACGCGTACTCAAACTCCTTTACACACCAGCTGTTGTTTCGCAAATTGGTGAATCCTACAGTGGCGTTTACCGTGGTTAGTTTGATTACAAGCCAGTCTTTGGTTTGTCCAACTAGTTCCGAGCCGGTTGGATATTTGTCAAGCAGCTCAAAGTAGTCATCAGGTAAAGCGGGCTTTTCAAACAAACTGTGGTACCAGTTAGCGATGCCGTTTAAGTCTCCACTGGAGTAAAGTAGAACATTCTTTGGTGTTTTGATTTCGTACTCTTCCTTAATGTGCTTAACTACTGTTTGGTCTCCCATCTTGTCTTTTAAGAATGCCCAGTTGCTAAGCAAGCCCTCGGTGTCTTCGGGGAGCTGTATATTTCCTTTCGATGCTTCTCGAATAAACCACTGCACGAGTCGGGAGGGAATCCGCTCGTCTTCTTCGACCATGTCAATTGCTTTATCGTCAAACCGATACTCCCACTTGTTATCTCTTGCCCACTTGATGGCCCCTTCTCGGCTGCCGTTAACAAGGACATATGCGTCAACTTCTTTTGGATTGTCTTTAACCAGCCCCGCTTTGACGGCAAGTGAGTAATCGGGCATTTTCTTGTTGCCTTTCTTGACGGTGTTACCAAGGGTAACAAACGAGTAAACCCGTCCGGCTGCCCACTGGTGTTGCTGGACTCCTGGCCTAT
>Ga0222715_10006145_pt1 | contig 10178 bp, 9 predicted proteins | sample C33_9DmetaG_FD_165056 | JGI IMG/M metagenome (GOLD analysis project Ga0222715, IMG submission 165056) | Estuarine water microbial communities from San Francisco Bay, California, United States - C33_9D | ecosystem: Environmental > Aquatic > Marine > Unclassified | place: USA: California... | reverse complement strand
AGGCTGCCCGACTGGCGGCGGCCACGCGTGGGACAGCCACAGAGCCATTCGGACGAGACAGACGGCCTCCGTTGGGGACGAACGACTGGACTGGAGCACGTCACAGTGACGATGGGCACGCGCGCGATGAACGCACGCGCGAAGAAAGCGATGACGACGACGAAACCAAACTTTGTCGTGGGTTTCGTTTATCTCCTCGGTACGACGACGACGACGACGACGACGACGCACGCGATGGTTTGGCTAACTGTTGCACCCAACGCACGCGAGTGAGCGATGTGTTTTGACCGCGTGCACTGACGGCAAGGTGATTCATCTCACGCACGCATGCGCACAGCGACGCAATTGACATCCAAGCTTTTGCCGTTCTTCATCAACACCTTGGTCGCGAGACAACTCACCCCGGAAGAGTTTGGTGTTCCAACCGTTCACTTCTACTTGCTCTCGACGGTCATTCTCACCACACGCGAAGGCTTTCGTCGAGCGCTGATGCGAGACTCCGTCAGCGATGCTTCTTTACGCTACGCTTGGTTTGTGTTACCTGTCGGAGGATTCTTATCCATTGCCGTGCCAACGGCTGTGTTGTGGTCGCAAAACATCTCCACAGCCGAACCATACGGGCTGGCTCTCGCGTACTACGGCGTCGCTGCGTTCATCGAACTGTGCGCTGAGCCATACTACATCAGAGCCATGCGACTTTCGGCGTTCAAGTTAAGACTGGTTGCAGAATCAATTTCAACTGTTCTTAGGAGCGTGTTGACGTACGTGCTCGTGTCCAAGACTCAAAACAATGTCGTCATGGCCTTCGCATACTCCCAGGTAAATTATTTATTTCATACGTTCCAATTAATTCATTGGGAACGATTCACACAATACTAACATGAATTAATCCTTGTAGTTGCTGTATGCGACGTCTATGGCAATTATTTACATAGCCTCGACGCCGAAAGCGCTTGCAAAGTCGTCTACGAAAGATACTGCGACGGTAAAATTAATTGGAATATTTTCTGTGCAGGTATGTGAAATACACGCCAATTGGTCCAGTTTACTCACGTTTCTCAACGCTTAGGCGGTTTGGAAGTTAGTTCTAGCTGAAGGAGAAAAGGCCGCACTAATCGCCGTCGCTGCAGCCGACGAAGTCGGCGTGTACGGACTCGTAGCATCGCTTGGGTACGTTTACCGCAATTGCATTATTTAATTAATTCTGAATTAATTTTCGGGATTCAGGGCCGCATTTGCGAGATTAGTGCTACAACCTTTTGAAGAAGCAGCATTTGTGATCTTCACGCGCAGTGTGTCTTCCAAGACAAGTTCAAGCAAAGAAAAGGATGTCTTCGATGCTTTGTTACGTGTCGCAATTATTTTCGGTAGTATGGCGGTAAGTTATGCAATTAATTCGACACCGTGCGCTTGGTTGTCGATTGTTTCAGCTGTATTTATCTTTTTACATCCTAAGGCGACAATGGGACCTCACTATTCATGGCTAGCACTGAGGTGCGTCGATTTTGGACTCGTGTTATTTGTTATTTATTTCGACACGCAGAGTTTTGTACGGCGAGAAGTGGGCGAGCGCGCATTACGCGGCTGAAACTCTCGGTTGTTACGCAATTTTAATTCTACCACTAGCGGTACGTATGAATTAATTCCCAGTGATTTGAAAAGACCCAGATATTTGATACTGGGTTGAAATTAATTATTTATACTTTCTCATGAGAGTTAATTAATTCAATCAAAAAACTAACAAAATCCTTCATAGGTGAACGGAATCACCGAGGCTTACGCCCATGCGGTCATGGTAATCTTGCATGAATATTTCATCGCGCGAGGCGTACTCACTTTCGCTTTTTATAGTCATCATCGGAGCTCAGCTCTTCCAACGTTTGGCTTTTGGTATGCTCGCTTGTCAACGTGGTACGTTTCGTCTCTATCGTATCAATATATCCGAGTGTTTCATCTTTTCAACCTCTTAGGGCGGTACTCTAATTCTCCAACGCTCACTTGGACCTGTTTCGCTGCTCGTGGCAAATGCTATGAGTATGTTGGTACGGATTGCGTTTACCGGCGCATACTTACGCCGCCGCTTCCTCAGACTGAAGACGAATACGAGGGTAAATTTGCCCTCGAAAACATACTTCATGGTAAGCTCAAAGTATGGTTTCATGGATATCAACATATATGTGATCATTTTTCACGCAGACTTTGGCTGTTTTCTCCGCTGTTTCGCGAATTTCATCTGAGAAGCTACGTCGTAATCCCAGCACCATGAACTTGCTCTCGCACACCGGATGCGGCGGCGGCATACTTTTCATCCTCCTCGTCGCGCTCTATATTTTAGAGCGCGATGCGTTCAAGGTGTTAGCCAAGCATGATAAATCAGAATAGTGTCAGTTTTAGCGCATGGTATCGTAGACTTCCTAGTTTTTCACTCAACGCGTGCTCTCCGCAGTGACAGCCTCTCCTCAAAGTTGGTGGTGGGCATCGGTGTACCATTGCTTCGATTGACCTTGTGTATATATTGTGCATCGATTTGTGCTATCAAACGTAAAATTCCAATTTTTTCGTTTCGACTTAAATGCGAGTGATAGATTATTTCGTGCTCGTATACGAGAGATGCTTACGTCGGAGGGGGGGTTTTGGTGTACCATGGTGTAAAACACCACATGGTACACCAAAACCCCCCGTCCGACGTAACGTTTCCAGTCATTTTCTACGCGATAGTACACCAATTCCCGCGGTATTATCACGCGTTGCCTAACGGCCGGGAAAACTGCCCTCCTGCCCTCCAGCTGCCCTCCGTCCACCAGCGCGCCTGCGCAGCGGCCGAGCGCGCGTCGAGACCTAGGCGAGATCGCACTGGACGTGACCTCGGTCGTCACACTCGCACGCGACGTGGACGACGTAGACGCACGCACCCGTGCGATCTCACGCGGTTAACGTTGAACGTACATTCAACGCGCACGCATTCAAACACTCGCCACCGCTTCATACGCGCGCGCGTGCGTGTTGACAAGCAAGCATGTTGAACGTCATTCGTCGAGCTGCGTTGACGCAGTTGCGCGGTGCGCAGCGCGCCTCCGTGAGATCATACGGTGCTGGTCCGCCGGGAGGGTACTTTGCGGAAGGTACGCAGACTGGTAGAAATGGTTACTTGTTCGGCGAGACCCCACCGCCGGCAGGTAAGAGCAGAGTCTGGGAGGATTGGGAAGCGCCGTGGTACGCGACGTTAGCGCTCGCAACGGGCATTCTTTGCTTTGGTCTCAGCGCCAAGCCGGAGACTAGAATGACATCTTGGGCTAAAGAAGAGGCTCAGCGTCGTCTCGATGCGGAGAACTAGTCTCCCTTTGCGTCGTCCAAACGCGCTTCTGCTTCCCTTCTAGCCTTTGCGAGCAGACGCATGTGTAGAGGATTTGTAATTTGTAGAGAACATCCCGAAAGGCGATTGAGAATCAACTAATAATCAATTAAAAGGAAATTGTTTGTGCTATTTACTATGCTGGCCTATCGGCGGTATTTCGACCGCTTAAAGTTGATGTAGAGATGGAAAATACCGCGCTCAAACGTACAGCGGAAACCACGTTTGTGACTGTATTCCCACTCTTTGTTGACAATTTTGAACGCGATGTCTTCATACGGTGGGCCCGCAGAGATCTTTAGCAACACGGTTTCATTATCTGGTGAATCATCGGGTACGACAGTGTACGACGGAGCCTTTGCCTTATCAATGAGGTCTGGGTAAAAAATGTTGAACTTGTACCCCTGCACCACCTTTGGAGGTGGGTTTGATGAATCATAGTGCATTTGGTTGTATTTGTTCCAAACATAACCAGTATGAACGCGGTTGAAATACTTAGGCTTTCGAGGGCGATATTTATCGTGCCACCAATACGCCTGTGACTCCAGAGTCACTTCAGCGGAGAAATTCGCGTCGCCATCCTCAGTAGCTCCCATCATGCGCTCAACCATCGCTTTAGCCTTTGCATCTTCTTGTTTTTCAATTTCCTTGAAATCAGTAGTGCCTGTGATCAAGTTGCCAAGTACACCCCGCGAGTGATGCGCGCCTCCGGCAGTTTTGAATGCATTATACACATCTTCCTCCGTCTTGCCGCGAAGCACTCCAGTCGCGCTCGTAACTTTTTTGAAGCGAGACATGCCCTTAATCCTTTCTTCTTCACGAAGTCGTGTGATTTCGGCGGCGTCTTTTGCTGCATCAATAATTTCTATACCATCCTCAAGTTCGTCGATGCGAATCGTCTTCGGAGAAAGCGTTGGATCGTAGGCAGCTGACAATAACGGCGCTCGGGCCGGCGTTGGGATGCGCTCATCATCGTCCCACTCTGATGCGTGCACGTCATCATCTGCCATGTGCTTACCGAAATCTGCGCCAAGAAGATCTTCGTCGGCATCTTCTTTGGCCGCCGCGGACAAAAAAGCTGCGCGCTTACGGCCTGCGTCTTCGATTTCTTCTCGCTCAAACTTCACCTTGAGAGCGCTGTGCATTTCTTCAACGTTAGCCTTTGTCTTTGCCGTAGATATACGCTTCAAAACCTCACTCCAATACTCAACTTCACTTGCATCGGGGCCTTGAATTTGTGCTGTGATTTCACTTTCGAGTTCTGCGAGCTCTGCCGATGATTTACCACTAACAATTTCCACGACGTCGTCGTCGATGTCCGTGTGTAAACTTGTCCCTTCTTCGCGCTCGGTGGTTTGACCACGTATACGCGCTCTTTCAGCTTCTTCTTTCGCGCGCGCTTCTTTGATAGCTTCAAGTGTGACTCCAATCATCGCTAACCAAAACTCTCGTCTTCTCGCATGCTTTGTGTCCAAATCCCGCACGTCCTCTAAATCCTTCTTCAACTCTTCCATGTCTGACAACGTCAACCCACTGAGCACCGTAAGTGGGTTGACGAACGCATCAAACTCAACATAGGACTCCGCGAATACATTTCGTGCGATTAAATCAATCGCCTTTGCTCGACCTTCCTTGATTCGTATATCCGCCCGCACCTTTGTCTGTTTCAAATGAAATTCGTGCTCCTTTTCCTCCAACAACTTGGTTTCGCTCTTTGCCTTTTCCCTTTGCGCCCGGTCCATGGCGGCGAGGGATATCGTGCCGCTCGTGCCCGCACCGAATCTCTCCCGTCGCTGTCCCGCGTCGTGCCCACTCACGCGCCATGATTCTGTGTCACGCGCCGTCGCCGTCGACTGTGCTCCCATTCCTCCCCCTGGTGGTGGCGGTGGCACATCCACGCGAGCCGCGCCTTTGCCGTGTCCACCGTCGTCCGCGTCGTCGTCGTGGGTTTTGCGACGTTTCGCATCACCACCGTCACGCACGGGAAGCATGACGACTGCGCGAGCGCGCGTGTGTCGTGCGTCGTGCGTCGCGTCTCCCCGCTCGCGCTCGAGAGGTTCGCCGTCCAAACACACACAAAAAACCACAGCAGCGGGACAGCGGGACGGAGTCGTCGAGGTGGTGAACACCAAACCAAAACGCCGCACTCGCAGACGGGCGACGGCGAAGACGACGACGACGACGATTTGGTTCGTGTACGGGAACGACCGATCGCAGGAAAGACGACGAGTGCGCGACGGTGCGCCTGACTCGCGGTGAACGACAGAACGCGCGCGAACGAGCCGATGGGGGTCGTCATGGGCACGCGCCCGATGATCTTGCGCATGGCGATGTTGTTTGGGGTGATTATGGCGAGTTTACTCGGTACGACGTCGGCACAAAGCACGGCGACGTGTGCGAATCGAACGACAACGAAATCTTTAGAAGTTGTGCTGAGACAAGGAGAGACGGTAGAGGTTGCGCCCGGAGTTCTGGCACTGTTTGGTTTGGACGTGGGGCAGTCGGGCGCGGTGGGGCCGTACATCGCGGAACGCGCAAACGTTGCGTTAGATACGTACGGGTGCACCGCATCCGCAGTACCTGATTCATTTCAAGGTGGTGTGTTAGTGGTTACCCGCGGAGAGTGTGAGTTTATAACGAAAGCTCGAGTAGCTCAAGCAGCCGGGGCAAAGGCACTCATCATCGTGAGCCCGGGTGAAGAGTTCACGACGATGACGTGTAACACTGACGAAGAGGTGTCCATCATCGTCGCTATGGTTGCTGGTCGATCGGGAGAGGCTATATGGGAGTCTACAGCGAGCAGTGAAAAGACTACGATTATGATTGATGCGACTGCAGCGGTGCCGAGCTCATTTGACTTTGTGGCGTCCACCGCTCTGGTTGTCATGGCACTGCTGACCATCGTCCTCGGTGGTGTTTGGTCGCTGAAAGATAAACGATACGCTGGAATTTTGAAGGGGTCGAGTAGCCAAGGAGGTATTGGAGACGATTCGAGCTCGCATGAAGGCGTTGAAATTAACGAATACAGTGCGTTGTACTTCGTCATCATGGCTTCAGTGGTGCTATTGGTCTTGTTCTATTCCATGCAGCATTGGATTTTCGTCGCGATGCGACTGATTTTTGCTTTTGCGTCCTTCCAAGGTTTGCAAGTGATCATATTTGAGGGCTTTGCATCGGTTCGTGGCGCGTCAAACTCTCGAGAAAACCACGTGTTACTTCCAGTCTTTGGCGCGGTGCATCACTTGTCCATTCCGGCTGGCATCATCGCTGGCTTGATTGTGTCTACTTGGCTCATCTTCCAAACTGCTGCTTGGTCATGGATATTACAAGACATCATGGGTTTGTCTTTCCTAGTGAACATATTGCGTCTAGTACATCTACCCAACTTAAAGGTGGCAACTTTCCTCCTCGGAGGCGCGATGTTGTATGACATTTTCTGGGTGTACGTGCAACCGCACCTATTTGGAAAGAAGAGTGTCATGGTGGCCGTGGCGCGCGGAGGTGATGAAGGCGAGAGTTTACCAATGCTGTTTTTATTCCCACGCTTGTCACATTCTGGAGAGTTCTCGATGTTGGGTTACGGAGACGTAATCCTTCCGGGACTCTTAATCGTTCACAATTTGCTGTTTGACAACAGAAAGCGAGACTTCGGGGAAATCAATTACTATTACTTTTTCTGGTCGCTCTTGGCGTACGCTGTTGGAATGTCATTAACATTCACAGCGTTGTATTTTGAAGTCGGTGGACAAGGAGGTCAGCCCGCGCTTACGTACCTCGTTCCCACGGTTGTGGGCACGTCCATGCTCCTCGGTTGGAAACATGGAAACTTAGGAGAGATGTGGAACGGCCATGACGGATACGACGTGTTACCATCAGAAACGCAGTCGATGTTGTGACTAAAACACTAAAGCTAGTAGTCTTATCAAAACATATTTAGCAATAATAGACGCTGTAATCTACATCACGTGTAAAGACACACACTGCGCGCGTAGACTCACCTACAGTTGTTACCGCAAGAGCGCACACGCCGCCACGCCGCCGCCACTACGCGGCGTGGAGTCGAGTGGTACAACTCAAGCGCGTATGAATAGAGATAAGGCGCGTCAAAGTCTTAAGGCACCATCGTTTGGACCGAAGGGTGCGCCAACAGATACACCGATCGCGCGTCGTGTGGCATTTTTGCGTCAAGCCGCCGACGCATACGTGGGGGACATTCCCGAACTGAGCGCGTGGCTGAGTGCGTCATCGACGGCCTTGGCGAGAGAAAACGAGTTGTCGCGAGCGCAGATTAATGCATATGGCTCCTGTGCATCGTGTGGGCTACCTAAAGACACTGCGGGACTGAAGTGTCGACTGTGTGGAAAGGTTCTTAAAAGCAAGCGACGCAAGGCTCACGTCACGCAGGCAAACGTCAAGAAGATTAGCCGATAAAATGGCAGCAGTGCTCTAGCATGCAATAGAAAGTAGAAATAGCGCATAAAAAATGAAAAGTAGAAATATATGATTATACAAATGGAGCAGTAGTTCTCCCCTAGGCTAAAGACAAATTCTTCAAAATAGCGGCGCCAGCAGAGGGCACCGTGGCAAACAAAGTCGTCGGCATGTCAGCTTCAGACACCAAGCCAGCAGAGATGCGCGGAGCATAGAAACTTTGTTTCACGGTTTCCAGAATTCTCAAAACAGCGTCCTTCGCGACAATGGCCACGGCGCACCCACCCCAGCCGGCACCAGTCAAACGTGCGCCGTATGCGCCAGCGGCTCGGAAAGTGTCCACGAGTTCATCCAACTCTTCACACGAGCATTCGTACAGTGCGCGGCAAGATTCGTGGCTACCATTCATGTAAACACCGAGTTCTTCAGGCGACACTTTCATCGCACAAGCGGCAGCAAAGAGATGAACTCGTCCAGCTTCGGCGAACACATGCAACGCGCGAGACAAGAGCTTGTATCCTTTCTCGTTGTGCGCCAAAACTAACGCAGAAGCGGGCGAGGAAAAGACATTCATGAAAGTTTCAACGCCAATCAGTTGTTCAATTTCTCTGGCGTCATAATACTCTTCATGCAGATGCTCTTCGGCTGCTGCTTTTGCGGCAGACATTGATCCAAGGAAGGTTTCAATTTCCTTGAGTGTCTCCAGCGCGCCAGCTTGTTCGGCAGACATTCCCAACTTTAAACCTAAAACGATCGCCGCAAGTCGACATTCAACGACTCGCAAATTGTATCGCATGTGCGCACTTTCGGCTTTGTTACTAACGGCTAAGCAATTACCGATAATGAATGCAGCATCCTCTGGAAGAGCGACGTCGTTGGTCGAAATCGGATTGAAATCAACCAACTTGGCAACTCCGACTTCACCCATTATCGAGATGGCCTGATCCATTCCTCCAGATTGCGTCCCGGAATATCGCTCGCACTTACAAGTAAGATCAGCAAGCTCGCCTTTGGTGAAGTTCAACCCAAATGCGGACATGACGGCGACGGCGACGGCGCAGCACAACGCCGAAGATGAACTCAACCCACTCCCCGTGGGCACCGTGCCATCGACGACGATTTCCAGCCCGACTGGCGTCGGTGCAGTTCCAGGAGCATTTTCGTTGATGAAATCAAACACTCCTTTGTATCCGCACATGACATAATTTGTCCAGTGCAGACTTTGCGTATCGACATCTTGCGCCGGGTCGGCGCCAAACTCCTTGCTCGAGTACGCTGGGTTAGTGTTCGACACCTTGATCGATCCGTGCTCGGGATTGACGCGAATACCGACGATCGTGTCCAATCCAATCGCCATCGGCAGCACGGAATACCCCTCGTAGTCGATGTGCTCACCGATTAAGTTCACTCGACCAGGCGACCTGGCGAACGCGTCCGGCGCGTGCCCGTGCGCATCGGTGCACGCGCGCGCGACGCGAGCGTAGCGCGCTTTGGTGTTTTCATCCAACGCATCGGCGTAGACGTCTTCAAGAGTGTTATACACGGGTACGTGTTGTTCGGCGTCCGTCATAGCGCGTGTGCGAGCTGCAGTGACGTCGCGAGCGACACCACCACGCGTTTTGTCCACATCACCGTCGTCGTCGCGCACGACCTCGAACGCGCGCGCGATCTGCCTGTCGAGGGGGGTTTGAATGTGTCCAGCGAGGGACTCGCTGCTGGTCGTAATTGGTCGATTTCACAACCCTAGTTTGCGCGGTTTTTCGAAAAATGGGCCCGCCGACTCGCCGACGCGGTCTCGTACGAGGTATGCCTCGGATCGGGTTAAATCACCCACAGTACGCTGGGCCCCACCCCATCCGATCGCGCGTTGTGGGACGCTCGTTCGCGCGCATACGACTGGCGACGTCGGCGCATTGCGCGCGCACGCACCGCAGTTGAACGCACGTCACGCGAGTACGAAACCAGCGCGCGAGTGAAAGAGATCGATCTCGTGCGTATCACGCACTAAGACGCACGCGTGCGAGCGGTGATCGCGCGCGAAACGCACGAACGACGCTTCGGGGTGTTAAGTGCGCGCGAACGCCGCGATCTTGACTTGCACGCGAACGAATCGAGCGAACGAGCGAAGTGAACGCGCGAAGCACGGTTGATCGAACGGTGTGTGGCGTACACACTCGGTTCCTTGGGGTGTTCTCACGGCATTCAAGAGACGACAGCGACCGAAACGAGCGGAGAGGAGAAGGGAACTGAACCAATCCTCGCCGCGCCGCGCATCTTGTCTTCGCACAGACGTGGGCACTCGAGTTCAACAGTACACACCTCCCTCATCAACGAAGCGTTTTGACAGTGCCTTTGGTTGGAAACGTTTATAAGACCAATCGCACGGGGCTGAGTT
>Ga0222715_10006144_pt1 | contig 10180 bp, 6 predicted proteins | sample C33_9DmetaG_FD_165056 | JGI IMG/M metagenome (GOLD analysis project Ga0222715, IMG submission 165056) | Estuarine water microbial communities from San Francisco Bay, California, United States - C33_9D | ecosystem: Environmental > Aquatic > Marine > Unclassified | place: USA: California... | reverse complement strand
AGCGCCGAGCTCAATCCCGCGAGCGGCGTCGCTCGTTTCGGCGCGACGGGCGGTCGCGGCGATTTGCTTCGCCGCGTCCCGTCGTCTTCGCTCGTGCGCGGCGGCGTCGTCGTCGACCCGGACAGCGCGCGCACTTCGCCGGCGTCGAACGACATCCTTCGCACCGCGTCTTCGCACACGGTCAAGCACTCGCTCGTCGCGCGCGTCACCGAGGCATCGTCGGACGACATGAACGCGCGCGCAATGCCGACCGAGGCGACGCCAGAACGCGCGGCGAGCGTTGACTTTCGCGATCGACCGACGGTGGAGGCGACGCGCGAGCGACCGCGACGACGACGATGACGAGCGCGTCGACGTCGTCCAATCACTCGCTCCCGGCGCTGTGGCGACACGCGATGAAGAAGTGGGGACGTTGGCAGGGCTACGCGTGGAGCACGGTGGTCGTCGCGGGGGGCGCCGCGTACGCCTTGTCGCTCGTCGTCGACGGGGAGGGCGACAAACGAAGGGTAAAGCGCGACGCGGGCGGCGGCGATGTAAGTCGTAGCGAAAGTAGGCGTAGCGGGTAGCGGCAAAGTGGGTTAGGTGACATTAAAGAAGAATAAACAACGCGCGTGTAACAATAATCAATCAGTCGCGGCGGCGGCGCTGCTGCCTCTGAATTTCGTTCATCGATCGAGATACCGAGTTCGTGGTGTCTATGCCTAAGCGCATTCCCGGCAATTGAGCCTCAGGCATCATACGCACTTGCTTAGGTCGATCTGACCGCCGATAGACGGTTGCCGTCGGAGCAGATTCGGGCAAGCGAGCCGCGCAGCGACGACAAAAACGAGCGTCCGTCTCGTGCATGCTCAAGCCGCATTGCGGGCAGTCGCGATCATCGAACAGTCCTCTTCTCGAGATCGATTCGTCCAACTCGTCAAAAGTGCCTGACATCCTGATGAAGCCGTTTTCGTCCTCCTCCTCCTCCTCGTCCATCATCTTTCGCAAATTCTCAGCCCCACTAATCGCGGCGAGCTTGGCGAGCTGACCCGGGACGACGATTAAAGCGACGATGATAGATATCACCGTCGCCACGCGTCCTCCCGCGGTGACGACTTCGAACGGCTGACCGATACCTGTGAGCGTCAGGATAGCCCAATACAACGTATCGTTCAAGTTATGCACCATCGGGTTCGTGCCGACTTCCAAATCGTAGACGACGCCGGCGGCGATGACGAAGATGCACACAAACTCAGCGCCGATACCGATGAGCTGCACGCCCATGCTGTCACTCTTCACTAATCCAAACAACACCGAATCCGTGGATCGGTCCAACAAACGCAACAAACGTAAAACTCGAAGTAATCTCAAAAAGCGATAAAAAGGCGTGCTCCGATCGAGAACCTCGACGATGGCCAAAAGCGGTGGCACCGTGCTCGCCACGTCGACGACCGTCACCGGCTTCGTCCAAAACTTCAAGCTGAAATCTGCCGCGTACGCGCGCAGGCAAAGTTCGAATAAAAACAACAAGTTGTACGCATCCTCGATGGACGTCAAGGAATCCATCGAGATGATGCCGGTGTACCAGGGAATGTCCTCGCGGTACAGGATATCCCAGCCACCCAAACTCGACACGTTATACGTCTCCAGCAAGAACGTCCCGAACACAATTCCACTCGAGATCACCGCCCACCACCCGCTGGCGTCCAGATCCGCCAGCGCCAATCGCAGCGCCTCCTTCGGCGTCAGGCGTTTGCGCCTCGCCGCCGACGACCCCGCGAGCGTCGTCGTCGTCGTCGCCTCCTCCGTCGCCTTCGACTGTCGCTGCGCCCGCGTCGCGGTCATCGCGCGTCTCGCGCGCGCCCCCCTGCGCCAGACGCCCTCGTCAGCGCGCGCGCGCGCGCGCGAGTCGCGAATCGCCGCGCGCGGCGCCGTCGTCGCCGTCGTCGTCATCGTCGTCGTCGTCGCCGAGCGCGTCGTCGCCGCGCGCGCGCGTCGAGGCGCGCCGTACGACGTCGACGCGCGCGGCGCGCATCTCGCGCATCTCGCGCCCGTCGCCGTCGCGCCCGTCGTCATCGCCTCGACCGTCGTCGCGCCGTTTCGTCGTCGCCTCGTAGTGACGTCGGTGGTCGCGCCTATCCAAACGACGCGACGGTCGCGCGACCGGGGCGGGGCGAAAATCACACGCGCGCGGTGCCGACGACGAAAACACGAGGCTCGATCGCGACTGCGGACGACCGCGACTCCGCCGCGCGCCGGCGTCGCACGGCGGTTGCGGACGACGCGGACCGAGCGCGACGGAGGAGGAGGCGACGCGACGGCCGGGCCGAAGACGACGGGATCTCGGACGAGGCCGCCCGCGACCGAGCGGCCGCTCGGCGCGCGTCGCGAGCGCGTCGAGCGACGATCGCGGTGACGACGACGAGGCGAGCGTTTTGTGTGTAGAGCCGGTCGGGGAGCTCGTCGACGATGGCGGCGCGCACGGGGAGAGATAATCAGCGATACAACGCGGTGAATCAACGATTGGTGGCTGGATGCATATGTTATCGACCCGCGACGAAGGCTCGCATGGAAGATTCCGCCAACGCGGACGCGTTCGCGCGCGCGCTCGCGGACGGCGTCGAAGTCCTCATGCTCAACTCGAAGAAAGGCGCGAGAGTGGATGGACGGGATTTGATCTTTCCAAAGGGCGGATGGGAACTCGATGAGACCGCATCCGAGGCCGCGGCGCGCGAGAGCATGGAAGAAGGCGGTGTCGCGGGGACGCTGAGCGCTTCGGAAAAGACGTACGAATTCGTCTCGAGGTCGAGGGTCAAGGCTGGGTGCGCCGGAGACGAGGCCAAGTGCGTGGCGCACGTGTTCACCATGGAGGTGAAGTGCGAGTACGACACGTGGCCCGAGGAAGGCGAGAGAACGAGGTATTGGCTCTCCCCGGACGAGGCATGGAGACGATGTAAGCACGACTGGATGCGTCAGGCGCTCGCCGACCATCTCGCCGACGGGTTCGTATTGGAAAAGAAGTTGTGACGTTGTGACGCGCCGCGTCGTTTTGATTGTACTATAACAGAAATAAGATGAATAGTGGATGTGATTGCCTGCGTTTCGCGCTCGCGCGTGTTTTGCCATCGCGCGATCGATCGCGGCTCGTCTGCGCGCGCGCGCGCGTCGCGAGAGAAGCCGAACACTAAACGCCCGATCCGAACTCGCGCGTCAGAACGCGTCGCGCGGTGGTCGCGGGCGATGGCGTCCGTCCCAAATCGGCGACAATCGTCGAACGCAGTCGCCGCCGAGCGATCGAAGCGTGGGCGGCGCGCGTCGACGAGCGGTGCGCGACGAGGCGACGACCCGGCGCTGGGTGTTGAGCCCGAGACTGCGGTTGAATCGAGCGATGCGACGGCGAGCGCGCCCGCGGATGGGCCGAAGCCCGCGGGCGAAGTCGCATCACCATCACCCGCGGTTGATGCGATTGGGGACGAAAAGGAGATGGACGATTCCACGTACGACGACGAAGCCGAGGGCGAAGACAAAGCCGGTGATGCGACTGAGGAGGAGGAGGACAAGGAGGACGAGGACGAGGACGAGGACGAGGACGACGAGGACGACGAGGAAGAGGACCGAGAAGAAGAAGAAGAAGAAGAAGAAGAAAAAGAAGAAGAAGAAGAAGACGAGGAAGAAGGCGAGGACGAGGAAGACGTGGCTGCGAACGATGGTCAGCAAAACGACGTCGCCGCCAACTGCATCGGCGAGCACTGCTCCGACGTTATGAACGAGCAGATGTACCGCATCGTGGAAGACGTAGCGCAAAAAGCGGGTTTGGACATCAGCCCAAATGCAGCCGATGCGGCGAAGGAGTTACTCGCGTTCGCAACTGGGGCAAGCGATGCCCCTCACACGATGCAGGAAGAAGCGACGGATGAGCGAGTCGCCGCGCTAACCATGACAGTGATGATTGGCATCGTGTTGTTGACGGTGATGCTGGGCGTGATGTTGAAGCACTACAAATCTCGATGGTTGAACTCGAGCGGTGCCGCTCTTCTACTCGGTATCGCCGTTGGATGCCTTGTGTTCCTTGGCTTGGAGCTATCTTATGAGACAATGCCCGAAAACATGCGCTACACTATCAAGGCCTTCGCCCAGTGCATGCGGTTCGATACAAAGTTCTTCTTCTTAGTGCTCCTTCCGCCTTTGATTTTCGAAGCTGGTTACACGTTGCATCCGACGACGTTTTTTCAAAATGCCGACGCGATCTCAATGTTTGCTTTCGTAGGATCGCTCACGAGCGCGATAGCGACCGGTGTGTTGATGTACGTGGCGGGCTTACTGGGCTGGAGTTATGAGTTTTCGTTGAAGAGCGCCATGTTGTTTGGAGCGCTGATTAGCTCAACGGACCCAGTCACGACGCTTAGCATTTTCAGCGAATCACCGGTATCCCCTGACGTGCACGCCATGATATTGGGCGAGAGTATTCTGAATGACGCCGTCACCATTGTGTATTTTGAGTCGCTCCTGCTTGGCATCGGCAACGCTGGCGACGTGACGGCGCTCGAGATGTTACAAACTGATGACGCGTTCACCCCGCTCATTTTGCAAGCAATCGGCACATTCATGCTAGCTTTCGGGCAAGCGACTGCCGTTGGTGTTGGTATCGGATGTTTCTCCGCCTTGCTGCACAAGTACGTCAGCACGACGAGCTATTTCGAAGAAGGGTGGGCGGTCGACTCGACGCTCGTGCTTTTGTTCCCGTACCTGAGTTATTCGCTCGCTGAATCTTTTGAGCTGAGCGGAATCGTAGCCGTTCTATTCACGGGCATCATTATGGGTCGCTACACGCGTCCAAACCTCGCGCGAGCACCGCGCATGGTGACGATGTGCATTTTCAAAATTTTCAGCTTCCTTTCGGAAACGTTCGTGTTTGTATACATGGGGAGCGCGATGTACTCGTTCCGAGTCGAGCACATAGTCACTGCGATAGTGGGACTGATCGCGTGCTATGTCGGGCGCGCTGTGAACATATTCCCCGGCTCTCTGTTACTGAACATGTCGTCGGCGAGGAAGAAGTCGCCAATTACGCCGAATACGCAATATCTCTTGTGGTTTTGCGGATTGAGAGGAGCCGTCGCCTTTGCGCTCGCCGTCAAGGCGCAGCGTGATCTTGGTCAACAAGGCCACGTCATGTTTGATGTGACACTCTTCATCGTGGCGTTTACGATAGTCATCCAGGGTGGTATGACACGTTGGGTCGTAGACTCGCTTCTCGAACCGACGAACGAAGCGTCCGCACAGCAAGACGAACCGAACAAGCCGAGGCGCAACAGAAGCCTGGGAAACTTTTTTAGATACATGAACGACATCGCCGAAAAGGTTATCGAGCCCATCTTGCTCGCGAGACGAGAGGACGAGCACCTTGATGAGACCACATCTCTCTTGACGGATGCGAGCGCAAGGGCGAGAGCGGCTCAACGCGAAGAGCTCGGCGAATCGCCGCGGTCGGCCAGACACAGCAGGCTGGCGAGCGAGACCGTGGAAGCTGCGGTGGACAACACGTTCTCACGAGACAATAGTTAACTAGCTTAGCACGCGCGCGCGCTCGTAGCATCGAGACACGTGTGATTATTTCAAACAAACAGCAAAATTGACGAGCCTGATGCTGACTCGGCAGATCGTGGAACAGCCCAGCCGCATTCGCGCGCGCGAACGGTGTCTGCTCGTACGCACCTCGCGCGTCGGCGACGAGTATCGTACGAAACAAAAAACCGCACTGGTTTCGTGCGCCTGGATGCGCCGCACATCCGTTCAAACGCGTGTCCTCGTCGTCAACGTCATCTAACAGTTGCGCCCGATCGAATCGACGTTTCATCAGGACTCTGCGCGAGGCGAGCAGGGGAGCGATGGACAATATGGATAACGTGCGCGGGGCGGCGGTGTTGGACTCACCGTCACTGAACAAAGGCACGGGATTCACATTTACGCAGCGTGAGCGTCTGGGCTTGCGCGGTTTGCTTCCGCGCAAGTACGAAACTGTGGAGATTCAGGTGAAACGCGCGTGGACGCAGTTGTGCGCGTTCGAGGAAGATATGAACAGGTACATCTATCTCGAAAATTTGCACATGCAGAACGAGCGGCTGTTCTATCGCGTACTCGTGGAACATCTCGAAGACTTGATGCCGATCGTGTACACGCCCACCGTCGGCGAGGCGTGCATTCATTTTGACGCACTCTATCGTAATCGCTGCGGAATGTATTTTAGTCGGTTAGATTCCGGCGTGATGCGACGGATGCTTGACAATTGGCCTTCTCCCGAGACCGAAATCATCGTCGTCACGGATGGAGGCCGAGTGCTCGGTCTCGGCGATTTGGGCACAAACGGGATGGCCATCTCGGTTGGAAAAGTAAGTCTCTACGTCGCAAGTGGAGGCTTCGATCCGGCGAAGTCGATGCCGGTTTGCTTGGATTTAGGCACAAACAACGTCGCTCTGCGCGCGCACGACTACTACCTGGGTGCGGATGAACCCCGCCTTACGGGTGACGCGCATCTCGCCGTGGTGACAGAATTTTGTCTCGCCGTAAAAGATAAATGGCCGAATTGTCTGATTCAGTTTGAGGATTTCAAAACTGAAGACGCGTTTAGGATTCTCGAGCACATGCGTCATAAGGTTTTATGCTTCAATGACGACATACAAGGAACCGGGGCGACCATTTTAGCGGGTCTCATCAACGCGCTTCGAGCGCAAGGAACGCCGATAAAAGACGCGCGGATAATATTTTTCGGCGCGGGTTCGTCAGCCATCGGGGTGTCGACGCAGATCATACAGCTATTGATGAGTGAGGGGTTGAGCGAGGAGGACGCGCGGCAGTCGATTTATCTAATGGACTCGAAAGGTTTAATCACTGACCAACGCGAGGATTTCGCAGGACTATCGGATCAAAAGAAGCAGTTCGCGCAAGTTGGTGTCGAACCTTGCGACGATTTGGGCGCGTTGATTCAACGCGTGAAGCCGCATGCGCTCTTTGGTTTGTCTGGGTTTGGGCCAGTGTTTACGCGGGAGCACATCGAAATGCTGTGCGACCACATCGGCAAGCCCATCGTGTTTCCGCTCTCCAACCCGACAAGTAAGGCGGAAATCACCGCGCTTGATGCGTACACTTGGTCCAAGGGAAAGTGCTTATTTGCTGCGGGGTCGCCGTTCGATCCAGTCGTGATCGATGGTAAGACGTACACGCCTGGTCAAGGAAACAATATGTTCATTTTTCCCGGCGTCGGCTTTGCCGCCGTGAGCATTCAAGCAGAATACGTTCCCGATTCCTTTTTTCTTTGTGCCGCGCGCGCGCTAGCCGCGATCGTCCCCGATGAAGACGTTCGTTCTGGCACGATTTATCCTTCTGTTTCGATCATCCGTGACATCTCTCGTCAAGTCGCCGTGGCCGTGGCGAATCACGCGTACGACGTCGGCGTCGCCAAGCTCTACCCGCGACCGGGCGACATGAACGCGTTCATCGCCGAGCGCATGTACTTCCCCATGAACGACGGCGCTGTCTGAGCGCATCAACATCGCGTGATTTCTGACGCCGCGATCGCGCACCGTCGCGAAAGCAGTCGATTCTCTTGTAAACATCACTTTCGGTCGCGCGCCGCTCAGCTGAAAAAGTCGGACAAACGGCACCTTCGCACACCGCCCCGGCCGCGTCGCGCGGCGTCAGAAATCGACTCCGCGAGAACGATGGGAGGCCTTTACGTCGTCAAGCGCGACGGTCGCGAAGAACCCGTGGCGTTCGACAAGATCACGGCGCGCATTAAAAAGCTCGCCTATGGCTTGTCCCAAGAGTTCTGCGATCCGGTGCGTCGACGACGCGCGCTCGATGCGATTACGACGACGGGTTCGTTTGAATCGTTGAATGTTGGCCGGCTCGACGAATCGTCGCGGACGTGTCTCGCGCGAGCGTTGAAACGGTGATTCGGCGCTCGGAAACGGTGCACGAAAACATCTTGCACGCGTCCGTCGTTCGTCGACGCCCGTCGTTCGCTCGCGCGGCGCACGCGCCGCGCATGCATCACCTCGATCTCGCCTTTTCGCGACGTCGCGACTTCGACAGGTGCAAAATTCAAAAAATTCAAATTCGCCTCTGATGGAATTTTTGAATTGACACCGCGCGGGGAAACACGTCGACGGCGCGCTATCGCGATGAAACATCGCGAACGCGCGCTCGTGAACGAAAATCACACACTGACCGATCGTTTCATCGTTTATTCGCCGTAGGTGATCGTCGCGCAAAAGGTGTGCATGGGCGTGTTCGCCGGCGTCACAACGAAGGAGTTGGACGAGCTTGCAGCGGAGACCGCGGCGTCGATGACTTCCAAGCACCCGGATTACGCGCAACTCGCGGCTCGCATCGCCGTGTCGAACTTGCACAAGACGACGAAGAAGTCATTCAGCGAGACTATGACGCAAATGTACGAGCACGTGAATCAGCGCAACGGCAAGTGGTCACCGTTGCTCGCCGACGATGTGTACGAAATCATCAAGGCGAACGCCGAACGTCTCGACGCGGAGATTGTGTACGATCGCGACTTTGAGTACGATTACTTCGGTTACAAGACTCTTGAGCGCTCGTATTTGTTGCGAATCGACGGCAAGGTGGTCGAACGCCCGCAGCACTTGCTCATGCGCGTGTCGATAGGCATCCACAAGGAGGATATCGAAAAGGCCGTCGACACGTATCACATGCTCAGCGAACGCTGGATGACGCACGCGTCGCCGACGCTGTTCAACGCTGGTACGCCGCGTCCGCAGCTTTCGTCTTGCTTCTTGATTGCCATGAAAGAAGACTCCATCGAAGGTATCTACGATACCTTGAAGGAGTGCGCGTGCATCTCCAAGTCCGCCGGCGGCATCGGTTTGTCCATTCACAACATTCGCGCCACGAGTTCTTATATTCGCGGCACGAACGGTACGTCCAACGGCATCATCCCGATGTTGCGTGTGTTCAACGACACGGCGCGTTACGTCGACCAAGGCGGCGGCAAGCGTAAGGGTGCTTTCGCCATCTACATCGAACCGTGGCATGCGGACATCTTTGACTGGCTTGATTTGCGCAAAAATCACGGCAAGGAAGAAGCGCGAGCTCGCGATCTCTTCTATGGGTTGTGGACGAACGACTTGTTCATGAAGCGCGTCGAGGCGAACGGTGACTGGACGTTGATGTGTCCGAATGAGTGCCCGGGCCTGGCCGATTGCTGGGGTGAGGAATTCGAAACCCTTTACCAAAAGTACGAAGCCGAAGGCAAGGGCAAGAAAACCGTCAAGGCGCAGCAGTTGTGGTTCGCAATTCTCGAGTCTCAGGTGGAAACTGGTAACCCGTACATGCTCTTCAAGGATGCGTGCAACCGCAAGTCCAACCAACAAAATCTCGGCACAATCAAGTCTTCCAACCTGTGCACCGAGATTGTGGAGTTCACGAGCCCGGAGGAAACGGCGGTCTGCAACTTGGCTTCCATCGCGCTCCCGCGATTCGTCATCGAGAACAACCCGTCTTCGCCCACTGGTCGCACGGAAGTGAAGAAGCTCGTCGGTTCTCTCAAGGCCAAGGAACGTTATTTCGACCACGATAAGTTGTTCGAAATCACGCGAAAGGTTACGCGCAATCTGAACCGCATCATCGACGTCAACTACTACCCGGTGGAGACGGCGAAGCGCTCGAACATGCGTCATCGCCCGATTGGTCTCGGTGTGCAAGGTTTGGCGGATGTCTTCATCCTTCTTGGCTTGGCTTTCGACTCTCCGGAAGCGCAGAAGCTCAACGCTGAAATCTTCGAAACGATCTACTTCGCTGCGCTCACGGAATCCAACGCGCTCGCCGTCGTTGAAGGTCCGTACACGACTTACGAAGGCAGTCCGGTTTCAAAGGGCATCTTGCAACCCGACATGTGGGGGTTGACGCAAATGCCGGGCGGTGACCGTCACGACTGGGCTGGCTTGCGTGCGGCAATCGCGCAACACGGTGTTCGCAACTCTCTGCTCGTTGCCCCGATGCCGACCGCGTCCACGTCTCAAATTCTCGGCAACAACGAGTGCTTCGAGCCTTACACGTCTAACATTTACGCTCGACGGGTGCTTTCCGGCGAGTTTACCGTCGTGAACCAGCACTTGCTTTCGGATTTGACCGAGCTTGGCTTGTGGGATCCCGAATTGAAGAACTCCCTCAT
>Ga0222715_10006143_pt1 | contig 10181 bp, 6 predicted proteins | sample C33_9DmetaG_FD_165056 | JGI IMG/M metagenome (GOLD analysis project Ga0222715, IMG submission 165056) | Estuarine water microbial communities from San Francisco Bay, California, United States - C33_9D | ecosystem: Environmental > Aquatic > Marine > Unclassified | place: USA: California... | reverse complement strand
CAGTTATTGTTTCAAGAGCATTACCGGATGTAAGAGATGGTTTAAAACCTGTTCACCGTCGCGTTTTATACGGAATGCATGAGCTTGGAGTTCGCTCGAACTCGGCATACAAGAAATCGGCAAGAATTGTAGGAGAGGTACTTGGTAAATATCACCCACACGGTGATACTTCGGTATATGACACAATGGTTCGTATGGCTCAAGAGTGGAGTTTGCGATATATGCTAGTTGACGGCCAGGGTAACTTCGGTTCTGTCGATGGTGATTCGCCGGCAGCAATGCGTTACACCGAGGCGAGAATGAGAAAGATTGCTGAAGAAATGCTTGCCGATATTGACAAGGATACTGTTGATCATCAGTTAAATTTTGATGATACGCTTAAAGAGCCTACCGTACTTCCTGCGAGAGTTCCAAACCTATTGGTTAATGGGGCTGCGGGTATCGCAGTAGGTATGGCCACAAATATGCCTCCACACAACCTTACGGAGGTTGTCCAAGGAACGATTGCCTATGTGAGAAATCGTGATATTTCTATCGAAGGTCTGATGCAGTATATTAAGGCTCCAGACTTTCCGACCGGTGGTACGATTTATGGATATGACGGGGTTAAAGAAGCCTTTGAAACAGGAAGAGGTCGAGTAGTTATTCGTGGTAAGGCAGTAATCGAAGAGGTTCAAGGTAAAGAATCTATCGTTGTTACCGAGATCCCTTATCAAGTGAACAAGGCGGATATGATAAAGAAAACCTGGGATCTTGTTAACGATAAGAAGATTGAAGGCATTTCTGCGATTAGAGATGAGTCAGATCGAAACGGGATGCGTGTTGTTTATGTTTTGAAGCGTGATGCGATACCGAACATTGTACTTAATATGCTTTACAAGTACACCGCGCTACAGTCTTCTTTTAGCGTAAATAATATTGCTCTTGTTAAAGGACGTCCTCAGCTACTAAATCTTAAGGACATGATCCATCATTTCGTGGAGCATCGTCATGAGGTGGTTATTCGCCGTTCTCAGTTTGAATTAAATAAGGCGGAGGAGCGAGCTCACATCGTTGAGGGACTAATTATAGCTTCTGATAATATTGATGAGGTTATTGCTATCATCAGAGGTTCAGCGAATGTGGATGAGGCTCGAGAGAAACTAATGGCAACCTTCAAGCTTTCAGAGGCACAGGCCAAGGCGATTGTTGAAATGAGACTTCGTCAGTTAACAGGTCTTGAGCAAGATAAGCTTCGCGCTGAGTATGAAGAATTGATGGCTACGATTGCCGATTTAAAGGATATTCTTGCTCGCGAGGAGCGCAGAATGGATATCATCGTTGAAGAGCTCGAAGAAATAAAATCGAAATTCGGTGATGAGCGTCGCTCACAGATTGATTACTCTGGCGGAAACTTTAGAATTGAAGATATGATTCCTGATGAGCAAGTAGTCATTACTATTTCACATGCAGGATACATCAAGAGAACTCCACTAGCCGAATACAAGACTCAGAATAGAGGAGGAGTAGGTCAGAAAGCATCTGCCACTCGAAATGAAGATTTTCTTGAAAATTTATTTGTCGGAACCAACCACCAATACATGCTATTCTTTACGCAATTAGGGAAGTGTTATTGGTTAAGAGTTTTTGAAATTCCTGGAGGTTCAAGAGCTTCTAAAGGTAGAGCTATTCAAAACTTGATTCAGATCGAAAATGAAGACCGTATCAAGGCGGTAATTTGTACCCAAGATCTTAAGGACGAAGATTATGTAAATAGCCACTATGTAATTATGGCCACCAAACAAGGAGTGGTTAAAAAAACGGTATTAGAAAAGTATTCAAGACCTAGACAAAGTGGTATTAACGCGATTACTGTTCGTGAAGGTGATGAATTACTAGAGGCAAAACTTACCACAGGTTCAAGCCAAGTAATCCTTGGTCTTAAATCAGGTAAGGCAATCCGTTTCGAAGAAAGCAAGACACGTCCTATGGGTAGAAGTGCTTCAGGAGTGCGTGGTGTTACTTTAGCGGATGAAAATGATGAAGTGATCGGTATGGTGGCCGTAAATAATCTAGAAGAGAATATTCTAGTGGTTTCTGAAAAGGGATACGGGAAGCGTTCTGAACTTGAAGACTACCGTATTACTAACCGAGGTGGAAAGGGTGTAAAAACGCTCACAATTACCGAAAAAACCGGAAGTCTTGTCGCTATCAAATCGGTAACAGATGCTGATGATCTGATGATTATCAACCGCTCGGGTGTAGCTATTCGAATTTCAGTAGAGGATCTACGTGTTATGGGTAGAGCTGCACAAGGAGTAAAGGTGATCAACCTTCGCGCTGATGATGAGATTGCTGCAGTTGCTAAGGTGGTGAAAGAAGAGGATATGGTAGACGAAGATGAGGTAAGAGATATCGAGGTTGATGAAACCAACAATTCAACAGACGAATCTATTGGTAATACGAGTGAAGAAAACTAACTTGCGCTCCATTAATTAAGAAAGAAAATGAAAAAATATTTTTTAGTTGCGGCTTCAATGCTTTCGGTGTTGTCCGTTAACGCACAGAAAGACGAATTAAAGGCGGCTTCGAAAGCTCTTAAAAAAGGGGATGCTGCTACTACTATTCAAACCTTAAATCCAATTGCTGAGGTTGCTAAATCTGCTGATGATAAAACTAAAGCAGATTTTTATGCGCTATATGGTCAAGCGAGCCTTCAACTAGCTCAAGCGGGTGAGGGTGAATTTACTCCAGCGATCGAGAGCTATGAGGCAATTATTGCAATGAATGCCTTAAAGTACATCGACGAAGCTAATCAGGCTTTAAAAACTATTTCGAATGAACTCGTTAACGCAGCGGTAGAAGCTCAACAAACTTCAGACTATGCACTTGCTGCTGATAAACTAGACTTAGCTTATCGATTGAGCCCTAAGGATACTATTTATCTTTATTATGCAGCAGGATCTGCAGTTAACACCAAAGATTACAACAAGGCCTTAGAGATTTATATTCGACTAAAAGAGATGAACTACGACGGTAGCGAAAAGCGTTTTGCTGCTATTAATATTGAGTCTTCAGAATTGGAGTACTTTGATCAAGCGACTCGTGACCTGTATGTGAAAGCAGGTACTCACAAAGATCCTAAAGATGAGTCGACTCCATCTAAGCGTTCAGAGGTAGTTAAGAACATTGCTCTTATTTATCAGCAAGAAGGTCGTAACGAGGAAGCTTTAGCTGCTTATGAGGATGCTATCGCACAAAATCCTGATGATGTAGCGCTTATCCTAAATAAAGCAAACTTATATTACACCATGGGTCAGCCTGAGAAGTTTAAATCTTTAATGGAGGAGGCTTCTGCGATGGATCCTACAAACCCTGATCTTCAGTATAATATAGGAGTAATCGCAATGGAGCAAAATAATATGGAAGAAGCTCGTGCTGCTTTTTATCGTGCTTTAGAGATAGACCCAACCTATATCAACGCAACCTTGAACCTTTCAACGACCTATATCAATGAAGGAAATGCCTTGGTAGATCAAATGAACGAATTAGCTATGTCAAATAAGTCTTCTGATCTTAACAAGTATGATGCTCTTAAGAAGCAAAAAGAAGAACTCTTTGTGGAAGCTGCTAAGGTGCTTGAAGCTTCTTTAGAGAATCTTCCTGGAAATCAAGAGCTTCTAAATCAGCTCAAGAATATTTACGGAGCACTAGGAGACAACGCTAACTTCAAGCGTATTCTTGGAATGCTACAGCAGTAATTCTTATTGAATAATTTTATCAAAAAGCCCTCGTATGAGGGCTTTTTTTATTGGTATAAGCTTTTGATCACCCTTAATTGATGAGTGTATTGATTGGTGTATGGATTGAATATACCCGTATGATCGATTCGATCAATTCTTACACAACCATGTGCATGAATGATGTAGTTATTCTTTAATAGAATGCCTACGTGTATGAGTTGACCTTCCGCGTCATCAAAAAACGCAAGATCTCCTGGAGTGCTTTCTTCTAGGAATGAAAGGGGAGCCCCTTCTTTAGCCTGTTGATCAAGATTTCTTGGTAACCATTTGTGTGCAGTTTTGTAGACAATTTGGACGAACCCATCAGCATCAATTCCGAATGGAGATCTGCCTCCCTTCATATAGGGTGCGTAAGTGTATCTTAATGCGGTTTCAACTAAATTAGATGGGGTTTGTTCCTCTGCTTCTTTATTTTCATGTCCTAGAATAGACATAATATCCATTCTGGATCCAATTAGAATAGGTAGCAGTTGCTGATTTTCTAATAGTGCATAATTCGTCAAATGTTTATTGTATGCTGCTTTAGAAAAATCATCGAGTTCTTTGGCTAAATCTGAATCGATAGTAGCGAAGAGACTGTTTAAAATGTATCCAATAGAATCGTCGTATTCAAACCTGATTTTAGACCAGAATTTTTTAACCTCAATCAGTGTAAAGTGGTCTCCGTATAAAAGTTGATTAACGATTTCGCTTGACTCGCTTGGTGTTTTATAAACATTAATAACACTTAATCCGCAAATGCCGTGAGTTTGTTTCAATGGATCGGTAAATCGTTAGGAATACGAAAATACTAAAAAACAATATTTTCTATTTTTGAAGAATACTTGATTGTCACTATGTCCGCATCTCATCAGCAAGTTCAAAAGCGTAGAACTTTTTTATTTACCGTGTTACTCCATGTTGCTGCGGTCGCCTTTTTACTTTGGATTTTTCCATCCCAAGTAACCTTCAATTATCAGTATGCTAAAGGGAGACCTTGGAATTATGAAAACCTATATGCCCCCTTTGACTTTGAAATAAAAAAAACCGATACCCATATTCAGGAGGAGCGTGATGCTTTATTAAGAGATAAGACCTTTTATTACCGCTATGATGATGAAATTGTTGCTACTGAAAGATCCTTTTTGTCAGAGCGTCTCGAATCGATTTTTCCGAAAATTTCTGTGGGTAATAGTAGGTTTAATTTATGGCTAAAATCCTTAGAGCTCGCCTTTGATGCAATCTATAAGAATGGGGTGATTAAAGGTTCTTTTCCGTCAGATAGAATCAAGGTGGTTAAGAATAATCAAGCTGAAACTGTAGTAGCGAATAAATTAACAGGCACCGACAATTTGAAAGAGCGTGTGAATCGTCTTGAGTTCAAAGGAGTGGAGCTGTCAGTCATAGAACCCCTTAAAGCGATTCTGGTTCAAAGTATACGTCCGAATTTAATTCTTGAAGAAGCGCTCACTGAAAATGCATTTCAAACACAGCTTAGCCAATTGTCTCTTACCAGGGGAATCGTCTTTGAAGGTAAACTAATCATCGCCAAAGGTGAGGTGATTGACGATGCAACCTTTCAAATCATCGAATCGCTTCGTACCCAATACCAGTCAGACCAGTGGCAAGAATCAAACACTTATTACCTTCTTGGAGCTTATGGAATTTTGATCGCGTTATTATTACTACTACTCTTACTTTATCTGAAAAGATATCGTCTCGATATTTACCAAAACACCAATCAGTTAACGTTTATTTTCTTCAACATCCTATTGATGGTATCATTAGTATTAGTGTTGACCAAAATAGATGAACGATTTGTTTATTTAGCACCACTTTCAATATTGCCTTTAGTGTTAAAAAACTTCTTTGATGCTAGGTTAGCGTTGTTTGTACATCTAATGACTTTGCTGATCTTAGGTATGGTGCTTCCTAATGCCTACGAATTTTTGTTTTTACAACTCTCGGCCGGTATTGTAGTGATGCTAGGTTCTAATGAACTGCATAAGCGGACCAATTTATTCGCTGCCGCTTTCTTTGTTACACTAGTGTACATTATTTCCTATGTGGCGTTTCATGGATTAAGGGGAGGGGCCATTTTATCCATTGACCTTTGGGTGTTGATCTTATTTGTATTGAATGGGATGCTCACGCTATTCTCTCAGCCGTTAATTTATCTCTATGAAAAGCTTTTTAGCTTAGTATCGGATGTTTCCCTTCTAGAACTTTCAGACACCAACTCAAAACTATTAAAAGAGTTGTCTGATAAGGCTCCTGGAACTTTTAATCATTCATTGCAAGTGGCTAATCTTTGTGAAGCCGCAGCGAATGCCGTAGGGGCCAATAGTCTTTTGCTTAGGGTAGGAGCGCTTTATCATGATATCGGTAAACTCTCGGCGCCAGAATTCTTTACCGAAAATCAAATACAAGGTGCAAACCCTCACGAAGATTTAACTCCTTCAGAAAGTGCTCATATTATTAGACGACATGTAATCAACGGTATCGAAATCGCGCGTAAAAACAACCTGCCTGATCGTGTGATTGATTTTATTCGAACTCATCATGGTAATAGCCTTGTTTACTACTTCTATAAAAAGCAGCTCGAAGAGGAAGGGGAGGCGAATGAAAAGGATTTTAGATATCCAGGACCAATCCCTTTTTCAAAGGAAACAGCTATTCTCATGATGTGTGATGCCGTAGAGGCTGCGAGCAAGAGTTTGAAGCAACCCGATTACCCAACTTTAGACCAATTTGTGGAGCGAATTATTTCTGGACAGTTAGAAGGCGGACAGTACTCGGCCGCAACGATTACTCTCAAGGAAATCGAAATTATTAAGGCTGTACTCAAGAAAAAACTGACCAATATCTACCATGTTCGAGTAGAATATCCAGAATAGTGAAATTTCTCTCTTTTTTTCTTGTTAGAATCGACCTTAAACAATATTTTTGCGCCCACCTTTATACCAAAGGTTAAATCAGATTGGAGAGGTGCCGGAGTGGTAACGGAGCAGATTGCTAATCTGTCAGCGCGTAAGTGCTGCCTGGGTTCGAGTCCCAGTCTCTCCGCACAAACCTTCGGGGTGTAGCGTAGCCCGGTCATCGCGCCTGCTTTGGGAGCAGGAGGTCGCAGGTTCGAATCCTGCCACCCCGACAAAATTAGGGATGTTGCTTTAAGAGCTTCATCCCTTTTTTTATGCGCTTCAACGAAGTTTAGTATTTGAAGGATTGACTATATATTTTGTTCTTCTAGCTTGCCTCGATACTGGGCATAAAAAAAACGCCCAATGAGCGTCTTTTTCTTGATTTTTAAGTGATCGCGATAGGATTCGAACCTATGACCGTCTGCTTAGAAGGCAGATGCTCTATCCAGCTGAGCTACGCGACCAATAAATAGGATTGCAAAAGTAGGATATTAGACCTAATTGTACAATACACTTTTTACAATGAAATATTGTCTTTTAGAGAGAGCTTATTCTCCTTCTCGAGGAAATCAAAGAGCAGTTCTACTAAATCATAGCCGAAGTAGTCGGCCACGAAGTACGCTGCAATAGCAAGAACTATAAGTGATAATAGGATTCGAACTAAGATTCTAAGAGGCGTTAAAAGAAGCTTTAATAGCTTATAGATAACCACTAGCGCAAGAGCACATCCGGTTATGATCAGTACTATTTGTATTTCGTCACTTAGAGTCATGAACACTAGCTTTTATAGTTGTAATAAATTTTTCGCAGTGTAATACTGTCAATTGGTCTAGGCTCACAAGAATAAGGAAATGTTTGCTACTTTCTTGGAGTTGCCAAGTTTTTTTAAACTCATCCGCTCTAATTTTTGAATACTTACTAATAACACTAAACGCCTTTTTCTTGAGGCGAGACAAGACTTTTTTCTTATGTAAAAGAGCTTCTTTTAATATAAAACACCTGCCTTGAAAGTCGATTAATTCCACATCTGAGGTAAGTAGACTTGAATTTCCTAATTGGTAAAGGTTGGGGTTGTCATTACAAAGCACACGAAAAGCTCGGGTTTTTAAAAAACTTGAAGCAGGATCATAAAGATATTTCAGTGGCTGATGGCTAATTCTTAGTTCAGCATTCTTGATTTCAGATAATGTAGTGGTGTACTGTTGTTCTTTTTCACTGGTGAGATTGAAATGATGTATGGGAACCTTCTCTATTTCTGTTTGGTTCGTTGGTGACAGCCAGAATAGGAGCTCTTTAACTTCATTTCTCAAACTGATTATATCTATAGCTGCGCAGGATCCTTTAAATTGTCTTAGACTTTCGGTAATGTCTATAAGGGGAGATGCTTTAATAGCTACAAGCCGTGCCTTTTCTAATAGGGTAGGCAAAAGTTCGAGAAGGTTAGGGGTGCAGTTTTCCCATGCTACCGTTTTTTCTCCTTTAGACCCTCGTCTTGCAGGGTCGATATAAATAAAGTCAACAGTAGATATATTTTTTATATAATCTTCGGCTTTTGCTCGAATAATTTCGTTAGAGGAATTTAGAACACCATTATTGTGCTTAAGAAATTCGATTAAATCATCTTGATACTCTATGGAAGTAAACGATTTAAAATGCTTTCCTAAGAAAAAACTATCTATGCCTAAACCCGTGGTGAGATCGACACCTGTATCAAGTGAATTAAGAAAATGTAATAGTCTTTTCGCTTTAAACGAGGCGGTAAATGAAGAACTACACTGTTCTAAGGAAAGTTTAGGACCGAATAAGTAGTCTTTGTATTCGAGTAGAAATGGAGCCTTTAAGCGCGCCCAGTTTCTTCCGCTTATTTGTTTGACTAGTAATTCATTGGTTACCCCTTCGAATAACTGAGGCTTAAAGAGTAGCTCCTCACAATTTGAAGGTGGATACGTCTTTATAAATTCCCATGCGTCCTGTGAGACGATTTCGGTCATAGCCCCTTCGTTAGTTTGATAACGGTCGGATGTTCTGCAAAGAAAACACTCAAGATTACTTTGATAACGGTATACGCAGGCACGGCGACTACCATTCCTAAAATTCCGAAAAGAGATCCTGCACAAAGGATTACTAGGAATATTTCTAGCGGATGTGATTTTACACTCTTTGCGTAAATGTAAGGTTGTGAAAAGAAATTATCGATGAGTTGACCAATGACAATCCCTGCAGCTACGTAAGCTAATTTAGGTAGAGCAACATGATAAAAATCAACCTCTAAATAACTGATCAGTGTTAGAAGTAGCATGAGAGTTCCTCCGATTAGCGGCCCTACATAGGGTATGATATTGAATATTGCACAGAGGAGGGCGATTATTATTGCATTCTCTATACCTCCGATAAGAAGGGTGATGCTATACACAATAAAAAGGATGATTAACTGCAGAAGAATACCTGAAAAATAACGTGATAATAGATAGCTGATTTTACCAAAGGAGTTGACCGCCTTTTCCTCCTTATCGTCAGGAATAAATACGAGAATTCCCCGTTGCAGTAATTTCTGATCTTTAAGAAAGAAAAAAGTAATAAATACCACAGAGAAAAAACCTATACTGAGCGCTCCTAGGGCATCTAAAACACCACTTAGAAGATTAGGTATGAAATTTAAATCAACACTATCTATAAACTGATTCTCAATAGATAATTCATTCAGATAGTTTTTTAAAGGTGGAACGTGTCTTGCGATGGTATTACTGAGTAGACTTAGAGAGTCGGTTACGTTCTGCTCTAAACTATCTATATCAAGTAACGAAAGATTCTCGCCTTGAGTAATAACTACAGGAATGATGAGACCGGCAAAACCTAAAACAACGGTAATTTGAAGAAGAATAGTCAAAACCACTGCTAAACTCGTCGGGATGGATAGTTTTTCATGAAAAAAAGAAACAATGGGTTTGCCAAGTAAAGCAAGTACCCCTGCTAAGATTAGAAATAAAATTACAGATGCAAGACTGTAAAGAAGATAAATGATGACGCATCCAATAAGTAGCGTACTGGTCCATTTAATAAGCGCTTGGTAGGTTGTGTTGTTCATAGGTTATTCCTTCAAAATCATTCGTGCAAGGGCCATTAAACCTGCTGTTTCTGTTCGTAGTCTACTAGATCCTAGAGATACTTCTTTGTATCCTAAATCTAGTGCCTTGCTTACTTCTTCCTCGCTAAAATCTCCTTCAGGCCCAATAAGCATCAATTTACTTTTTTTTGAATCACAGAGTGCTATAAGGTCTGTTTTATCTCCCGGATAACAATGACCAATAAACTTCTGATCCCAAGCTTCTTCCTTTTCAAAAAGTGTTTGGACTGGAGTTAATTCATCTAAAATCGGACGGTAAAGTCGTAAGGATTGCTTGAAAGCACTATCTAAGATGCGCTCCGCTCGCTCCTTATTTAAATTTTTGCGCTCAGAGAATCGACTAGTTAATGGAATGATTCTTGCGATCCCAATCTC
>Ga0222715_10006141_pt1 | contig 10183 bp, 10 predicted proteins | sample C33_9DmetaG_FD_165056 | JGI IMG/M metagenome (GOLD analysis project Ga0222715, IMG submission 165056) | Estuarine water microbial communities from San Francisco Bay, California, United States - C33_9D | ecosystem: Environmental > Aquatic > Marine > Unclassified | place: USA: California... | reverse complement strand
ATCAAGAAGTTCTTGAATAGCAGAAAGTTCTTCTGCTGTAGGTACATCACCTGCAAACTCAACTAGCCCCAGACCTTCTATGTTGACTTGTCCCATTAACTCGAATACCTATTATTGAAGAACAGTACCATCAGCAGCCTTGTAACTACCATCAGGTTGTAAGCTATATGCTTTGCCATCAACTACTTTAACTGTTGGAGATTGTGCACCGCTACCTGATGTACCAGAGGTAGGTCTTTCTTCAATAAGTGCAGTTGCAGCAGCATAAGCATCTCCAGTTGTGCCACCGTCTTTAAGAATCCTGTTATATTCTATAACAGCCTCTTTAAGCAAACCAACAGCTTCTGAAGCTTGTGCCTCTTCTAGTGGACGATTACCGGGAAGAGTAATATTTCCAAGATCATCAACAACTGCTCGAAGCCTTATAGCAATAGAACCTTTAAGTGCATTGTAGTCGCCTGACTTCATTTCAGTAGGCTTTAGTGCCTTTATTCTTGCAGCTTGTTTTGTAAGTAGATCGGCCTCAAGCTCTTGACCTTCACGATATTCTGCACGGTATCCTTGAGCTTGTTTAAGCTCAGACAGAGCTTTGGCTGTATTTGCTTCAGCAAGTTTAACATCAGCAGAAAGAGAAAGTTTTTCAGCCTCAACTTCTCTATCAAGAGCTTCTCTTGAAATACCTCTTTGCTTTGCCATATTGTCAAGCTGTCGATCACTTAGCTTATCAAGCTTCTCACGTTTTTCTTTTGCAATATTAGCTTCTTTATCCATCAGTGACGAAAATCTATCAGTCTGAGAAGCAAGAGCTTTTGTTACATCAGGAATAAAGCCCTGCGTTCCATCTTGAGGAGAAGCAATAGATGCACCAACATTAAGGAGGGTCAGATATTTCTGACGATCAAGGAGGTCTTTTGCCTCAACTGCTTCTTCTCCAATTTCACCCTCACGCCCTGCAAGAGCAGTTTGTCTTTTCTTTAACATATCTAGAAAAGCAGTATCTTCAGCAGTTGGTTTTGCTCTACCCATCTGACGTTGTGCAAATTCTTGCTGCCTTCTTGTTGCAGCAATTTGAGCCTCATTTGCTTCCTGCAATCTTCTCATTTCTTCTTGACGTTGAGCTAGACTAGGAACACTTTCCAATGGATTTTGTGCAGAAAGTGAAGTTCCTTGTAATATTTCCTGACTAAAAGGTGTCATGCCTCCTTGCTGATAATAACCAACCTTACCACCAGCGTTCATAAACCGTTGTGGTGCCATCTGCATTGGTGAGGCTGAAGCCTGTTGTGGCATCTGCTGCATATTTTGTGACATTGCAGGTGCTGACAGAACACTTGTCAATCCACCACCAATCTGAGACATGCTGCGTCCAGTACCCATGCGCTGTGCAAGGCTACCAATAGCAGTACCAAGATCAGCAGCACGACGACGAGGCTTCATAGGCATAGCATCCATAGGACGACCGCCTTCAGCTAGGCCGACAAGACCACCTTCTTTTTTAAATGCACCAAAGGCACCAGCAAGACCAGCAGCACCTACACCAGCACCAAGTAGCTGTTGAGTAAGTGAAGGTTGTGGCGTGACAGTCTGTCTGGTTTCTAACTGGCTTGGCGTAAGTGGGAAACCACGAATGATTGAACTGTACTGTTGTAGCTGCGTCTGTGGAAACTGTTGTTCTTCCATAAACTGTGTTTTAGCAATATCCAGTCCTGCCTGTGTTTGACCACGAAGAGCCTCACCAGTTGCTGCAAGACCACCAATCTCACGAGCCTGTTGCTGTGCAGCCGTCTCTCCTAATGCTGCATACTGACGACCGGCGGCAAGTTCTCTTTGCCTTTGTGCTTCAGCCATCTGCTGTGCAGTCTGATAAGCCTGTGACATTCCAGAGGCACGTAGTGAAGCTAGGCGATCTTCTAGACCACGCTGTGCTTCAGCTTCCATTACTGCTTCACGTGACCCACCAAATGCACCAGCTTGGACCGCCTGTGCTGCACGGCCCTGTCTGCTAATTTCATCTGCGCGTCTTGCTTCCTGTTCCTGTACCCGAAGAACATTCTCAAGATATGGGTCCATATACTGACCAATTGTAGCGGCAGTAGTTGGAAGTGTTGAGGCTGTTGTAGCACCAAGTGCAGGTGCAAGATAAGTTGTTGACTGACCTAGTGGTGTACCTGCAAGACCCTGTTCAAAAATGCCACGTGTTGCCTGAAATGCTTGTTGCTGTTCAGGAGTAAACTGTGCAATCTGTGCACCCTCATAAGGAACATAACCTTCTTCCTGACGTTGCTGATACTGAGCCTGTGATTCCTCAAGAATATCAGTGACAAAAGGTTTAAGCTCGTCAGGAATAGTGGTTTCTTGTCGAACTGTTTGGGTTGCAGGAGGAGGAGGAGAACTACCACCACCTTTGTATTCACGCAAACCAGTTACAGGGTTAATTGTTCCTGAACCACCAACTGCCTTAAGCAACTTAGCTTCAAAAGGATTAATATGAGCAAGTTCAATGTCACCTTCCCGGCCATAACCAGCAAGTTCATCGTAAAGTTTATTAAATAACTTTACCTTTTCCTTAATACTAAGTTGTGTAACCCAGTTAATCATATCTTACTTCCTTTATCTGCACAGTGTAATACTTTTCGTATCCTAGAGGTTTAAGAACTTTTAACCAACCATCTCTACCATGTGTTTCTATGTAGTTAACTTTTTGTTCTTTACAAAATTTTTCTAAAGGTTCAGACCAAGCATCAATCCAACTTTGAATCGTATGATCTTTTGCTCCTGTTAAGTAAATTATCAAATGGCGTTGTCCAGTTGGAAATGTAATAATTTCTGTTGTAAATGCCAGTTCAATATTTTTACTATCTTTATTTAAACCTAACCATAGTTGTTGCTGTTCAGCTTTGCAGTATTCTTTAACATGCTCTATTGTAACTTCACCTACCCCCCGACTAAGGGGTTTGAGTAGTAGGTGTTCAACGTGTGGAAAAACTGCTTCAATGTGTTTAGCTTCTACCTTATATACAATCATTTGCCTATGCTGTTGCTAGTTGTCCTAGTTCTTTTGGTGCGTTAATTTGTTTCTGTTGTTTCTCTGTACCAAATGCTTTTTGGCGAACACCCTTTGCAAAAGCATCAAGTTCCTTTGCTCCACTATCTCCATTACCATTACCAAGCATAGCAACTACGTCTGCAGGAACGACATACTCTCCGGGTGAAAGCATTGCAGTATCTATATTACCACCCTGAACTTTAAATGCAACATTATCTTTCATGCCATGTGCGGTGCCGGGAACCATTCCTTCAAAGTAAGGACGACCACCACCCATCAAGTCTTTAGTTGAGGGTTGCCTATTAACAAGGTTCATAAACGCAACCGCATCTGTAAAAATTTCAGGATTTTCCATTAATCCTCTAGCAACGTGTGGCGGTAAATATCTGAAGCCATCTGGAAGACGACCACCCATCAAGTCTTTAGTTGATGGTTGACTATTAACAAGGCTGCGGAACGCAGCCCCATCTGTACCAATTTCAGGATTTTCCATTAATCCTCTAGCAACGTGTGGCGGTAAACTTCCTAATGCGTCGAGAACCTGTCCACCCATCAAGTCTTTAGTTGATGGTTGACTATTAACAAGGTTCATAAACGCAGCCCCATCTGTACCAATTTCAGGATTTTCCATTAGTCCTCTAGCAACGTGCGGCGGTAAATCTCCTAATGCGCCGGGAACCTGTCCACCTTCAGCTAGTGCTGCAAGAAAACCACCCCGTTGTAGCATAGCTATCAGACCACCATTTTCAAAACCACCAGCAGCCCCTTCCTCAGAACCATCAACACTACTCATTCCACCCATACCACTATCAGCGGATACTCCATCTCCACTAGATGTAAAATCTCCAAAGACACCCATCGGGTCTTGTAATCCGGGAGTTACGCCCGAAGTTGCGGGAGCAGCAGACATAGATGCAATATCAGCTTGGGTTGTTCCAACAACATTTCCGAATGAATCTACACTTTGGTTACCAACACCAGATACTTGGGTCTGTCCAAGAGAATTTACATTTACAGTTGGTGTTCCCATCATTGAAGCAGCCAAACCAAGGCCCGGAACACCCATTGCAAGTCCAGCCAATCCAAGACCAAGACCTAATGGTGAAGGATTAAATGCTCCCAAACCAATATCAACAGGATCAGTAACATTTACATTTCCAACTACGCCAGTTCCAACATTAGCTTGTGGATCATTTGAAGGATCACCAGCTTCTTTAATAGCTGGGATACCTCCACCAGTTGCAAAACCTACAAGACCACCTTGATTGGAATAACGAGTTGTGTAATCACTAAACCGTAAAGCTGGTCCAGTACCAAGTGCAGCACCTAATGCCTCTTCTTCAGTTACTGGTGTACTTCTTAGTGGAGTACGTGTAATAGTTCTTGGAGTTCTTGGTGTGCTTACAGTTCCTGAAATAAGTTCAGGTTGTGGGTACTCTGGTGTCATTGCATCTTGCAGCATCGCACCACCAACCCCTACTGCAGCTTGTGGAGCATAAAGCCCTGCCATTTGGCTAGTTGTTAATCCTGCAGTGCCTCCACCAAGTTGTGCTACCTGCATAGGTGTAAGTGTGGCTCCTTGTTTAATTGTTTCATATCCAAGCTGCCTACCCACAAATGATGGTGTAATATCTTTTGTAGCCGTAAATACTGGTGGCATTATTGTAGCTCCACTAGAGGGAAGAGCCGCTAACCCCGGACTAAGTGCCGCTTCTGCAGCCTGTCCAGCAACTAATTCACCTGACAAACCAGCAGGGGCAAATCCACCAGCTATATCCGTAAGCTGACTTGCCGTAAAGTTTTGAGCGGCCTGACCGACAGACTGTCCTGCTGTTGGCGCTACTGCTGCTGGAGCAGTTTGGGTAGCAAGTTCACCAAAAGCTTCACCACCTCCTGATAGGCCACGCATAATTGAACCACCTGCATAGGACAGCAGACCATCAAACAAACCACGACCAATATCTTTATTAACCACTGCTGAAGTAAGACCAGTTGCAAGAGCAGGAATAAGAAGACTTGTACCACCAGTGGCAAAAGCAGCACCAATACCTGCAACAGTTGGTAGAATACTTTTCAACTTAAACGCTTCAGGAAGACCAGTATCAGGATTGATTGTAAGCTCACCAAGAGAAGCAAGTCCCTTAATCTCAGGCTTAGACATATGTACTAGCTCAGTATCGCCCATACGGCCACGCATAGCCATAAGGTTAGCTAGTCCGCTATATGGTGCTTCTTTATTTACAACTGTTGCCATAACTATGCAAATCTCCCTAGATTGGCGACATTAGATTGTGTCATTCTACTATCGTCAATTACTTCATTCTGTTTTGATTTATTATACAATGGTTTCTGCTTATTTGCCACACCATCACCGAAAGGTTTTGATGACTCATTGATAGGCATAACTACACCTGAATTGACATTCTGAATATAGTTTGATGTCAAAAGAAATTGTTTAATATCCATTAGTTAAAGTCCACCCATCCTGTTCCGCTAACATATCCACGATATTTACCAGTGCTTGTAGAAAAAGCTACACTACCATTAAACGGTCTACCAATCTCATCTACACTAGTTACCGCATAAATTCTTGTACTTACTGAGTTATTAACTTCAGTATCACGTGTTTCAAGTTCAAGCTTAAGAACTGCAGCATACCGCTGTATCTCACTGTATAACCTGTTTAGTTCTTCTGAACTAAGCGTAACATAAAAAGGTAACTCAGGATAGTTTGCCATTACCTATCACCATCAGGCTGTAATGAAATTCTTGGTGCACCCCATGACCATGAAGTATTTTGTGAGTTACTGTCAATACGTACAAATGCCTGTCTACCTCTTGCACGTAAATCAATCTTCTGCGTTGAAGCAGTAATATTATATGGACCCTTTGTAATTTCAGGACCATTAGGATACTTCTTAGTTACAATTGTAAACTGAATTGAACCGTCACTAATGTCATAGTCAGGAATAATTCTGTCAAGAAACATTAATTGATTGCCATCTTCCATATCAAAATCTGCTGACTCAATAAATGATGGAAGAGGAATGTTCTGTCCAGTACTAACATCATAGCCACTATAAATGTCTTCAGGTTCATTATTCCAGATGTAGTTGTTGCCAGTTGCAACAGTATTATTGTAAACATTTCTATCTTGGAATGTTGAGTAGAAGCTAGACCCATAAATCCAGTAGTTACCTTCAGGTGAATGAATTACATATGAATCAATAACACCAGTGTCGGCTGATGCGTTTGACGGCCATAGCCAAACAATTTCTCTAAATTCTGAGTTGACACCAGCATAAACTTTATCTGCTGCTGCCATGTTAAAGTTTTCAAATAGGTAAGTTCTGAAACTACAGTCAAGAACTTTTACCTGACCATCAAAAGCAAAGAAGTCATTCTCACCCATCCAGTATGAAATACCGTTGTAGTCCACTGCCGCATGTGGAGAAATAATCCCACAGTTTGAACCTACCTGTCGTTGACTAAATGTAAAAGGTGGGCCAACATACTGCATTAAGTATAGTGCACTGTCAGTCCAAATATTAATGTTGTTACGTGAACGTACTGCACCACGTATTTCAGTACCGTCAGTAAATCTAAACTCACCAGCCGTTGTAGTTGCAGATGGTGTCCACTCAGTAAAGTCTTCTTGGTCAGCCCAACGTACAGTCATTGGATCAAGATTAGAACCACCAAAAGGAACTGAACCAAGAGCAATTAAATGCCTATCTTGTGGTGACACAATAATTGAGTTATTGTAGGAGGGAGCATTAGTTACTGAGGTCATACGTGCAGGACTTGTAGATGCGTCCTGATCCCAGTAAAAAATTGCTTCCCCCCTACGATTTGCAATTAGGTCTTCCCCCCAGTTATCTAAGCTCCACTGAGTTAATGCAAATGTAATTGTTGAACTATCTGCAGTACCATTCCATACACGTTCACCAGTAGTACTTGTACCAGCATTGTAAACACCAGCACCATAACCCAAGCCTTGAATACTATTTGTCAAACCAGTTGAAAGATAAAAACCTCCACCTGCTTGAGTTGTAGTAGTTGATACTGGGGCTGAAACAGTACTTACATAAAATACATTAAGACTTTCAACTGAAGCTACAGCATATATAGGACCACCATAATTGCTATCAACTAAATTAAAACCACCTGTTGTTGAAGTACAGCTTGTAAATTCTAACCAATCATTAACACTAACACCGTGGTTTGTAATTGAAACTTTAACAAGAGGGTTACTTGCAGTTAGTTGAATATCTGAACCATTAAATGTATTTCTAAATGGAGTTACATCGGTAATTGAACCGTTTGTTCCATAAATATAAAATTTTTGTTCAGTACCAAACGCAAGAAGTTTTTCACTGTCATTGTTTGCCCATGTCTGTATTGCACGAGCAGTGCCATCAAATGTTGTGGGAGTAAATATATTGTAACCCCGAAAGTTTTCAGGTTTACCATTTCTAAAACGTACACGGTTGCCATCATACCATGAACCCTGCTCAGAATACTGAGTTGACTCACGGTGAAATCCCGGTCTAAACTCAAGTTTATTAAGTCTGGAATCAGTAGAAGCCATTAGTTAACATCACCTTCTTCATAAGCCTCAAGTGCTGGTGAACGCCATGACCAGCCTTCTTTTGGATTTAAACTTGACAACTCTTCAAGAGTAGTACAGTCATTCCACTCTTTGTATTTCTGACAAAACTCTTCTTGTCTAACTGAAATAACTTCAGTATAAACTTTATTAAATAGTTCTTCAACTTCATCTCTAGTTAATTCGTGACAGTTACCATCTGCCGCTCTAACTTGAAATGTTTCAACATTGCCCATATATCCAATTAACAAATACATTAAATCATAAAAGAAAAATGAGTACACATTATTTTTAAACATAAAAGTTTTGTGAGTAAATCCAAAAGTAAACTCACCCACTATTTCTCCAAACTTTTCGTGTTTAATTTTATCTAGCATATTTATGTTTTAATAATATAATTCAAAATAAATGTAGGCTGTACGTTATTATGTGCACTGCCTCCACCAGTATCAGAAGTTGGCAAAGTACCTTCAGCAGTATTTCGTGCATTGGCTGGGGCTGAATCTCCCTGTGCAAAGGAAGTAGACCCCCCAGCATTATGGTCATGCGAAGGCATTTCTGAAATGGTTAGTGTGTGCTGTTCACCACCACCAGATGCACCCAAAGTATCGCCATCAACACCACCGCTCTGCCCCGTCAAACGGTCGGCAGACGATCCACCCATATCGTCCTGACCGGCAACAACACGGCCACGAAGGTCAGGCAGATTAAATGTCGTGGCCCCGTCACCGACACCGTATGCCGTGCTGATGACACCAAATAGATCAGCATAAGTTGATCGGCTGATAGCCTGACCGTAGCAGAACAACCAACCCGACGGCTCTGTCGTACCTGCGTATGAATTGACCGTACCTGTCGGAGTGCTGGACGGGACGGTGACGCTGGTAAACGACAACACACCGCTGCCGTCTGTCTGCATAAGCTGACCGCTGGTCCCGTCGGCTTCAGGCAATGTAAAGCTAATATTACTGGCAACACTAGTAGGAGCCTGTAATGAAATATAATTACCGTTATCAGTATCTTGGAAACCAAGGCTGGTATTTACTTTTACTGTATTAAATGTACCATTAGCAACTGATACTGAGGCTCCTGTTAGTGCATTAAGCGTACCACCAAAAACTGATACACCATCACACACAACGATACCAGTTGAATTTTCAGTAAATGAAAGACCAGTACCAGCAGCCGTCTTAAGCGTCATTGAAGCCCCGGCTGAAACTGCAGTAAAGTTTGTCTTAACAATATAACCTTTAGATACACCGGGAATAACAACATTAATGTTATTGCTTACTGTACCAACAAACTCAATAAATGCTGAACGAGCTTGGTCTGTTGAGCCATCATTTGTTGTAAGAGTAACATCTCCTATTGAAATACTTACAGTTGTATAAGCAGCAATGGCTGAGTCAACCAGATCAATTACGTTCTGGTTAAGAATATCACCCCAACTATTTGGGTTCTCTCCGTCTCCTTGTTTTTCAAGACGAATACGGGTTGTGTATGTTGAAGCCATATTTAATTTTTCCTTTTAAGCTATAGCCACTTATTTAATATTGCTGCCACCAAAGCACCACAGGCACCTGAAACCAAAACTACTCCAGATAAAACACCCTTACCTTTTGCTAACTGTGTTTCAAGTTCACGAACACGAGAGTTTAACGCTGAGACTTCAATAGTTAAAGTTTCAACTGCCTGTATAAGTCGGCCTAAATCTACTTCACTAATTTTATCGTCTGGCATGATGCTCTTCCGGTATGTTATTTATAATTGTTTGTCCTGAATAGGCCGGACCAGTGCAGAATCCTTGAGGAGTTTCAATAATAACAGTCCATGTTTTGTTGTTAACGTAAAAATGAATGGGAACACCTGTGGCAGTTAGTCCTGAAAAAATGTGTTTTTCATTAAATTCTTTAGTTAACTTTTTGTCCACTTCATTAAAGTCTGTAATACATATATTATCAGAAACCTGTGCATTAGCAAAGTTAACTGATGCTATAAGTAAAACAAATGCTGCAAGATACTTAAACATTAGATTGGATCAGGCCAATTATAGATCGGCGCATTACCGGTCGGATTACCATCAACGTCCGTTGGGGTAACGAACAATGCTTTGAAGGCATCGAGATCAACACACTGAATGATCTGATCTTCGATAATCCCAGCCGCCAGACGGACTTCGTTGCGGTACTGCTGAATGTCCGTTGGAACGTCGATGCCAGTATCCTGCTTACGAATATACGCCCAGTCAGTCTGAGACAAAAGCGACCCCTGCGTCTGCTTAGTCTGGGCAATCCAGTTGGACTTCAGCCCCGGCGTGACCATCTGTGTTCCTGTGTCGGGATCAATTATGGGATCACCGTTGTTATCTACTTCATTAGTGTCTTCCAGAGCCTTCGGCGTAGTCGTGTACGTGCCGTCAGCGTTCTGTGAAAACCAGTAGAACCGCTCATCTGGCTTTGGCTGTGGGGTAACCCAGACAAGACCGTGAGCAACCTTCTCGTCCTCAGACCAGATAGCCCAGTTAGCCG
>Ga0222715_10006140_pt1 | contig 10183 bp, 19 predicted proteins | sample C33_9DmetaG_FD_165056 | JGI IMG/M metagenome (GOLD analysis project Ga0222715, IMG submission 165056) | Estuarine water microbial communities from San Francisco Bay, California, United States - C33_9D | ecosystem: Environmental > Aquatic > Marine > Unclassified | place: USA: California... | reverse complement strand
CAAGAAGGTCAAGTCTCGTAAGCAGGCGGTGGCTATCGCATTGTCGGAGGCTCGTCGTGGCAAAAGGTAAAAAGGCGTTTTGGGATAAGAAGAACCCGAACAAGAAATCTAAGCCTCTGACTTCAAGGCAGAAGGCTGCTGCTAGGCGTCGTGCCGCTGATGCTGGACGCCCGTATCCGAATCTGGTTGATAATGCTTGGGCGAAACGCCAATGAGTATCAACTATCGAGGTGAACGTTTTGCTGGCTACAACAAGCCGAAATCGACACCGAACCACCCAAAGAAATCCCATGCCGTACTTGCCAAATCTGGCAGTAAAGTGAAACTGATTCGCTTTGGGCAGAAGGGTGTCAAAGGTTCTCCAGAGGGAACTGCCCGCAACAGGGCTTTCAAAGCCCGTCACGCCAAGAACATTGCCAAAGGCAAGATGTCGGCAGCATACTGGGCTGACCGCGTAAAGTGGTAGTCTTTCCAAGGAGGTAACCACTATGAGCAAGTACAAGTCCAAAGCCGCCAAGAAACGCCACGAAATGTCTGAGTCAAAGAAGGAACGCGAAATGGAGTACGGCAAGCCGAAGCGTTCCAAGAAGAAGGGCAAGCGTAAGTAATGCCTCTCCCGAAGCGTAAGCGTTCATCCGTAAAAGGCGCATCAACCAAAGAGCAGCGTCCTGCACCCAAGATGAAGAAGGGTAAGCGTACTCGTAAAACGTCAGCGAAGGCGCAAGCCGGTTCGTTCCCAGGGTACGGAGGATATTCCTACTAGATGACTACGGTAGCGACGGTCCTGAACAGGGCTTCGCGTCAGATGTTGGCAGGGGCCGTTGAAGAACGCAACAAGTTGGCGACAAGCCTTGATAGTAGTGCGACGAGTGTTGTCGCTACTTACGATTTGGGCGGCCTTCGCACTGGTTCTGTATTCGAAATCGAATCAGAACTTCTCTATGTCTGGAACGCGAACCCAGCGGCCAAGACGCTTACGGTCGAACGCGGCTATGCAGGCACGACTGCGACATCCCACACTTCGGGGGCAATACTAACGCTCAGTCCCCGTTTCCCGCGGGCACAAATGTTGGATGCGGTCAACGCCGAACTTGACGACTTATCATCGACGATGAACGGCCTGTTTCGTGTTGTCACCGTGGACCTAACCTACAACGGGTCCGACCGGCAAATCAACATCACAAGTTCTGGTACCGTTCTCGAATTGTTGGATGTTCGTTTGCGTTATTTGGCTGACGAGCATCCCGTGATTCACGGTGTACGTTTGCAGACTGGTTTGCCAACCACAGATTTTGCATCAGGCAACACCCTCGTGTTCGACGATGACATCATGGCGGGTACCGTACGGGTTCGGTACAAGGCCCCGTTTGTTCGCGCCACTTCCGAGTCAAGCGATTTGACGACAGACTGCTTCCTTCCCACCACATGCGATGACATCGTTGAAACTGGTGTCATGTTGCGAATGATGAACGCCCGCGAAATCAAACGCAACCTCATTGAATCACAGGGCGATACACGCCGACCCGACGAAGTTCCGCCAGGTGCGATACGTGACTCTGCTACGAGTTTGGTGCGTCTGCGCCGCGAACGAATTATTGCTGAAGCCGCACGATTGAAGGCACAGTACCCAATCAAGTTCAGGAAGTAGTCGATGGCTACGCTTACGCGTTTCACTGACGCCTTCTTACCAGCGGCAAGTTTCTACACCGGTACTGGTGCAACCCAACTTGTTCCTGACGTTTTCCCTGTCGCTATCAACGGTCGCCCGTACATGTTGGACATGAAATCGAATCAGTTCACCCGCCAGTTTGATGCGCGTGTTCGTGATTCGGTTGACCAGTCAACGGAACCTGGTGAGGGTGCGTTGAATCCGCAAGGTTTGTGGCGTCGTTCGCAGTCGTCTTGGCATTATGGGGCGGGTCAGCAGTATTCGGATACGGCTGATGCTGAGGCGTACAGGTTTTACACGAGCAAGGGTGTTGACCCGTGGACTAGGGGCCGTTTGTCGTTGTTGAATGATACGACGAATGTGTATTCGACGTCAGGTACGAACTTGTATGCCTGCACCGCCGATGGGCGCCTGTATGGGACTGATGGGCAGAACGTCAAGTACACGACCGATTTTGCGACGGTGACGACGGTGACTGGTACGGCTGCGTCACCGCTGTATTCGATTACTTCGGATGGCTACCACGTGTTCTATTCGTATGCCAACGGTGACATCGACCAAACGAACGCTGGCATTTCTACTTCGTCGGCGTACATCACCGGTATCGAGGCTGGAGTCTTGGCGTATGTCAGGGGTCGTTTGATGGTGGCTGGTCAGGGTACGGACAAACGCAAGATTTGGAACATCACCACTCCTGCTGGTTCAACGGCGAACAATCCGGCTGCTTTGTACACGCATCCGAATACGAACTGGACGTGGGTTGGTTTTGCTGCTGGGCAAACCCACATCTATGCCGCAGGCTACGCAGGTAACACGAGCATCATTTACAAGACGCAAATCCAGGCTGACGGCACTGCTCTTGAAATCCCGACTGCTGCGGCTGAACTGCCACTCGGAGAAATCGTCCAATCCATCTACGGCTATCTCGGTTACATCATTTTGGGTACTGCGACAGGGTTCCGTTTTTGTTCGACGGACACCGACGGCAACCTCACCGTCGGACCATTGGTGGAAACTGGTGCTGCGGTTGGGGCGATGGCTGGCATCGGCAAGTACGTCTACTTCGCGTGGAGCAACTTCGATTCCACATCAACAGGTATCGGACGTATGGACATCTCGGTGTTCATTTCCCCGAACCAGCCTGCGTACGCATCCGATTTGATGGCAACCACGCAGGGTACGGTACAAGCAATACACGAGTTCCAAAACAAGCCACTATTCACCGTCTCAGGGGTCGGCGTGTACACACCCCACGCCACGAACCTTGTCACCTCCGGATACCTGCGTTCAGGTATCTACAGGTGGGGTGTGCCAGACGCCAAGTTCATCCCCAAATTGGACATTCGCTGCCTGCCGTTGTCGGGTTCTGTCACCATGTCGGTTGCTTCTGACGGTGGAGACTTCTACGATTTTGCCACCCTCTCAACTTTGAACGTGAAAGAGAAAACGTTCGACGGGTTGGAGGACAAGATTTTTGAGGCAGAAATCAAGGTGACCCTTACCCGTGCTGCCAGCGCCACGACAGGTCCGACGCTTACCCGTTGGATGGCCCGCGCCTACGCCGCCCCGCTACGAAGCCAAATCTTCTCCGTACCCCTCATCATGCACCACAAACTGTCTATCAACGGGCGGGAGTATTGGCAGGATGTGGACGCCGAACTTGCCTATCTGCGGGACTTGGTGGAAACCCCCAGGGTGGTCACCTATCAGGAGAACGAGGAAACGTTTGCGGTGGTGGTGGAGAACGTGCAGATGCAGATAGCCCAAGTGGTGAACGCTCATCGGGCTAACGATTTCGAGGGGACTGCTATCGTGGTTATGCGTAGTGTAAGATGATGAGCCGATGGCAGCAGTAACACGTAGACAGTACAAGGGCGCAGCCGCCCAGACGACAATCACGAACGCTTTGGCGTCTGGTGACACGTCGGCTACACTCGCGGCAACTACTGGTTGGCCGTCCGGTGCTGAGCCGTTCTTTGTTGTTATCTCGCCTGGGACTGCGAGTGAGGAGAAGTGCAGCGCCACGATTTCTGGGTCGGTGCTGACTCTTACTCGCGCACAGGATGACACGACCGCTCAGTCTCATGCTTCGGGTGCGACTATCTATCCGGTTTTCTCGGCGGATGATGCTGATGAAGCGAACTTTTTGGCGTCAAGATACACAGCGAAGGGTGATGTGGTGGCGTTCAATGGGACTACGGTTGCTGCGTTGGCGGTCGGTGCAAATGATTTGGTGTTGACGGCTGATTCGTCGGAAGCGACTGGGCTAAAGTGGGCTGCGCTTCCTGCGGGAGCAGATGTTCTCCAAGTACAGGTATTCAGTTAGGATAGGTAACACATGGCAACATACACCAAACTCTGCTTTCAGCCTGCTGGCACAACTGGCACAGGCGTTGGCATCAAAGTCGCAGCAGCAGCCACGGCTGGCACGGCGATTCATACGGCATCATCTACCAGCACAACTATCGACGAAATCTGGCTCTACGCAGTCAATACCAGCGCATCTAGCGTCAAGTTGACCATTGAATACGGCACAACGACTGCGCCTGATGGCAACATTGAACTCACGGTGCTGCCTGAGGCTGGTTTGGTGACGGTGTTGCCGGGGCTTGTGTTGCAGGGTAACGCTACGCCAAAGGTTGTGCGTGCGTTCGCTGCGACTGCTGACGTTCTTGTGGTGTACGGATTCGTCAATCGCATTGAGGCATAGCACGTGGCTACGGCTCGTCGGCAACTTGGGTATGTGTCGTCACTAACGACGCAGACTTCGCTCATTACGGGTGTCTACGGTGTTGCGACGGGTGGAACTTCGTCATCCATAAATGTTGGTGGTCAGGACTACACGCTTCTGACCTTCACTAGCGATAGCAACCTTGTCGTGTCTCAGAGTGGGGTGTTTGATTTCTTGCTCATCGGGGGCGGCGGAGGCGGTGGCGGCGCAACAAGCACAAACGGAAACGGCGGCGGTGGTGGCGGTGGTGGCATTCTCGGATTAGATGACACGCTAACGGTCTATCTAGCCGCAGGAACCTACACGGTTGATGTTGGTGTTGGTGGCGTAGGCAGTAGTTCGTACAACAACGCAGGCAATCCATCACTTGTTGGTCAGTCAATCATTGTGTACGGCGGTGGTAGAGGCGGTTCGTATGCGCAAGCCACAAACGATGCGGATGGTAGCAACTTGTTTCGCATTGGTGGTGCTGGCGCAAACGCAGGCGGTATTTCAACTTCTGCCTCGTATCGCAACGTCGCATTCTCCAACAATGACTCTCGTATTGGTTTGGGTGCAGTCAATAACCAATACGCAGGCGGCGCAGGTCGCAACAACTTCGCTTCGGGAGAGAATAGCGGTGCAGGTGGTGGAGGCGGTGCTGGTGGGAATGGTGGTAATCCAAGCACCAATGTGGGCGGCAACGGCGGAGACGGGCGAGACATCTCATCGTGGATAACTGGAAGCACCTATTACGCAGGCGCAGGCGGCGGCGGCGCAGGTACTAGCACTGCTGGCTCTGCTGGTCTTGGAGGTGTTGCTGGTGTCACCAGTGGCACGGGCAACAACGGCGTGAACTACGGTGCTGGTGGCGGTGGCGCACGAAACGGTGCAGGCGGAAGCGGTGCGGCTGGCGCAGTATTCGTGAGGTTCAAGGTATGAGCGCACCAACATTCGCAAAGGTTGAAAACGGCATCGTCACACAAGTCAATGTCGTGACTTGGGAGTTTCTGACAGCGAACCCAGACCGCTACGGTGACTCATCGCTTTGGATGGAGTGCTTTCAAGACGGTTCGGGTCGTGGCTACTGCGGTGTCGGCTGGTCGTATGATGCTGACAATGATGTATTCGTTGCGCCTGTTAGTGAGGTAGTGGAATGACCCGTTCGTATTTGGGTTATGTGTCATCGCAGACAACGGACAGCGTTCCGTTGATGTCGTATGGTGTTGCGACAGGTGGTTCGTCGTCGAGCATCACGGTGAGCGGTCAGGCGTACACGCTTCTAACATTTACTAGCACGGGTACTTTGACGGTTTCTCAGGCTGGTTTGTTTGATGTTCTTTGTATCGGCGGTGGCGGCGGTGCGGGTCACAGCATCGTGAACGGCGAAGTAAGCGGTGGTGGTGGTGCTGGCGCATTGGTAGGCAACTCAGTCACTACGCTTTATCTATCCGCCAATCAAACTTTGACCGTTGGCGGTGGTGGTGCTGGCGCAACATCAGGTTCGCTTCGTGGTGCTGTTGGACAGGAAAGTTCAGTCGGCTCGCTGATGTCTGCGGCTGGCGGTGGCGGTGGCGGTGGAACAACCACATCGCAACGAGATGCTTATTCTGGTGCTTCGGGCGGCGGTTCTGTCGCCGCAGGTTCAGCACCATCAGTAACGGAAGAATTTGGCAACGCAGGCGGAACAGGCAGTTTCCCTGCGACTGCTGGTGGTGGTGGCGGTTTTGCGGCAGTTGGCGGCAATGGTAGTGGTGGTACGGGTGGTGCAGGTGGCAATGGTCAAGACATCTCAACATGGTTGGGTAGTGGTAGTGCAGTCAATGTTGCTGGTGGTGGTGGTGCTGGTGGTACTTCAACAGGCGGTGCGGCTGGAATAGGTGGTGTCGCAGGCACGACCAGCGGCACGGGTAACAACGGTGTCGCAAATAGTGGTGGCGGTGGCGGTGGCACACAGAACGGTTCGGGTGGCAACGGCGGCTCAGGTGTCATCTATGTAAGGTTCAAGGTTTGAAATGGCACACTTCGCAAAGGTAGATAACGGCATCGTCTCGCAAGTCATCGTCGTATCAAACGACGACTGCGGCGGCGGCGACTTCCCACAATCAGAAGCAGTTGGTCAAGCGTTCATTGCATCACTAGGACTTGCTGGCACATGGAAGCAAACAAGTTATTCGGCAAGTTTCCGTTCTAAGTACGCAGGTATCGGTGACACCTATGATGCGGTGAACGACGTATTCGTAGCACCGGCCCCCGTCGACGAAAACTAATCGAGCGGCAACTCGTCGTCACCCCACAACGACAACAACCACAACAAACCCGCAGCCAGCACTACACCCACGCCCACGAACAGGCATAAAAATACGCCTGCGCCAAGTGCTAGTCTTTCAACCATGACAAAGAAGCGTACCTCAAAGCCCAGCGTCAAAGTCGGCATCACCCACCAGCAATGGCAGATGTGCCTCTCCTACCTACGCTCGGCACTCGGAGCCGTCGTAGCCGTAGTCGCCACCCTCGACTACGAACCAATGGACCTAGCCAAAGCGTTCGTCGCAGCCCTCATCCCGCCCGTCCTGCGCTGGATAAACCCGAACGACTCGGCTTTCGGACGTGGCTCGGAAGCGTAAATACACAGGCACTAGCGACGGAGCAGCCCCAGGAAAACGGGCTGGCACAGAGGAGTTCGTCAAACAGGTAGCCAAACTCACAGGCGGCGCGTTGTGGAACAACGGCACGTGGGTCGTGCGCAACAAACGCGGCAAAGAATCGCTGTCCGTCCATGCCACCGGCAGGGCAATGGACTTGTCCTACCGCAAGACTGGCTCCAAAGGTAAGCCAAATGGCAGAGAACACGCACGGGAACTAATCAAACTTCTTGTAGCGAACAACGAAGAACTCGGTGTTGAAATGATTTTGGACTATTTCCCCGCACCGCATGGGCGTGGCTACCGATGCGACCGGCAAGCATGGACCAAGTACACACGTCGCACAATCACTGGTGCGCCCGGTGGCGACTGGATACATGTGGAAATCTCACCCAAAATGGCGGACTCACCACAGGCAGTGAAGGCTGCTTTTGCTAAGGTGAAACAGATTTGAAATGGACACGGCCACCGCAAGCATCATCGTCGCTACCATTACGGCGGTCGGTGGAATCCTTGTCGCGGTAATCAACAAGTTCCGCAAAGAAAACCACACCGACCACCAGGTCGTTATGGGTCTCCTCCACGTCGTACGCAAATCCCAGCAGCGGGTAGAGGACAAAGTGGACCGAGTTGACGAACGGCTCGCCAGTCACCTAGAGTCACACGCATCGGAGGGGATGCTTGACAATGGGCGAACAGTTCACAAAACTAGAACTAAGAAAAATCGCAACGTATCTTAGGAAGGTCTACCCTGGGGTGGCTGAACAAGACGAGTTGTGGAATCTGATAGCCAAGGTAGACCAACTCGTAAAGGGGAAACATGTACGACCCGACCGCAGGCGCGGAGATTCTTCTCCGAGCACATGAACTGATTACCCGCGACAGGCAGAACGCCTACTCGCATCCCCTCGAAGATTATTCGCGGACAGTTTCCATCTACAACGCACTCAAAGGCGAAGATGTGATGACCGCCGAAGACGGCATCCTGTTCATGGTGTGCGTCAAACTGTCACGTTTGATGAACGAACTCGACAACCATCTCGACATACCTGACAACATCATTGACCTTGCGGGATATGTCGGCTGCCTTCAAATGGTGCGAGAAGCATCAAGTCGTACGACAGCAGAGTTGGCTCGCATGTTCAAGACGGGTGAAACGTACCGCCAATGAAGAACAGTGATTGGGACATCAAATCAAACTCGTTCAACTTCGCGGAGGATTTGAAGTACGGTCAGATGGGCGAGAAACGTATCCGCAAAATGTTGGAATCCCTTGTCGAAGGTTCGTTCGAAGTGAAAGCGGACCGGTACCGCAACGGAAACATGGCGATAGAAATGCGACAAAATCCACGCAAATGCGGCAAGTGGATAAAGTCGGGGTTGCAGGTTACGAAAGCGCAATGGTGGGTGTACATTTTCTCTATGGACGGAGGTTTCATCATCGTCTCAGTAGACCGTTTGAAGCGTTTCATTGAAGCAAACAAGGACACGTTGGAGACACGAGATTTCGCTCGCCGGTCCGACAACCCTGCGTGGGGTTATCTGTTGAAACCTGCCGACGTGTGCGCTTTACTGTATGACCAGAGGTACGACGCGTGACACCTTGCCCTTGGTCGCTTGTTGCCGTTCATTGGATTGACGCGTTCGACTCATCGAACGGGTGGATTCATACGAAGGATTACGCACCGAAACCGCAACATGTGGTATCGGTCGGTTGGCTATGGCCCGACCTGCTTGAAGGTTACTTGTCGGTAACTTGCTCATGGTGCCCCGACGAGGAACCAGAACTGGACTCCGTAGGAATGGTGACCCACGTACCGTTGGGGATGGTACAAAAAGTTGTCGTTCTGGGCACCCCAGATTTTTGACTTGACAATGTGACACCCCTCCTGTACGGTGAACAGGAGAACACAACAACTAGAGAAAGGCACGGTAATGATTACACGAATCGCTAAGCCCACGCACGGTTCGCAAGAATGGTTGAACGTTCGTTGGCGTAACGAGAACGGTGAGGCACGTATCGCAGCGTCGGCATGTGCAGCAGTTCACGGTCAGCACGCGTTCGTCACACCAGCAGATTTGGCGACCGAACTGTTGGCCGAGAACCCACCCGAACCGAAGGCTCCGAACTCTGCGATGCTTCGAGGCACCACCCTTGAAGCCCCTATCCGTGACTGGGCTGGCACCTTGCTCGGTCACCCGTTGACTGAACCAGATGAACTGTTCGCATACGACGAGCCAGGGGTGCGTCTGATTGCGACCATCGACTCCATGTCCGAGGATGGCAGGGTCTTTGAGCAGAAGACAACGAACAGGATTTGGCGCGGTGAACTTCCCGCCTACTGGTATTGGCAAGGTGTCCAGCAAGCCATCTGCACCGGCGTGTCGGAGATTACTTGGATTGTGTTCGACTCGACCCTCGACTTACATTTCCATGTGCAGGCAGTGTCCAGTGACGAGAAACAAACCCACATCGACGCGTGCCGAACATTCCTTGCATCTATCGACATGGGGATGATGCCAGAGAACGCAGTCCTTGAATACCGTCACGTCCAAGCCCGTTTCCCTGAAGGCAAAGGTGGTGCACAAGCAGGCATCGAACTACCGCAGGATGCGCTCGCTCTCATTGAACGCTACGAACTTGCCAAAGCACAGAAAGCCCAAGCGGAACAGATGGAAGATTTGGTGAAGGCACAGTTGTGCGAGATGCTTGGCAGTTCCGAGTACGGGCTGATGCAAGACCAGTTGCTATTGACGTGGAAAACGGCGAACCGTACGTCTTTCGATTCCAAGAAGTTCGAAGCGGAGCACCCTGCTCTCGCTGCGAAGTACAAGAAACAATCAACGTACCGCACGTTCCGTGTGGTCGGAAAGGATAAATAGCCATGCGATTCAACCTTGACAACTACGAGACGGTAGAGGACAGACTGCGCCGATTCTGGGCAGACCACCCGAACGGACAAGTGTTCACCGCCATCCACCACTACGACGAGAACCGTGTCGTGTTCCGTGCCGAAATCTATTTCGACATCAAAGACACACGCCCCGTCGCCACAGGATTCGCAGAAGAAACCCGTGACGCCAGCCCAGTGAACCGCACATCTCACGTAGAAAACTGTGAGACATCCGCGATTGGGAGGGCGCTTGCTAACTGCAACT
>Ga0222715_10006139_pt1 | contig 10184 bp, 10 predicted proteins | sample C33_9DmetaG_FD_165056 | JGI IMG/M metagenome (GOLD analysis project Ga0222715, IMG submission 165056) | Estuarine water microbial communities from San Francisco Bay, California, United States - C33_9D | ecosystem: Environmental > Aquatic > Marine > Unclassified | place: USA: California... | reverse complement strand
TGCACCTAATACGTCACTAAACTCCATTTACCCCATTAGGCCATTTAGTTCAGTTAGTGTGAACCATACCATACTACCACAGACTATTGCCCAGAAGTAGAACATAGTATGTGACCATGTTTTGATTTTTTTACCATCAAGAGGGCCCCATGGAATCATGTTGAATGCACCAAGGATTGCATTCCCCCACATCCACGGGCCAATAATTATCCCTACAATACTATATTGTGTAAGTCCTAAAAGGATAATCATTAGACCTAACAACCAAAGCACTACATTAGTTACTGGGCCTGCTAAAGCAATTTTTCCAAATTGAGATTTTGTTGTATTACCTGCGACCATTACTGCCCCGGGTGCCATGAATACTATACCGAATGCAGCAGCTAATATTATTCCAAATCTAAGACCCCCAGAATCCGCTCTAAATTCTGCCCAGCATCCATAATTTCTTGCAGCAAATTTATGTGCCAGTTCATGTAAAACAAATGCAGGAGATATGGCAATGAAATATATTACTCCACCAATAAGAAATGAGGAGGGGGCAGAAAGCGCTCCAAAAATTCCTCCTGTTGACATGAAAGCTAGGGCTATCGTAAATGCAACCGTCGCTCTAGTTAAGTGCTCCACTTCAGTTTTAGAAAAGTGCCATATTGACCCTTTATGTACAGGAATTCTTTGATTTTCAGGAGGAGGATTAAATGCTCTAAAAAAGGGTTGTCCAGCACTTCCAGTGACCACTCTTATGTGTGGTTTTCGCCAATTACCATCATCTCTAGCACGCGTATGAGTCTTAGAATTGTTATTCATTTTTTCAAATGGATCTTCATCTAACCAATTAGCGCGAGGGTCACGTTTTCCCGACATTGTAATATCTCCATAGATTCATCTTGTTTGAATGCTCGTAATTTCAATCTTCATCCAAGAGTTCATTCACATCTTCAAGTAATTCTTCCCAATAAGATTCGCTAGCTTCTGAATTTTTATCACTAATTTTCAATAATAATTCTTCTATTTCTTCAGAATTAAGTACATGAGTACTTTTTTTCCGGTTACTAGCTACATCGCGAATCAAAGATCTTTGAGGTTTATTTCTTTGTGCCTCGAATCTATCTTGCACTTCTTCGGCGGTTTTGGGTTGAGACTTTCCCTGGTGCTTGTCTATCAATGATTTGTAGTATGTCATAGTTTCTGAATGTACTGTATTTTCAATGAAATCTGCAGGATTGGCGAGCATAGTTACAAATTCTCTTGACAATCTATCTGCTTTGGATATCGCAACTCCTGAAGATATTTTGTCACGTACTTTTACGTGCGATGAGATACAGACTCTACACCTCTGAGAACCGGCAATATCCGATGCATCACAAGACAAGCAGCAAATGGAAAATCCCATCTGCTCCATGGCTCGCCTTGGTAAAGACATGCTATGAAGGAAACATACTCCGGCAATGAATCCTACTAATGATTGAGCGCTTTTTACTGGAAACAGTATTTCATAAATGAAATATCACAGTAAAATGGTATGAGACCGGTCGCAACGGACTTGGGTGTTGCTGCTTGTTTAGTTGAAAAAAATAAAATTCTCTTGGTCAAAGAGGGTAAAGGACCTCAAAATGACCTCTGGGGTTTACCTAAAGGTTCAGTTGATGAAGGCGAATTACCACAATTAGCGGTAAAACGTGAATTAAAAGAAGAATGTGGAATTGATGTGGAAGTTCTGGGTTTAGTTGGCCTTAGAGAATGTCTGATTAAAGAAACGCCCGCTATTTTTATGGCTTATCTTGTCAATTCAATAAATCCGGTTATTGAGATTGATAATGATGAAATTATAGATTACGGTTGGTTCGAAGTAGAAGATTTTCAAAGTCTTTCTTGGATTAGTGAAGCTATGAAAGAACTTGCAAAAAAGGCTGTAACTAATTATGACGGAGAAATGATTGATTACACAGAGAAAAGAGGAAGGAATTATTTCTTGTATCTCTAATCTAATTATTAGCCGCATCAGGATTTTGAGGAGTAATTAGAACTGTTCCTGAGTCACTAGTAATGTGTGGAATTGATAACTGCGAAATTGAAGGGATTATGTGGATAGTACAACTTGGTCCGCATGCAGGTGCAAGATAATCTTCTCCTGATTCTGTAAATACAATATTAATTCCGTGGCCTGCAGGGAGTATGGCATCAATCGCTTGGAATTCCATCATCATTGTTACTTGTTCGGAAGGTAATACTGTTTGTGGCTCATAACCTCCTGCATGATACCTGATATCCATAGTTGCATGGCCTAATCTAATTCCAGTTTCTGAATCTCTTAACTCTGCAAATATTTGTCCACCGTCCATTGTTGCTACTGCTTCTAAATGTAACCTAATCAGTCCTGAAATCAAGATATCGTCATTTTCCGAAAGTGCTGAACATGTAGTTGTAACAGTCTGTCCACCTCCTACAACTGGTGCGCCTCCTCCAGTAAATGCGCCTGAACTGGAACAATCTGATAATGATAGATCATACCATTCTATATCTTCTGGTGGCCATGTTTCTTCAATGCGCCATTGGCCATCATTTCGTTGAACTTGAGCCGTGAGGTCAGGCTGTGGACCGATATCTTTCAAATAATATTCATACCATTCGAACAAATCTTGAGCCCAGTCCCAACGAGTCATATTATGAATTGCCTCTCCACCATATCCACTATCTTGGGCATTATGCTTTGTCCATTGATCTGGATAATTATGTTCCCACTGCCCTAATATTCCTCTAATTTCAAATCCTGCATCGATATAATCCTGATACCAATTTACTCCGATTGGCCCTCCAAATACTTGATGCGGGTCAACATTCCAATCTTGTAAACCTTGAACCCAATAGACACTCCCATTCCAGTTTTCGAATGCTTTGTCAATATGGCTTCTTTCATCATAATAATTTGACATGTATGGGTCTAATTCTCCAGCGCCATAAGTAACTGGTCCTGCGAAAAGTCCCTCCACAATGTCGGGGCATACGTTATCTAAATCATCCTCATTGTAATCAACAGTACTAGAAAAATAATTCATATGCATGACTTGACTTCTAGCTTCTGCGCTACCATTTTTGTACAATAGTGGATGTAGAGCAGTTGTACCAGATATCGGGACTATGGTTTTAAGATATTCACTACCTAAGGCTGCAGCTTCCCACTGCGTTGCTCCTTCGTAAGATTTGCCATAAAGGCCGACATGCCCATTAGACCAGTTCTGTGTGCCAAGCCATTCTACTGCATAGTGTATTCCCAAACCTTCGCCAGCACCACGATAGTCAAAGCAACCACTAGAAAGTTCAGTGCCAAATACTGCTACCTGAGCAAAGGCATATCCATGAGGGACGAAATTTTCGAAAATAAACTCACCACGACCTGCACTAACAATATTAGTTGGAGTAGATTCGTCACCCTGAGTGCCATATGAATAATAAGGACTAATGACTGCAATTACAGGAACTTGTTCGCCCTCCAAAGTATTGCTTGGAAGCCAATATGAAAGATGAACCTCTGATGTGTCGGGGCCTGTTTCCCATATCTCAGAAGTATCCACTTCAATGAAGGCCTCCTGGACGTCGAGAGAATGATATGGTCCTTGTTCTAATATGTAAGAAAACGTATGATTATCTTGCCAAGTGAGAGTATGTCTATCATAAATGGAAGGATATTCCCCCTCATCGGATATCTCATCAACTATTGAGCTGTCTGAAAATATACAACCTGACATACTGACTAATACGAAAATTAATGCGATGGAGAGCGCATGTAGACGATTAGCCATAGTTATCCGGGACGGTTTTGATATTGTAACCTATGTTTTGAAAAGTATCTATTTCTCCGTAATGTCATGGGCGAGAATATTGGTCATGAAAAAAGATGGCTGATACTTGGGATTATGAGTTTGAGCCTAGTTATTGTGATGTTAAATAATGTTACTTTGAATGTAGCATTACCTGAAATGTCTAAAGATTTGCAGGCAGATAATAGTGATTTACAATGGATTGTTGATTCTTACGCTCTGATATTTGGAGGTATGCTATTAGTTATGGGCGCACTAGGAGATCGTTTCGGAAGAAAAAGGGCTTTACAATTGGGACTAATACTGTTAGGGACTGCTTCTGCTGCAGCGGCATTTTATGCTGATTCATCAAATGATGTAATAATGGCTAGAGCTGCTATGGGATTTGGGGCTGCTTTAGTTATGCCTGCTACTCTTTCTATTGTGATTGTGGTTTTTCCTAGAGAAGAGCGTGGGAAGGCGATTGGTATATGGACAATGATGGCTGGTATCGGAGCTCCAATTGGATTATTAGTCGGAGGTTGGGCTGTAGAAAATTATGATTGGCAAATAGTATTCTTGATTAATGTTCCAATAATATTACTGGCCTTAATTTTGGGATTAGTTTTTGTTCCAAATTCAAAAGATAGTAAAAGGACTCCGTTAGATCCGATGGGTGCATTTTTGTCAGTAGCCGCTCTTGGCACTATTTTGTATGCAATAATTGAGGCCCCGACTCTGGGTTGGACAAGTCCGGAAATTCTTACTATCAGTGTACTGGCAATTTTGATGACTTATTTATTCATAAATTGGGAGAAGAGGGTCGAATATCCTATGTTACCAATTAGATTTTTTAAATTCAAAGGTTTTTCATTGGGGTTAATCGCGATTATGTTGGCTTCATTCGTGATGTTTTCATTCATGTTTACACAAATGTTACATTTCCAATTGGTAAGGGGTCACACAGCTCTTGAAGCAGCGGTTAGGTTCCTACCACTTCCATTAGGATTGATGCCTGCTGCTGCGAATAGTGATAGGTTATCTGCTAAATTTGGAAGTAACAATGTTATCTCTGTAGGATTGCTATTGATGACGGTTGCAATGGCTATATTCACTACTATTGAAATTGACTCAGAATATATTAGATTAGCATGTATTTTCTTACTGCTCGGATTTGGGATGGGACTAACTTTGGCTCCAGCCACAACTGTAGTGATGGATTCTGTACCATCGGATAAAGCAGGTGTGGGTAGTGCCACAAATGATGCAAGTAGAGAGGTTGGTGGAGCCTTGGGGATAGCAATAGGTGGTAGTGTTTTGAACGAATACTATCAAAGAAATATGATTGTTCCTGAAGGTTTAGAATTGGGTACTATTCCGTTAGAGTCTTTTCCAGCTGCAATGCAAATCGGCGCTGAGATGCTAGAAAACGGCAACATGTTAGGTGCTGCTTTGATTGAAAATGCACAGCTCGCATTTATGGAAGGAATGATTGCTTCAGCGACAGTAATGGGAGTAATTGCCATACTGAATGCTATCTTAGTTAAATTATACATGCCTAGGAAAATAATCAATGTTTCCATAGAAGAAGAATGATTAGCCTAAACGTCTTTTTAATTCGGAAATTAGTTGTCTAGGAATTGGACTTTCAACCTTCATTATCTTACCATTTGGATGCTTAAATCCTAAAGATGTAGCGTGTAAACAAAGTCTGTTAATACTAGCTTTACCGAATCCATGCCTCGTATCTCCTATTACCGGACAGCCTAGATTTGCCATATGAAGGCGAATCTGTGCGCGACGACCGGTATCTATCTTGATTCGGATTAAACTGTGCTCAGGCCCTGTATCTTCTAACCACCAGTTAGTTATTGCTGATTTGCCAGCGCGACGTCCTTCGGGAACGAGCCTCATTCTCTTGTCTTTCATTTCTTGAATTCGACCTGTTTCAATACCTGAATTAGAAGGTGGTTTACGATGAACCACTGCATGGTATATTCGTTCAATAGACCTATCTTTGAATTGTTCTTGTAACATATCACGGATTTCTGCTGAACGTGCAAAAATTAGACATCCTGATGTTTCTCTATCTAATCTATGAACAAGATGAGCTCTAGTATTTCCATTTTCCCATGCCCAGGCAAAAACTCGGGAAAACATAGTGTCTGCCTCTCCTCGATCGGTCGCTACAGAAAGAAGACCTGCGGGTTTATTGACTACTATTACTGATTTGTCTGAATACACCACTTCTGGCTCAGGAATAGTTGTTTTATATTTGCCAACTGTTTCATCACCATCTGACTTTGAAAGAACCGTTATTGTTGTACCGGGAGAAATTTTTGTATTAGCTCTACTTACTTTAACTCCGTCGGCTATTACTCTACCATGATCGACCATTCGTCGAAGGGAATTCTTTTTTGCATCGGGGTGTAATAATGACAGAATATCAATCACGGTTGCTTCTTCTTCGACCGTGATGTTTGGGTCTGACATAGTCTTGGGGCATGGTTCAAGCCATTCAAGTTTCTCAATTCGTTATTGGATATATAGAAAATATCTATATGCCTAACGTCAAAGGGAAGTTTAAGAGTATATTGATACTTTGAAAAGGAGAATTTATTATGGATGCGAAAACAATATTTCAACCAAAAATATGGTATATTATCTGTGGGGCTGTGGCCCTAATTGGTGGTATCGAGAATAACATAAATGCTGAGACGTGGGCTGAAAGTGCATGGGGCACTGATGGGGTTAACGATCAAAGTCTTGCAATGGAGGCCCTCTTTGGCTTGTTTATGGCAGGCTTCGGTGCAATGGGATTAGCCTGTGCTTTCGTCTTAAGTGGTTCATCTCAAGCTAAATTTGCTATGGCAAACGGTAGCATAATGATGGCGTTTTTCTTAGTCATGTTTGTCGTGCTTGGCGATACTGGATATGAAATGCCCGGAGTTGTCTGGTTGATTCCTCCATTCCTATTTTTAGGCGGATTAACTACAGCAGGATATTTACATAAGGATGATGAATAATTGGACAAGACCGTCCTGACATTGAAGATCTGTGGTTGGTCTAGCATTGTTATGGGTATGGTTTTCTTTCTCGTACCTGAATGGTATGCTGAATTAGAAGGGGCGAATACTGAAAATATTGCTTGGTTAAGAAATCTAGGCGCGGCCTTGGTTGCTGTTAATGGAATAGGCGCTTTACTGGCTGCCAGAGACCCTGTTGCAGAACGAAATTTGTATGATGTTGTGATGCTGGCTTCAGTTCTCGAAACTATAGCTTTGGGTTGGTCAACAGCAACATGGGAATTCTCCGCCACCGAGGAAATTTTTATCACTGGGCCATTGGTAGTTGCTATCTTGGTCAGTATTGGATTAATAGTATTACGTCCTAAAACTATTGAAGAGTGATTTCAATTTTTACGACCAAAAATTGCTAACGTTCCTACAAATCCTGACTTGATCCCTACGCGTCGTGTTTCAACGCCAGTGAATCCAGCATCAATCATCGCTTGTTTCCATTGTTCTTCACTCAATGTCGTCATATGTACATTGAGAGATTTCGGCCAATCATGACTTTCTGTATTTTCCAAATAGTGGTCAACTCCCGCAATTAGAACCCCTTTATCATTTAGCCATTCATTGAAGAAAGTTTTCAACATTTCTAAGGGGTCTTTCAAGTAATATAGGAATTCCATTGAATGTATTAAGTCAAACTTCTGCGAAGGATTCCACCCTGGAAGTTTTGCTAAATGGTATTCTCCTCCCTTTTGCTTTGCCTTGGTGATCATTTCAATGGAGCCGTCAATTCCGACTACCTTATTACAATTATCATTTGATTGTAATTTACGACATACCCAACCATTCCCACAACCCACATCTATCGCTGAAAATGGTTCTACAAGCATTGGAATTGCAATATTTAACATTTCATTAACTGAATTTGCATGTCCACTTTCCATCCCCTCATCTCTGTTTCTTAGAGCCCATTCAGAGAATAATTCTGTGGCATCACGAGTTGTCATAATAATGCCGATAGATATCTATTGGATGAAGATTTTCATTTTAATTATCGAAATTTTCTGTAACATAATTTACGGCATTTCTGAATATTATCATACCTTCTCCTTCACCATGTTCTATATCTTCTCTAGTCCAAGTTGCGCCTAACCATGTTGAATGATTTGCTTCAGGGTGGGGCATTAAACCGAATACTAATCCCGATGGATCGCATACACCGGCAATATTTCTCCAACTTTGATTGGGAGAAATTGGATATGGTAATACTTCGTCACTTGAGGAAGGATATTCACTTGAAGGATCTACATATTTTACAACTAGTTGTCTTGCTTCACGCCAGTCATCAAGGAGATTTTTGTCGGCTGTTACGAATTTTCCTTCACCATGACGTACGGGAACTCGGATTCTTGTCATTCCTTTAGTCCAAATGCAGTGACTTTGGGAATCGAACTCTAACGTAGCCCAACGATTCTCATAATGGCCCGAATCATTCAACGCTAAGGATGCTGTTTGAGTTAAACTGACATCGTCGTCACCAGGTAATAATCCCATTTTCACAAGTACTTGAAAGCCATTGCATATCCCAATTACTGGTTTACCGGATTTGACAAAATTTCTCACTTGTTCACGCAGTCCAAAACGTAGCCTATTGCCCATCAATCTGCCACTTCCCAAATGGTCGCCGAAGGAAAAGCCCCCCGGTACAGCCATAATGTGGTAATCTTCTAGATTTAATTCTCCATTGACTAGTCTATTCACATGAACTCTATCCGCTTTAGCTCCTGCCATTTCGAAAACTGCCATTGTTTCCGTTTCACAATTAATTCCAAAACCAGAAAGAACTGCCACTCTAGGTATCATTACTTTCTACCTCCGTTCAAGGTACCTTTCCAAGAGTCTCTAAGTTTAGACATTGAAGCAGTCAATACAGGGCTGTTTGAGTTTGTAATAGTTATTTCATCTTTAGAGCTAACTTTACCTAAGTAATTACATTCATGTCCTTCCATAGAAGCCTCAAAAAGTTTAGAATTTTCTGGTTTTACGCTAACTAAAATCCTACCAAGGCTCTCCCCGAATAGAGCCCCCCAGCCATTCAAATTAATATCTGCATGGAATATATCTGAAATATCTAAATCAGCACCTGAATCACATCCAAAACAACATTCTGCTACTGCAGCCGCAAGTCCGGCATCACTACAATCATGAGCACTTGAAACTAATTCATTTGACATGGCTTTCGTCAGACTATGATAGAGTGACAAATTTCTAGATGTGTCAATCTGTGGAACTCGTCCTCCAATCCCACTCTCTCCATTTGATTCATCGCGTAACATGAAAGCTAATTCGCTAGCACCCAACTCTTGGTGAGTTTCTCCAACAAGATATATCATGTCTCCAACTTGTTTGAAGTCACTGGATACCGCCTTTCTTACATCTGAATGATTACCGATTAAGCTGAATAAAAGCGTGGGAGGGACACTGATTTTTTCACCATCTAATGTAGCATCATTTTTCATAGAATCTTTACCACTTATACATGGCAGGTTATACGCCCTACATACTTCATCTAATGCTCTATTTGCTCTCACTAATTGTGCTAATTTGTAACGTCCATCAGGTGTTTTCGCGGATTCTACAGGATCTGGCCAGCAAAAATTGTCAAGGCCTGCAATTAATTCTAAATCAACACCTACACATACTGCATTTCGTAACGCCTCATCTATACTGGCTGCCGCCATAGCATACGAATCAATATCTGAATACCTTGGAACAATTCCATTTGAAATCACTGCTCCTTGTGTTTTTCCATGAATTGGTGCGATTACTGCGGCATCTCCAGGAGCATCATGATTTACTCCACAAAACGGTTTGATGACTGATTGAGCAATGACTTCGTGATCATATGATCTTACCCACCATTCTTTACTAGCAACATTAGGCCTCGCCATCAATCTCAATAAGATTTTTCCCATCTCAACTGCATCTGTGGATGGGAATATAATGGGACGATGTTTTGGTTCTTGCCATTCTGATTCCAATTGTAATTGAGGGCATCCATCATGCAAGAATGAAATTGGTAAATGGGCAACCGTTTCATCACCATAATGGACAACAAATGCTCCTGAATCAGTAAATTTCCCTACCGCAGTGGCTTCGACTTCGTGTAATTTTGCTAGTTTTTCAAACTCTTCACAATCTTCCGGATTAATTCCTATTGTCATTCTCTCTTGTGATTCAGACACTAATATCTCCCATTTACTCAGCCCGGATTGTTTCAAAGGGACGGCGGCTAAATCTAAATCTGCTCCGCCGGTTAATTCTGCTAATTCACCTACACTACTAGATAGCCCGCCTGCACCATGATCGG
>Ga0222715_10006129_pt1 | contig 10193 bp, 8 predicted proteins | sample C33_9DmetaG_FD_165056 | JGI IMG/M metagenome (GOLD analysis project Ga0222715, IMG submission 165056) | Estuarine water microbial communities from San Francisco Bay, California, United States - C33_9D | ecosystem: Environmental > Aquatic > Marine > Unclassified | place: USA: California... | reverse complement strand
CGAATGATTTATTTTTAATAACTGATAACAACCATTATCGCTTAACTTGCTCTTGCAACTCTGCAATCTCTTGCTTCAACAAGTCATATTCTTTTAACTTGCGCTTTAAAAACGACGCCGTTATTTCTGATTTTTCAATCAACCCCATCGGCGTTAAATAATACGCATAGCCTTTTTTATTGTCCGATTTAGCAAAATTCTCAACTTTTACTAAGCCCTTGTCTACCAATGCTTTAACACAATAGTTAATGCTGCCTAAGCTTACACCTAATTCAGCTGCCAGTTCTCGCTGACTTGCAGAAGGGTTAGCCTCTAATGCTTGCATTACTTTAAAGCGGACAAATTCGCGTTGTGTTGGAGACAAAATAGATCCTTGGCAAGTGTGTGATAATTATCTAATGTTTTAGTGTCAAGCAGGCTACCGCAAGGCTGTGTATTTTGAAATACACAGCCTATTTTATTGTTTGTATATGCTTGTTCGAGTAAAGTGACTCATAAAACAAAATTATATTAGGTATCACTTAAATGTTCACGGCGCGAACAATAACAAAAGTTCAACACATGAACAAGGAAAATGACAGATATTCATCTAAGTCATTTTCTTAGACAGTATGACTTTATAAAGATTTACTTTAATATTTCATTTAGGGTGTGGACAATACAATTTAAAGAATGAATAGGTGTATATAAAAAATGCGCCCCTTAGGACGCAGTTTCTTCTTCGTTTGATTTGGCACTAAAGTGCCGTATCAGCACCACGAGCACTCCAAGCATACCGCCAAGCATTACCCCTAACACGCAGATTAATGCACGTTTAGGCTTTGCTTTAAGCTCAGGCACAACCGCAGGATCAATCGTCTGAAACAAATACTCAGGACTCGCATTTGCTAACATGATGGTTTCAGTTTGTGACTGAATTAGCTCAAACAGGCCCGTTTGTAATTCTGCTAATTGAGTTGTGGCTATCTGTTGTTGCAGATAGCTAATTGACCGTTCGGCTTTTGCAACATCTTGCTCTTTAATCGTGACATTGATAGCCTCAACTAGTGCATCAACCCATGCTTTAGCTACATGAGGCGAATAATGCTCCACTGACAAGGTTACAAACCCCGTTTCTTTATCTTGTGCAACATTGACTAATTTTATAAACGCTAGATGTGCCTCTTGTATACTTGGCTTGGCTTGGCGGGGTCCAATCGCCTCTCGCACCCAAGTGTTTGATTGACTGTTATAAATTTTATCATCAATTACTAAGCTGTTATCAGCACTATTCCAACCTTTAGCAGCCATTAACGGAACTAACACCTCATTAGACTCGCTAAATTGAGCGAAAAACTGTCGCGACTGTAATACTTCAATTCCCAAAGTCGTTTTATCACCCGAACCACCACCACCGAGGGACACACCGGCAAGACTAGCTAAGCCACCAAACTTACTAGCTAGCCCCCCCATACCACCACCGTCATTGCTAACAGGAGACAACAAAGCTTCAGCTTTATAAATATTGGGTAAATACAGCGCATAGGCAATAGAAAGCATAGCGGCTATTACTGTGCTGATAATGATCGTTATTTTGCCTGACCATATGGCTGCAAATAATTCACGCAAATCAATCTCATCATCGTCATATGACTGATGCTGTAACGTTTGCGAATGCTCTTGTTGAGAACTACTCATTGTAAATAATTTCCTTAAAACTTGCTGAACATCAAGTTTATAGCGCTGCGATTGCTGCTATCGCAACCGTACCTTGATAAATAATCTGTGTAACATCACGCCAGAACGGAATGCTGTCCTTATATTGAGCATCAACTGGGACCACAATCGTATCACCCGGTTGTAAGTTTGCATCGGCCTGACTAAAGCTAGTTAAACTAGTATGGGGGATCACTACCGAACCATTCGCTTTTACTATATACATTGCAGCATCATCAGCGCGTTTAGTCATACCGGCAGACAAGCTCAAATAATCATCAATATCTAATGCTTGCTGGAAACCATGGGAGCCCTGACGCCTAACTTCACCCACAATCGTAATAGTATTGGATCGTTTAGGAATGAATAGTTTATCACCATCCATCAGAGTAATATTTGCGCTATCATCACCACTTAATGCGGCACTTAAATTAATCAGTAAGCGCCCTTGACCTTCAAAGGCTTCTAATTGACTAGTTATGGCATAAATTTCTTCAAACGTTGAGCTATTGCTTTCTTCAGTTAATATTGATGAAGCATAATCACGGCGAACTGTTTGCGCAAATTCTTTAGCACGTTCCGATTCTAAATCAGCGATCGTTTTACGGGTGAACACTGCGGCATTAGCAAATGCTTGGTCCTCTAAGCCACCTGCACGTATAATAACTTCATTAAGAGTTTCGCCTGGACGTATTAAGTAAGTACCAGGGAAACGTACTTCCCCTGTCAATTCTATGCTGTCTTCGGGATTCCAATCAACATTTTCACGTACATTGAGATTGTCACGCGATTGTAAGCCTAAGGAGGCTAACTTGCTACTGGTACTCAAGTCATACTGTTGATATTGTGCTTGAATACTACCGTCTGTATTTTCAGTGATGCGACGTAGTTCAACCGACTGTAAAAATGCTGAGTCTTTAAAACCCCCTGCAGCGCTAACCAGCCTAGCAGCATTATATGCACGACTGATCGGATATTGACCTGGAGATTTCACCGCACCAGATATTGAAACTAACTGAACGGGGTTCCCTTCACGAGCTTGAGACTTTAATTTTTGCAAAATTGGAGCTAATAACACTTCCCGGCTATTAGGCGTATACATTCGATTATCATCATCTTCATCAAACGCTTGTACATTGTTTTTATTACGCTGCTGCGCGTTATATTGCTCAGCAAATGCTTGAGCTTGTTGCACATCATCTTCATTTATATTATCCATACTCTGCCCCATAGGACCAACGGTGTCAGTTAAAGCAGAAAATGAAGTGTTTTGAAGTGTTTGCGACTGCTCTTTTTCTTGGTCAAAACTGGTAGTACTTACATTATCAAACACCAATATTTGGTCATGCATAGCGAGTAATGGGTCGTCTTGTGTACCTTTATTTAACAATGCATCGATTAACGAAAACTGTAATACTTCAATATCCAAACGGGCGTTTTTTTCTCGGACAATAATCGAATATGATAAATCTGCAGTTTTATCTAAATCTCGACGTATATCAGAAATGATATCTGAAATACGAATACCTTGATACCAGCCGTAATCACCAGCTCGCACAGCCGCCCCTTTTACAGTAACCGCATTTGTTACTGCTTCACTCAACGGCAAAGCGGTGATCTTATCACCATCGACTAACCGTGTGGCGACTTGTTGCGCATTATCTAATTGAATATTGATGACTTGCGGTAAATCATTACTGCTAGAACGCTGCACTAAAACAATTTGTGAATTTAAGGCCGAACTTGTTAACCCCCCAGCCATACTAATTGCATCAGTTATGGTTTCATTACCGGATAACTCATATAACATCGGGCGTTTAACTTCACCACCGACTTCTACTAACGCTTTATATGTAGGTACAAAGACCACGTCACCTGAACGTAAGCGAATGTCTTGGGCACTGTTACCACGTAATAATAAGTCATACACATCAAATCTTGCTACCACCTTACCTTGACGTTTAACTTGCACATCACGCAAACTGCCAATATCAGATAAACCACTGGCTTGAAATAGCGCTTGGCTGATAGTTGTTAAGGCTGACACAGAATAAGCACCTGGGACTTTAACTTCACCGGCCATAAAGACATTAATCACGCGCAATCGACCCATTGATACGACTGCATTCACACCGATAAGACTTTGTTGGACTTTATCTTTTATTAACGCCGTAGCATCAGTAAACAATAGACCAGCGACACTCATATTACCCAAACGCGGCATGTTAATTTGGCCATCACGATTAACTTCTAACACTAACTCTTGACTTTCTTTACCAAAAAGTTGGACAACTAATTCATCCCCTACCCCTAAGATATAATCATTAGGGACTTGTGCATTATCTGTTGGAGCAAAAGTTGATACCGTTTGATCAAACAACTGCATACCGTAACGAGGTAGCGTATTGTCTTCTGGATTCATTTGGTCTTGTTGCGCCTGTTGGCTGAGTAGCCATTGATTTGATAAGAAATCATTACTACTCATATTACCCATGTTGTTCATACCACTTTGAGTACGTTGCTGTAATGGCTTTCCTTGCTGTGCTAATGGTGTTTTAGTACCTGTCCCCGTCCCTGATAGTGAGTTTATATCAATACCATATTGTTTAGCTAAGGCTTGTTGCTGCGCTTTAGGCATTGATTGAAACTGGGCTAACATAGCCGGATCAATCCCCTGAGCAACGGCTGTTACACTGGTAAAAAATAAACATGAAGACAGCACATTTAATAATCTTTGCCTTAAGCGGGGAGTATGATTGTTGAACATTGATTTCATTACCTTGTTGAAACTTTGGTTAAGCGAATTTGTTTATCGATGTATGGAATATATTGCGATATATGCTGCATTGTACCATCTATGTAAATAAGCGTTTGTGTTTGAGATGTCGCACCATGACAGCTCAATACAGATTGAGTTGTGTTAATTGATGCAGATGAGTGAGCAAAAGATACAAACGATACCACTTGATTACTGTTATCAATAACATCACTCGTTATCCACTTTGTGCATTTTTGTGTTTCAAACAACGTGTCATTGACATTAATTGTACGAATAATGTCTTGTTGGTTGTTGGGGGTATCTGAAACATTAATATGTACATCCGTCAAGGCAGGTAAAATGATATCAACAAGTGTATTATCTTGCAGCACCAAAATATCTTTATTTCCATTAGCAAACACCGATTGTCCATCAATATTTAATAAATATACTTCAGTTTTATATTGTCCGACTTGTAAATCCCATCGATGCACATCAAGCGGGTCGGCAGGTGGCACCATCATTTGATACAAACTAGAAAGTTGTGGCGCATTTACTTGCACACAGCTTGATAATAAAACTGCACTCATTATGAATAATATTTTGCTTATCTGAGCTATTTCAAACTTATACATTATCATTAGCGCCTTATAGGATTGGAAAACATATCGAACCGGGCATCGCGTAATTCCCACCACATGTCGCCAGAGAAGCCCTCTAAGCGTGCTCCGCCATCTCGTTGTATTGGACGAATACGGGTTTTGAATGCTGATTTTTTGCCTGATTGAAAAAAGCTGTCGAAAGGGATCCTAAAAAACATGCCTTTATCAAAGCTACCCTCACCAAAATCTTCTGCTGACACATCAGTCTTTGTAGCCCAAAGACCAATTTGCCAACCATTATCAAACGTTCGCCTTACTTCGATTGTTGCACCAATATCTTTCGCTAAATACCGGCCTGCGTGCAACGCAATATCATAATTATAAAAAGGCGTTGCCCAATATACGCTCGCATGACCTGTTAACACTTTATAATCAAGATGAGAAAGTCCTCCATCATAATCGCGTTGCACAGCGTATGCACCACTAACCGCAAAAGCAAGGCGAGAAGCGTGTGGTTGATACATCATTTCTGCACCGATACCCGAATACATATCCTCTAACACACCACCAAACACGCGATAATGTAATTGAGGTTCGGCGGCAAAGGTGTCGCGTTTCTCTATAAAGATATTTTGTATACCGTTCTGCCCTTCTTGTAAATATCTCAGTGAATCAGAACGAACGTGTGGTAAAACTGAGGTTGATACTCGTGACAAGCTATCGATATTATTATACAAATCAACTCGATAACTGGCTCTGAGCATCCATTCTTTTGGTAGGTCTACTTTTGACGAAATATTTGCAAAAATTTGATAGGCCAAAGGGTTATCTGGATCAAACAGCATCAAGCGGTTATCCAACTCAACATCGACATGCACGATATCTTTTACAAAATTAGTTACATGATTCGGCTCATACATTACTCTAGCAGGTAATACACTAGCTAATTCGGCAAAATCGATAGTTTGATTTAACGCGTCACCACTCAAACGTGGCAAGCTTACAGTATGAAGCACATGCCCTTGTTCATTAATGATATAATCGATCTGCTTAATATTTTTAGGTAAATGTAAGCTTGTTATTAAATGCGCTTGACTTAATGCATCCGGCCAATAGGCATAGTCATCATTATTAATTTCTATCTCGGCTCGCCCCTGAGTAGGATATAATGTCGCGCCAAGCAAAAACAAATCCGAACGTTCGATATCTAATAATAAATTATCATACCAAAAGTTAGGATCTAGCCCTTCAGGAATAAAACTATTAACCTTATCCAAAGATGAAATAAAGGGAGTGGGTTTGTATTGTGTGGGGGTTTTTTTACTATCAAGCCTAACTTGTATACCTACACCAACGTGATCTAAGTGTTGGTGAGCTAAGCTAATATCAATAGAGTCAGCGATATGCCAGACTAATCCATAGGATATTGGAGAACTGGCTTGAGCGTCACGCCCTCCACCACCTTCCCAACGATTTTCATCTGGATTATATTCTGCTTGTAATGTAACTGGGTAATTATCAAACCGGTAAGATATGCCACCGAAAATACCAGTATGTTGCCCCCTAAAAAATGTTTTACTCGAAAGCTCTCCGCCAAGCCCAGTGTCTTGAATTCTTGTTTCAAAATTATCACTAACCATAATCAATGGGTTAGTCAGCGAACTCCTGTCAGCTAAACGCCCCCACCCCAGGCCAAATGTAGCATCAAAGTTGCCCCACTGCTTATTTGCAACAATGTACTCACTTCCAAACTTTCCTGTACCAACTAAATCTCGAATACCAACCGAAATTTGTGGTAAATCATCAGACTCTTCCAATAAGCGTGCTTTGATTTCATAATTGCGGTCCCAATAAAAGAACTCTTTGGTACCGGTGTACCTGAATGTCCCCTCTAACCAAGGAAAAGCTTGATAAGTCAGCGCATAAGATTCTAGTAACGAGTCATGTGTAATAGCAAAGCTAAATGTTCCATCGGGTTGCATTCGGGCTGACGGGAGTTCAATAAGGCCAGTTGTACCATAATTAGATGATTCAACATGACAGGTAACACACATACTTACAATGAGAGTTAATTTAGCAATATTGGAGGATATATTTTTCAAGCGGATTTTATACTTTTTTGGGTTATACGTAAAAAGGAAGCCGAAGCTTCCTTTTTTAAAAAAAATTATTAAAAGTAACTCAAATAATTTTATTCTGAGAACGACTTAATAGTAATTGCTTAACGAGTACCTGTAGTACCAGTTGAAGATGTGTTACCTGTACTGTCAGTACCAGAAGTACCAGTTGCAGACGTAGTAGTCGTGCTAGTAGCTGTAGTTCCAGTTGTAGCTGTAGTTCCAGTTGTGCCTGTAGTTCCAGTTGTACCTGTAGACGGGTCTACTGGGTCTACTGGGTCTACTGGGTCTACTGGGTCAACAGTAGCAAAGTCAGCAATATTTGTATCATCGCTTACCACTATTATTCCTGCGGCGATAACACCAGCCACAACAGCACCTTGTGCGATAGCAGTTTTATCAGTAATGCTAGTCTCAGCTTCTTGAGCAAGAACACTAGGAGCGATTAATAATGAGCTTACAAATGCGGCAGTTGATAACTTTTTTGAAAATTTCATTTTACTTCCTTAGAATTGATTAATTTGTGAACAATTTACAATAAAGCACTTGAAATATCAATGCCATTTTTGCAATTATTTTAACATGAATACATGTTTGAGGTTAAGATACTATTTTATATACAAAGATTTTTAGTAGGCAGGCTACCGCAAGGATTCACATTTAGTGACGCCTTGAACTAAATTAAAAATATTTCAACTGATAATTGATTATTTCAGGTTACTACTTCATCAGAGTTTAAATTTTATCAAATGTACATAGCAGCAACAACCTAGATTACTTAAGCACACATAAATGATTCTGTAATCTAGTATATTGTATATTTTGAGCATATAAAATAAGAATTATTCTTAGTATTACATTTTGCTACGGTTATTATTTCAGCAGCTTATCGATGAGAACTCGGAATTATCTACCTCTACCAATACAGGCTGGTTAATCAACTCGATTAGCAGCATCGCCCGTTGCTCACCCTTTGGCTCTTGATAGATCGCTTGGATATTATTGTAGTTTGACGAGTGTAAAGTCACTTTATCACCAGCTTTTGGTAGTTTACTATCGATTTTAGCAAGGGTTTGTAGTTCACGAAATGCGTTGATTAATGATACAGAAACTTTTTTATAATCTTTACCTTGTTTTACAAAACCAATGACACCACGCGTAGAGCGCACAGAAGTAAAATTATGCTTGTCGTGGTCTAACTGTGCAAAAACATAATTAGGAAACAACGGCTCTTCAACAGTTTGCCGCTTGCCGCGCAGCACTTTAGTCATCATCACTTTTGGATAAAATGCTTCGACATCTTGATTAGATAAATGCATCACCGCTTTATGCTCTTCTTTGGCTTTGCAATATAACAAATACCAAATACTACCGGTTGGCCCAGCAAACGAATCTTTTTTGGGTTTTTCTGTAGATGCTTGTGAATTTGTGCTTGTGCTTGTGATTGTGTTCGAGTTTGGGCATGAATTGGTGGTGGAATTTGTCACTGAGTTGGAGTCAGACATTACACAAGTCTCCTAGGAAAATATTGAATGCAGGAAGGCACCGCAATAGGGAAAAAATTTGGCAGGGGCGGAGGGATTCGAACCCCCAACCATCGGTTTTGGAGACCGCTGTTCTACCAATTGGAACTACGCCCCTGCAACAAACGCTTCGCATTATACAAGTCTTAGACTAAAGGTAAAGAAAATTCGACGTTGGTGTTGAATAGTATATTTATCACAATGCGTCACATGAGCATTTTTTACAATAAAAACATCCAAGCTTCGTTAATAATCAGTGCCAACCGAATGTATAAGGTAGTTTGTTGTTTTACTTCGTTCTCATCTTTGTTTGAATATATTGCGTATTGTTTGAGCAAACGCGCCTGTTGCTCTGGAGATAACTGATTAATCACAATACACATGGCGAGATCAAAGTAGCGCGGCCCCGTAGCGGCATACTCCCAATCCACACACTTGTACCCACCACAATCGAAATCCCCACGCACATGATTAAGGTGCAAATCGTTGTGACACAAGACAAGTTCATTATGGCTGTTTTTTAGCGCCGCAAACTTCGTAAGTAGATTGTCTAAAGCAAAGGTTAACTCCCCAGCTTGATTACTTGATGATGTGTTTTGCACAGTGTTAATTAGTGTTTGGCACTGAGCGATAGGATCGAGTTGCCGAATAGTTGAGGTTTTAGTTGAGCCACAGGTTTTAGACAAGCCAATGCGATGTAATTTAGCTAATGCTTGAGCAAGTATTTCTTCTGGTGTTGCTAAGCTAGGTGTTGCCACTTTTATATTGGAAACATACGCCTCTATCCATAGCGTATTTTCCGGACTCAAGTAGATAGGCTCAGCCGCTACACCTATACTAAACAACTCTTGTTGCAACGCAAACGTCGACGCAAATGAAAACGCCTGCCCCGCATGCTCATGCAACTGTTTAACAATCAGTCTTTCTGTATGTGTGTGTGTCTGAGCGTTTATTTCAAATGCACACTCCCACACCTGATGGGTACCACTAAGAGGGGTAAAGTGTAAATCTGAAACAACCACTTTTTGCCCTAAGCGCAGGGCTATAATCTCAGTAAGTTTCTCAAGATTAGCTTGTGTCGGAGCAAGAGGCTGTGATGGTGTCGCAGATGTGTCTTGATTTAACATTGCGCATTCTGGCGCACTAAACCACGCCACTCGCGCCAGCCATAAATCGCAAACAATATATACAAGGCAAACAGGCCTGCACTCACCGTCAAACCAGATGCACTATATATAATAACGGCTAGAGCATTGATCACCATCCAATAAAACCAGTTTTCATAAACTTTGTGTGCGACCATCACAGTCGTTAACACGCTAAACACGCTCATTATGATATCTAAGGCATTGATCCAATTGGCACTAGTCACCCCTATTAATATCGCACTGATCAGCGCGCCAGTGGCGATAACCAACACATGAAATTGTAGTGGTCTTGGCTGTATAGTTAGCGCAGCCTCGGAATTGTCATTCGTGCCTTGGCGCCACTGCCAATA
>Ga0222715_10006119_pt1 | contig 10199 bp, 7 predicted proteins | sample C33_9DmetaG_FD_165056 | JGI IMG/M metagenome (GOLD analysis project Ga0222715, IMG submission 165056) | Estuarine water microbial communities from San Francisco Bay, California, United States - C33_9D | ecosystem: Environmental > Aquatic > Marine > Unclassified | place: USA: California... | reverse complement strand
TAGTCGTCGAGAATGTCGTCGAGCAACTCGTACGGCGGGAGCGAATCCTCATCGACCTGCCCCGGGCGCAACTCCGCGCTCGGCGGCTTGCTGATCGAGTTCGGCGGGATCGGCGGCGTGTCACCCTGAGCTTCGGCCGCGTCGTTGCGCCAGCGGGACAGGGCCCACACGAGGGTCTTCGGGACGTCCTTGATGGGGGCGAAGCCACCCACGGCATCGCCGTAGATGGTCGAATAGCCCACTGAAATCTCACTCTTGTTGCCCGTGGCCAGCACGAGGTGCCCCTCCGCATTGGACAGCGCCATCAACGTGGTGCCGCGCACACGCGCCTGGAGGTTCTCCTCGGCGAGCCCGGACAGGTCGAGTTGGCCCTGGAAGGCATCGACCATCGACGCGATGGGGACCGTACGGAAGTGCAAGCCGGTGCGTTCGGCGAGATCCTGCGCGTCGGACCGCGAGTGCTCGGAGGAGTAGACGCTGGGCAGGCTGACCCCATGGACGCGGTTCGCGCCGAGTGCGTCGCAGGCGATCGCCGCGACCAGGGCCGAATCGATGCCGCCGGAAAGGCCGAGGATCACTGACCGGAAGCCATTCTTGTCGACGTAGTCGCGCAGCCCAAGGGTCAGAGCCTCGTAGATCTCCTGGAGTTCGGAGGGCCGCGGTGCGATGGTGGGGACTGCTGAGTCGGACGGCGGCGGGCCGACCGGGAGATCGACCCCGCGGTGGCCTATCGCTGGCAGGTCGAGGTCGAGGACGAGCACCTCGTCGGCGAAGGGGGTCGCACGCGCGAGCAGTGTGCCGGTGGCGTCCACCACGAGGGAGTCCCCGTCGAACACCAATTCGTCCTGGCCGCCGATCATGTTGACGTAGGCGAGGGTGGCGTTGTACTCCCGTGCGCGACGCTGACACAACTCCAACCGCACGTCGTCCTTGTCTCGCTCGTATGGTGACCCGTTGAGCACCAGCAGCAGACTCGCCCCGTGTGTCTGCGTGATCGGACCGCCCGCATCCCGCCACAGGTCCTCGCAGATGGCGATGGCCATCTCGATCCCGCGGATGCGCAGGAAGCACGGCTCGTCCCCGGGGACGAAGTAGCGGAACTCGTCGAAGACGCCGTAGTTGGGCAGGTGGTGTTTGGCGTAGCGCGCTCGGATCTCGCCATGCTGGATCACCGCGGCGGCGTTGAGGGGCCCGCGGTGTGGTCGACCGAGGCCCTCGGCCGCATCAAGCCGATCCAGATAACCGAGGACGACGACAAGATCCCCGAGCCCGGCATCCGCGAGGTCGCGCGCAAAGTGTTGGGCGGCGTCCCGGGAGGCTTCCTGGAAACTCGGGCGCAGAGCCAGATCCTCGATGGGATAGCCCGTGAGGAACATCTCGGGGAAGACGATCAGTTCCGCTCCCCGCTTGGCCGCCTCCTGGACGGCGGCGAACGCCCGTGCGGAGTTCGCGGCCAGGTCGCCCACCGTGGGGTCGGCCTGGACCAGGGCGAGTCGCAGTCGGGGCACGGGTTGAGAGTAGTCGGGCCTCGATTCGGTCGACGTAACGCGCCGGAAACACGCGGACGGGCAGACTGGGGTCATGGATAAGCAGACCGATTTCGTGCTGCGGACGATCGAGGAGCGGGACATCCGTTTCGTCCGCCTGTGGTTCACCGACGTCCTGGGCACCTTGAAGTCGGTGGCCGTGGCGCCTGCCGAGCTTGAAGGCGCCTTCGCGGAGGGACTCGGGTTCGACGGCTCGGCGATTGAAGGCTTCGCCCGGGTCTACGAGTCCGACATGCTCGCCAAGCCGGACCCGTCGACGTTCGCGGTCCTGCCGTGGCGCTCGGAGGCGCCCGGCGTCGCACGCATGTTCTGCGACATCCTCATGCCTGATGGCTCACCCTCGTACGCCGATCCCCGCTTCGTCTTGAAGCGCGCCCTCTCGCGCGCGGCCGATATGGGCTTCACGTTCTACACACATCCGGAAGTTGAGTTCTATCTCCTCAAGGGCCACCCCTCCGAGATGTCCCCCGAACCGGTGGATCACTACGGCTACTTCGACAATTCCCCGCAATCGGTGGGCTACGACTTCCGCCGTCAGGCCATCACGATGCTCGAGGCGATGGGCATCTCCGTCGAGTTCAGTCACCATGAGGCGGGGCCTGGTCAGCAGGAGATCGACCTGCGCTACGCCGATGCGCTGACGACGGCGGACAACCTGATGACCTTCCGCACCGTCGTCAAGGAAGTGGCCATCGAGCAGAACGTCTACGCGAGCTTCATGCCCAAGCCCTTCCGTGATTCCCCGGGCTCCGGCATGCATACGCACGTGTCCCTCTTCGAGGGTGATCGCAATGCCTTCTACGAGGCTGGGGCGCCGTATCAACTGTCCAAGGTGGCACGCTCCTTCATCGCCGGACTGCTTGAGCATGCGCCGGAATTCACCGCCGTGACGAATCAGTGGGTCAACTCCTACAAGCGACTCAATGGCGGTGCTGAAGCGCCGGCGATGGTGTGCTGGGGACACAACAACAGCACCGCCCTGGTGCGTGTCCCCATGTACAAACCCGCCAAGGGCAACTCGACCCGGGTCGAGCTGCGTTCTATTGACAGTGCCTGCAATCCCTACCTGGCCTTTGCGGTCATGCTCGCCGCCGGACTGAAGGGGATCGAGGAGGGCTATGAACTCCCGCCCGGTGCGGAGGAGGATGTCTGGTCGCTCACCGCGGCCGAACGTCGCGCCCTCGGGATTCGCCCCTTGCCGGACACCTTGAATCAGGCGATCGGCGAGATGGAGCGCTCCGAGTTGGTCGCCGAGACACTGGGTGAGCACGTGTTCGACTTTTTCCTACGCAATAAGCGGGCGGACTGGCAGGACTACCGCCGACAGGTCACGCCCTGGGAACTCGAGCGCCTCCTACCCACCCTGTGACCGAGACGCCGAACGGTTGCCCAACGCGCTAGCGTCGCTGCCGTGACTGATCGCTCGGCGTCGCTGTCCGGACTCCTCGCCCGGCGCGGTTTTGATGACCCCGCGTGGGCCGAGTCCCAACTCCAGCGCCTGCCGGGTGTCGAGCCCGCTCGCCTCATCGAGCCGTTGGGTGCGGCAGCCGATCCAGACCAAGCCCTGGCCTCACTGGTCGCGCTGGCCGAAGCCGGGGTAGACATCGGTGTCCTCGCAGCGGACGAGCCCGCCCTCCACGCCTTCGTCACCGTCGCGGGGACGTCGAGGGCACTGGCGGAGCATCTCGTGCGCCATCCGGGACTCGTGCCGGCCCTGGGCCGTATCGAGTCGACCAGCCCCACACCGGAGGCCCGTCGAGCCGTTCTACTCTCCGCCATCGGAGCCAACCCCCACGACGTCGAGCCCGTGACACGCAATATCGAGGCGATGAACCTGCTGCGGGTGGCCTACCGGGACGAACTCGTGGCCACTGCCGTCCGCGACCTTGTGTACGGGGCTCCCCTGGACGTGGTGGGGGCTGAACTCGCGGACCTTGCTGACGCCGCCCTGGACGCGGGGTTAGCCATTGCTCGCGCAGACCTCCCCGCGGATGCCGAACCGTGCCGTCTTGCGGTCATCGCGATGGGCAAGTGCGGTGGCCGGGAACTGAACTATGTCAGCGACGTCGATGTCATCTTCGTCGCCGAGCCCATCCCCGGGGGGGACGAAGGGGCGGCGCTCAAGACCGCCACCCGCCTGGCGAGCGGAATGATGCGCGCCTGCTCGGAGTCCACGCCCGAGGGATCCCTGTGGCAGGTGGATGCCGCGCTGCGCCCGGAGGGCAAGCAGGGGGCGCTCACGCGAACGCTGGCCTCGCACGTGGGGTACTACGAGCGCTGGGCGAGTACATGGGAGTTCCAAGCGCTGCTCAAGGCGCGGCCCGCGGCCGGGGATCGCGAATTGGGTGAGGCGTACATCGATGCGGTGTCACCGTTCGTCTGGTCTGCAGCTGATCGTGATGGCTTCGTCAACGACGTGCAGCGTATGCGACAGCGGGTTGAGGATCACGTGCCGGGCAAGGCGGCCGATCGGCAACTGAAACTGGGCCGTGGTGGTCTGCGTGATGTCGAGTTCGCCGTTCAACTGCTGCAGCTCGTGCATGGGCGCTCCGATGTCATGCTGCGTAGTTCCACCACGCTGGAAGCGCTCGAGGCGCTGTCACTGTGGGGTTATGTGGGTCGGGAGGACGGCGCGACGCTGGCGACGGCGTATCGCTTCCTGCGCACCTTCGAACATCGGATACAACTGCAGGACCTCAAGCGAACGCACATCGTCCCGGAATCCCATGTCGATCTCCGGCGCATCGGGCGTTCCCTGGACTTCCGACAAGATCCCGTCGAGGAGCTGTCGGCGGAGTGGCGACGTCAAGGGCGCGAGGTGAGGCGGATCCACGAGAAGCTCTTCTACCGACCGCTGCTCAACGCGGTCGCGCGGCTTGATGCGGGGGATGCGCGCCTCACCACCGAGGCGGCACATCAGCGATTGACGGCACTGGGTTACACCGATCCCGAGGGCGCCCTGCGTCACCTCCAGGCGCTCACGTCCGGGGTGTCGCGTCGTGCGGCGATCCAGCGCACGTTGCTCCCGGTGCTCCTCGGCTGGTTTGCCGATGGCCCCGATCCGGACGCCGCACTCCTCGGTTTCCGCCGCATGAGTGACGATCTCGGGTCCACTCCGTGGTACCTACGCCTACTGCGTGACGAGTCGCTGGCTGCCGAACGGATGGCACGCATCCTCACCGCGAGTCGATTCGCATCCGATCTGCTGCTGCGATCACCGGACGGTGTGTCGCTGCTCGTTGATGATGCGGATTTGCAGCCACGGTCGCGGGAGAGCCTGGAGAGTGAGGCGCTGAGCGCGGTACTCCGTCACGACAGTGCTGAGAGTGCCGCGGCGGCCATCCGATCTATCCGTCGCCGCGAACTCTTCCGCATTTCGGCCGCCGATCTCCTCGGTCGCCTGTCGACGCAGGACGCCATGGTGGCGATCACCGACGTGACGACAGCCTCTCTGGTGGGGGCCCTGCAGATTGCCGTGCGTTCTGCCGCCGCTGCGTCCCCCGATGGTCGGGTGCCCACACGCTTCGCGATCATCGCGATGGGTCGCTACGGCGGTCAGGATATGGGCTACGCGAGCGACGCGGACGTGATGTTCGTGCACGACCCCCTCCCGGGCGCCGACGAGAAGGTCGCCACGGACGCCGCGATCGCTATGGCGAACGAAGTGCGCCGACACCTCATGGCCCCGTCTGCTGATCCGCCGTTGGAGGTGGACGCTGACCTGCGCCCGGAGGGTCGACAGGGACCGCTGGTGCGCACCTTGGAGTCCTACCGCGCCTACTACGAGCGCTGGTCGTCACCCTGGGAGGCTCAAGCGCTCCTGCGCGCGCGCCCGGTGGCGGGAGACCCCGATCTCGGCGCGGCCTTCCAGGAACTGATCGATCCCTTGCGGTGGCCGCCGGGTGGGCTGCCCACCGACTCACTACGGGAAATGCGACGGCTGAAGGCGCGCATGGAGTCCGAGCGGCTGCCGCGCGGAGCCGATCCGACGCTGCACACCAAACTTGGGCGCGGTGGGTTGTCCGACGTCGAGTGGGTCGTGCAACTCCTTCAAATGGACAAGGCCGCCGAGGTGTCGACGCTTCGCACCACCTCAACGCTCGACGCGCTCGATGCTGCGCGGATCGCCGGGCTTGTGGACGGGTCTGATGCGGCGGTGCTCTCGGAGGCGTGGCTGCTCGCGACCCGTGTCCGGAACGCCTATGTGCTGGCCACCGGGCGCGGCTCGGACCTCATTCCGTCGCAGGGCGCGGACCTCGCCTCGGTGGCCTTCATCTGTGGGTTCGACCCGCCCGCCGAGCTCCTTGAGGAGTACTGGCGTGCCACGCGTCGCGCCCGCACGGTCGTGGAGCGGCTGTTCTACGGATAGGCCCTACACTCTGGCCGTGCTGATCGTTTGGGAAGTTGTGGGGTGGGGTGGAGCCGTGCTTCTCGTCACCGCCTACGCGCTCGTCGCCACGCATCGGCTCGACGCTCGCAGCAAGACCTATCACCTGATGAATCTCGGGGCCGCCGTGCTCCTCACGGTGTACTCCATCGTCAAGTTCGCCTGGGCTCAGGTAGCCCTCAACGCCTTCTGGGGAGCGGTCGCCGTCATCGGCATCATCCTAGCGATCACGGCAGCACGCGGGCTTACGACCGCGGCGGTCGAACCCGATCCCGAACCCGGCGTAGAACCCGTCCGGGAAGGGTGAGACGCGCCTCCCGCTCGTTGCGACGACGAATCAGCTCAGCCTCGTAGTCCATCGCATTCGCGGTGGCGAAGGCTCCGGCCGCGGCGACCTCCTCGGGGGCTGCCCGATTGTGGCTCGCCGCAGAGTCGGGAACCCGAAGGTCCTCCAGATCACCGAGCAGGGTCACGCCGGTTGAGCGCACGTCATCGATATCGACATCGGCCCAGGTTTGAACCGGCTTGAGGAACCTGCTGGGCAGCAGGAGCGGGGCACCGCGATCGGGACGGTCGAGGAATCCACCGGAGAGCAGACGCTGCTGCAACTCGTTGGTCGTCTTGCGATTCCAGCCGCGGCGCTTGGCTTCGACGTTGAGCGCATGCAGGAGAATGGCCTCCGCGCGCGTGGAGCCGACGTTGGCAATGAAGGCGGGCAGGCGTGGAGGCGTCTGTGGCAGTCCGGGGGCGTCCACGGCCTCGCGGAAGCGCTCCCACAGCAGTGTCGATGGCGCCCCGGGTTTGGGCAGGGTGACGATGCGGACGTGTTCCGGGCCGACCAGGTCCTGCCACCGCCGCACGAGGGCACCGTAGGCGTAGGACCGCCAGAAGGTCTGGTGGCGCTCGGTATCCCACGTCGACTGCATCTGGAGCGGCGAGTCTGCCCCGCGTTCCCTGGTGCGCCGCTTGAGGTAGGCCTTGTAGTCCTGGGTGTGGGTGTTGCGCACATGCTGCTGCCAGGACGACGGCAGGATGCGGCCGAGGTCGCGCATCGTGATGACCACGTCGATGGTGGGGGACGCCAGGCCGTCGAGAAGTCGCCGGGCCGCGGGCGGCCGTAGGCCGCCGATCATCTCAGCGGAGATGATCGCGGTCCCGTCCCAACCCTTGATGGCGTTCACCAGGCCGGTCCAACCGGAGCCGTCCTTGCCGGTCCAGCGATTGGACTCTTTGCTCTCCTCGTTGTGGGTGAGGTCGGTGACCGCGCCGACGTGGTTGTAGTCCTCCTGATCCCGGTAGTCGATCGGGTAGAGCACACCGTGCGACGTCAAATCAGGGGACAGCAGTTGAAGGACGCGTTGGAGGTACGTCGTCCCGGTCTTGCGGGGGCCGATATGTACGACAAGTCGCTGAGCCACCCCGCGACACTACCCGAGAGTGGAGGCAAAAAAGCGGATGGGGACCGCGGTGTGCGGTCCCCATCCACTCCTACGCGCGAGGCGATGCGACGCGTGGTCAAAACCCGCGACGAGGCCCGCACGCGCGAACTCTCGCCGGAGGCGGATCGGATTAGATGTCGTAGTACGGCGATCGTGGGGGTGCGGTGTTGTGGCGTGAAAGCGTGAAAAGCGTTGGTGTCATTGGGAAACTTGGGTTAGCGATTGCGTGCGTCGTCGTGCGTTGAACCGCCATATTTGAGCCACTTTTCTGCCACTCCAGCCACTTTTCTGCCACTCGCACGGCGGCCGCAGGTGCTACTTCGCTCTCACCGTCACCGCAAGGACCAAGTAGGCCGGCGACCCTCCGCGCCCATCCAACGAAAACGCCCCCACCATCGCCTTGATGGTGGGGGCGTTCGCTCGTCTAGTCGGCTAACGGCGGGACCGCCAGGTCGTCGTCGCACAAGCAAATTTTTGCGCCGTCAATCTGCCATTCCTGGAAGCACTCGGGGCAGCGGTTTTCCTCCATCCACGCGCTCGGCTCAATGGTCACCTGCCAGCCTTCGTCCAGCATCGCTTGGACGTAGGGCCACAGACTCTCCTTGTCCAAATCGAAGTTGTCCATGCCGTTGTCGTCAATGGGCGCACCGTCGAAAGTTCCTACTCCGATGCGGAATTGCTGGCCTTGACTCGCTAAGTCACTGGCTTGTCGATCAGAGGTCTAGTCAGCTTCAGCGTCTAACGCGCCAGTGGGCTCACTCTGGCTCTCTTCGTGCGTCTGATGCCTGCGAATCAAGAACATAGTGCCGATGAAGATGCCACCAATGACGATGAAACTCACAAACCCGGTCACGAGTCCACGGTTCGACGGATATTGATCGGTGAATTCATCGAAGATGTCAGAGGCCAACGTGAGGACGAAAGCCTGGCTGTTCAGGACGTAGAGCGGAATCTGGAAGAACCCGATGACCAAGCCTGACATGGCGACGACGCCTGTCTCATACCGTTGACTTTTTCCGGGCGGAGCGGCGGCAATCACGCCGGCAAAGATTAGGCCTAGGAGCGCGATGTTGAGCCAAATGACGTCGGGGATTCCAGGGGAGTTCAAGGCCCTGAGCCACGCCTGCCTGGCGGTGACGATTTCTTCAAATGCTGCTTCGATTCGCTTCGCTTGATCCGGATCAGCGGAAAGTTGGGAGACCTTGGCGTGTATACCCTGAAGAGTTTTGGTAGGTAGCTCGGCACCCCTAATCGAGATGTCCTTTGAGTCGGCTTTGACCTGCACGAGAAATGTCGAGAACTCAGCAGTGAGTTCGCTGGCGGCTTTGCCATCGACCTCGTCAACGGCTTCAGCGAGTGAAACTCCGGCTTGAGCCATATTTGTTGCTGCTTCGTAGACCTGCGTGTTCTGTGACCACAACGTGTTTACCGAAAAAGTGACGGAGAATGCGAAAGCGGTGCTCAAGAGTGCATAGAGCGTGGCTCGCATTGCGAGTGTTGCCGAGTCAGCTAGCGGTGATCTCCGAAACAGTCGGACGCCGATGATGACAACCATCGGTGGGAGCAGGGCGATTGCGATTGAGGCCCAGGTAGGAAGTAAGTAAAGGGCGTTTTCGATAATCACAGGAGAAGTCTAGGCAGTCCTAGTAGACCTATGAAGTGCAAACCAAAGAGCCAGAGCGGAGACGCGTTGGAGACTCTGCGCTCCCTCGCCGTCGCCGACCGGGCTGTACGTCCAGGTGGACCCGGTGACCTTCGACCAGGCGCGCGAGATCCTCGACCGTGCCTGGGCTGGCGCCGCCGGCGATCCCGGGGACGGGGCGGCCGGTGCGGTCGGGACGTAGCCGGCCCCACGAGTTTGTCTGCGGGTGCCTCCCGCGACGACGAACAGCCCCCCGAACCTGATGGCTCGGGGGGCTGCTTGTTTCCCTGGCGCGCGAGGCGAATCGACGCGAAGGGAGACCCTGTGGATAACTTTCTGCCACTTTCCTGCCACTCTGGGCCGGAAATTTCACTCAGGGAGGCAATGCCATGGAGGAAATTCGGGTCAAATTCCTTAAGTTCTAGATGTCGTAGTACATCTCGAACTCGTGCGGATGCGGGCGCAGGCGGATGGGATCCACCTCGTTGGTCCGCTTGTAGTCCACCCACGTCTCGATGAGGTCGGCGGGGAAGACATCGCCGGCCTGCAGGTAGTCGTTGTCGGCCTCAAGTGCGTCGAGAACCTCCGAGAGGCTGCCGGGCACCTGATCGATCTCGGCCAACTCGTCAGGCGGCAACTCGTAAAGATCCTTGTCGACCGGTGCCGGCGGCTCGATCTTGTTCTTAATGCCGTCGATGCCAGCGAGCAGCATGGCCGAGAAGGCCAGGTAGGGATTGCTCGACGGATCCGGGACGCGGAACTCGATGCGCTTGGCCTTGGGCGAAGTGCCGGTGACCGGGATGCGAATGCACGCCGAGCGATTGCGAGCCGAGTAGACGAGGTTCACGGGAGCCTCGAACCCGGGGACCAGGCGGTGGTAGGAGTTGACCGTCGGGTTGGTGAAAGCGAGCAGTGACGGTGCGTGCTTCAGCAGTCCACCGATGTACCAGCGGGCCATGTCAGACAGCCCGCCGTAGCCGCGCTCGTCGTAGAACAGTGGCTCGCCGTTTTTCCACAGCGATTGATGGCAGTGCATGCCCGACCCGTTGTCCCCGAACAGGGGCTTGGGCATGAAGGTCACGGACTTGCCGTTCTGCCATCCGACGTTCTTGATGACGTACTTGAAGAGCATGACCTCATCGGCCGCGCGCTGAAGAGTGTTGAATCGGTAGTTGATCTCGGCC
>Ga0222715_10006118_pt1 | contig 10199 bp, 11 predicted proteins | sample C33_9DmetaG_FD_165056 | JGI IMG/M metagenome (GOLD analysis project Ga0222715, IMG submission 165056) | Estuarine water microbial communities from San Francisco Bay, California, United States - C33_9D | ecosystem: Environmental > Aquatic > Marine > Unclassified | place: USA: California... | reverse complement strand
CTGAACTGGTTAACGTCAGCGTATCTGTTGCAGAGTCTGCTACCGGATTTGTTCCTGCGTCTGTTTGTATCGTTGCGAATGTATTTGTAGCGCCGCCACTCGCTGCGGCTTTAAAAAAACCCGAAGCTGCAATCTCTCCTGTAGAACCTGCAGCAACCGTAAAATTGAATCTGATAAAGTCATACGCGTCAATATCGAATGTATCAAAATCTCCTCCACTGGTTAAGGTTCCTATAGTTTGCCATGAGCTTGAATGCTTAATTCTTCCTTGTACAGTTAATGTACCAGAAGTTGCGAAGGTTGTAGCTACACTAAGCTTAACCTCACCTAATGACTCATACTCCGCAGTCCCAACTACACCAGATGTAGCCGTATGACTTATTTTGGCAAACAATTTGTCTTTGTGAAATTTGTTTCCTGTCATTGTATCTCCCAACTATATTGTACTATAACCGTACTAATATAGCAAATTACCTTCTTCTTTTCTTCTTTTTCCCTTCCTCAAATACATCTAAACGGCGCTCTAAGCCTATTGACATCTCTTTACTGCGAACCAGTATTACGCCTAAAATAGCCAATATAAAGCATATAGTGTTGAAAGGAAGCGTTATTAGTTTCCTCATTATAAATCCTCCTTCCATACTAGCGTTACTGTAACATCGGACGCGGAACCCGAAACAACTTTCGCGTATACAGTTACAGTTTCATTGGCTAGTAAATCTATACCAAATCTTTTTAAATCCCTTGAAACAGAGCCTCCTGCTCCTACCTGCCCTGCATATACAGCGTGGGCATTGGATGAATCCGCGTGATCACCTACATCTACTAACGCGATTGAATCTGTTTCATCGTGATATGTGAAATTAGTCTCGCCTAAAGTCGCATTCTTACAAACTTTAAAAACAACTTCTTTGGTAGAGTCTGTGGAAACTTCTATACCAGTTAATGTTATTCTACCAAGCATCGCTTTACCTCTAAATGATTCCAACGCTTTAACAGTTAATACTGCTTCAAAAGAGGTAGATACTGATGTGTTAGAATTTATTTGTGCGTGGCTTTCAGAAGTTAATACAGATCTACCTTCAATAAAAGTAGCAGCACTTGCGCCTTTAACTGTAATATTTGTTGTACTTCCTAAAGATGCGGCTGTCCACCCTACCTTTAAGGCTCTGTTTGATATAGAAGGTATAATATTATTATTCTGGTATTTTATAGTATGAACTCTTTTAAATAATCCTGTCTCAGAATCAACTATAAAAAAAGATATAGGACCAAAGCCAAGGTAAGTAACTTTTATCATAAATATATTACCTTTACTTTTATCAAAGTTACATTTTTCTCCATTCCAATCTTCTTCGAGTATCGTACTTTGCGTTTTGGCTACTCCTGCAGTTACTTGTGTAATATTTCCTGTTAAACCAGACGAACCGCCTATAGAGTAAGTTCCTGTTGCTGTAGCCGCGTTCTTATTTCTAATTAATACTTTATCATCCACCTGCTCTGCATCCCATAAAGATTGATTAGCATTTAACCATGCCTCTATTTCATACGCGTTATGAGCCGCTGTACCTGTAGTAATAGGAATATTATATGTAACACTATTTAAAGTAAGGTCTAAAGTACCGTTTCCTGATCCTGTAATATCTAATCTGCGTATTTCTTGTGCGCCGTAATTATCGAATAATATACCAAAGTTTGCACCTCTATATCCAAACGCGATTGTATCTTGTACGTTGAATAGACCAGCAAATTGTAAGGAATTAGCTACCGCATTATCACTATCAAATAGCGCAGTAAAACGCGCCATTAATCCTTGTCCTTCTCTATATATGGTTGGCTTCTTTGTTCTAATAACTCCATAGCCGCCAATGCTTGTACCAGTAGTACATTTAAACATATTGGTTTCTGTTCCTACAGTTCCACCAGTTGCATTGAAAGTTTCTATTGAATCTAATAATCCGTATTGCGCTGATACTTGAACTATAGGATCTACTGACTCTGATAAATTATCTCCAAATGCGGATCTTGTAGCAGGAGTGTTTCTATTAGCTACATTTAAGTCAGAAGAACCATCACCTACATCGGTTCCACCTACAGGCTTCTGTGTATTAAATGTGTATAGTTGCTTCATTAAAATCCCTTCTTAAAGAAAACCGCGAAACGCTCTCTTCCTTTATTCGCGTCTAACTCTAATTCTACATTTTCATGTACTTTCATCTTAACTCTTTTTTCAGCTACTGCTTTACCTATGGCTAAGGCAGCGCCTATTTTCATCTCATCTTCTGGTTGGATGCTTAACGCACGAAGCGCTTTTTTCTTAGCCCTTTTCTTCATATCTGATGTAACCTCTTTTTTAACTATTGCGGAGGCTATCTTACTTGCAATTTCTTTTTCTTTATCTTTATCCATAAATTGGTGAGCAGTTTATAGTTATGCTCAGAACTAGGGTAGGAGGAGTACCCTTATTAATCAAATCTAACTTCCGCTTCAACAGTAGCACCAGTTGTAGTTGATGCACTTGTAACAGTAATTCTAACTAATCCGAGACATGGTCCATCCGCCGCTTCGGTGTAAGTAACATACACAGTATCGTTTGTAGTAACGCCTGATCCTGCTTTTAATGTTTCCCAATTACTCCCATCGTGAGAGTGTTCAATCTTAAGTGTGTAAGTACCATCAGTTCTAGAACTAACTTTCATAATACCAATAATAGATGTTGTTTGCGCACCTACCGCGAATTTCTCCGCGCTTGTATCAGTATTTGTAGCTATTGTTCCTGAGGCTAATGCCCTACCTGTATTAGTACAAGCCATTTCTTACTCCTAGTAATTATCAGTAACGTCATGCCCAATAACTAATACTTGAACATCTGCTTCTGCAGCAGCAGGTGCAGCATAAGTAGCATCTTGATCTACTAGCTTGCAAATAATTCTAACAGCACTAGCAGTAATAGAAGATGCGTGTAGCATAATTCCAGTAGCCTCTGCCGAAAGAGCTATATGAGGTACTTCTGCAAATGCTGAGTTAAAAGTGATAGTGTAGTCTCCTACACCGTTGTCTGTAACAGTACATTGTAGAGCATCTAATCCTTCTAGTGATACTGTACCAGTAGAACCTTCAATTCTTAAAGCTAACATTCTAACTGATCTTTGTGGTGATTTTATACTTCTTAACATAATTATCCTTTCTCAACTTTAAGCGGTTGGTCGCTAATTAAGGAAGAGGTATTTCTTCCAGTTTAACTAGAGGAAACTTTTCCTCAAATTCATTAACGTATTGTGTGTGCATATCGTTTTCTTTCCAGTAGCGTAGATGTAGTGCGATGTGCCAGAATCTATCCGCGTGACCATTTCTCTCATTCAAGACAGTGTAATCACCATTCTCTTCTGGATCATATCCCCAACTTTTTAACATATCTAAATGCTCCGCATCGTGAATATCTTTCTTTTTAAGGATAACTCCTTTAATAACATATTCTAAATAATGCGCCGGATGTCCTTCCGGTAATTGTGGTACATCTAATACTACTAAATCTTCAAACGTCATATGCCTCCTAAAAGTAAGCCCCCGAAGGGGCTATTATTATACAGCTAGTGTATGTAATCTTCCGTGGAAGTGTGGGTTGATGAAAAGTTCAGCGTATCCACCATATCTAGCCTCGTAAGAGTCAGTAGCCTCTCTAAGGAATACAGTTCCATCTTCGTCAAACCACTCAAATCCACTTGGTCTACAGTGTAGCTCAATGTGATCATCGTTTAAGAAGAATACTTCATCAGAATCCATAAATCTTGAAGGAATTACAGGAATCTTTCCATCTGGTGACATATACTCAATCGCTGAGAATGAGATTTGTCCTTTGTACTGCTTATCTCTTGCAGGAAGATTGTATACTTTTTGATCTTCAAGAAGGTTAAGAATTTTAGTGTACTGGTGGTAAGAAGAAAGAATTAAGTTAGGGCATTTCCCTGACTGTCTCTTAACATTCATTACAACATCATTCATAAGGTCAGTTGAGATTGCAGCACTTGATGCATCCTTTTGGTAAGATTGCCATCTACGTCCAACAGTGATCCCTTTGTATGAACCAGAAGTTGCAGAAATAACACCTTTAATACCTGCAATTTCATTGTCTTTTGAACCTTGGATGTAAAGTTTATCAGAAGCACCAAAAGCAGTACCACAACAAGCAGCAAGAGTAGCAAGTCTAGAAGAAGTACCAACTAAAGATACAGTACCAGTAGCGTAACCCGCAGATACAGTAATAGTTACAGCAGTAACATCAAGATCAGTTGTTTCACTGTTTACGTTAAGTAAATCACCTTCTTCAATACTTTCAAATTCAGCAGGAAAGTAAGTAGAAGCTACGTCAAGAGAAACGATGTACGGATCGCCAGAAGTACCTGCACCAGTAACAACAGAGTTACTTGCACTACCAGTAACTAATGCACCAGTACCAGAAACGTCACCTCTAGTAAGCATTCTTTCTAGGTTTCTGTTAAAAGATTTAACCGCGATTTGAACAGGGAACTTAGTCATTCTTACATAAGCACCTTCGTCTGTCTTAGCAGCTTTCATTGTTTCTCTATCGATGCTAACTACAGCATATAATTTCTTTGGTGAAGAAAGTGTAGCTTTAGCAATCTTGTTTTCATTAGCAGTTGGAAGAGAACCTGCACCAACACCACCACCGATGGATTGGATAACTGGTCTTTCGATTTGTTTACCAACAAAGTCTTCCATTTTCTTAAGTCTACCAAGAATAACAGCATCTTGGTTAAATTGTTTATCGATCAGTTTACCATACTTGATCTTCATTAGGTTTGCTTCATTTGAAGCTGAATAAGTCCAACTTGACATTGTCTATCTCCTTAAAAAATTGTTAAATTAAATCATCCCAATCTAAAATTTCTTCCCCATCACTATCAGTTAATGGAGAAATCTCATTCTTCTTTGGTTCTTCTTTTTTAACCTTCCCTTTAGCTTCAACTGTTTTAGCAATTTTCGCTTCTGCTTCTGCTTTCTTAGAAGTACCAAGTGCTGTCTCTAGAATATCGCGAAAGTCGTCATCTGAAAGATTAGGGTTTTCATAAACTTGTTCCACTAGTGCGTCCATAACTTCGCTATCATCCTTATAGCTTGCGTTGAAATCATTTATAATAGAGTCTGCTCTATCTTCCGCTCTAGTAAAATTAGTATACTTTACTACGAGTTCCGGATTGATTTCGCTTTTCGCGTAACCTGCTTGGCTTAAAGTTTCTTCTGCATTTTTCCATTCCTGAGAATTGATATTGTGAGCTTCCCTCAAATTAGAGATTTCAGCATCAAGTTCCCTATTGGCTTGCTCTAGCTTTAGTCTCTCATTATTGGACTCTGTTTGTTGTTTTAAATAATCATTTTCCGCGCTCTTATATTCAAGTTGAATTTCTTCATCGCTCATACCATATCTTTTTTCAATTTCCGGCAGTAACTCTCTAATCAATTCTTCTCTAAGTAAGTGCGGTGGCATATTAACTAGTTCACCAATCTTTTGCACTCCACCAAGGATAGATTGATCGCGCATAGTCGCGCCTAACTCATTAATATACTCATTAACTTCATTCATTTGAGTATTAAACTCTTTCTCTTTTACGTTGAATTCGTTAAAGCGTTGGGCAATAGCTTTCTCACCGCTAATACCATTTTTATATTCTTTCAACGTAATTTCTTGAAGCTCGCCATCAACCTTAACCATAAGTTTAGTATCATCAGGCATTTCTTCAATATTCAGAGGTTTTACTTCATCTGCATTCTCTTCGCTATCAGATTCGCTAACTTCTTCTGATTCTTCTCCATCAGGTTCTGCCACTTCTTCAACAGACTCAGCTTCACTATCTGGATTATCACTTTCTTGTTTATCTGATTCAGTATCTTCATCTTTTGTCTCTGCAGCATTATCCTCACTGCCAAGATTATTCCATTCATCGTCCATTCCTTCTGGTTTACTTGTTTCACCATCCGCTATAGATGGCGCTGCAACTTCAACATTATCCCATGTTAAATCTGCATCAATTCCCGGTTCGCTTAGTACCGCGTCCATTGTTTCATCGCTCATAGATTCCTCCTATCCTTTAAGCCTTGCTTTCGCATTTTGTTGTTCCATAATATCTTCAGTGCTTGTTCCCGGAATTTGTCCAGTTACTGCTTCACCTCTATTTGTTTGACCTTGTACCATAGCCATTTGCTGTTCCATAGAACGCGCAGGTACATACTCTGGATGGGAGAAAAGCGGGAATAGAATTAGAGTAGCAACCTTTGCTTCAAACTCTGGATTCTTTTGCATTTTACGAATCATTGCTTTCTCTGTCCAAAATACATGGTCTTTAACCGCTGCTCTTATTTGAGGATCTGCTTCCTCATTAAATGAGCGCGATTGCATTGCTTTACTATATGTACGCCAGTGAACTATAAAGTCGTGCCATTCTTCTAATGGAGCAACTTCTCTACCTGCCATTAAATCTTCAACAATAGAATCACTTGCTTTAACAGCTTCCGTCATAATAGATGACATCTTTTCAACATCACCAAGTTCAAGTAATTCTTCCGCTCTTTCTGGTGTAAATAGTTGTGGATTTCTTTGCATAGCATCTAATACACGTTGAATTTTTGCAGACTTAGTCTCTGGTAAGCCAGTTGAATTATCAACTTTTACATCATAATTCTTATTTAAGTGCGCGGTATCAAAATGGCGGATAAGAAATTTATTATTCTCACCAACAATTCTAAGCATTCTTCCATCATCTGGTTTATAGAAATCACCAGTAATAGCGATAGTCATCTTAGCAAATTCTTTTACTAAAGCGCCATGTTTAGCAATATCAGTTGAACTTCTCTCATTTTCCAATTCATTTAGAAATTGTAAGGCGGATGCTGCTGTTATCCCTTTAGGAACTTCACCTCTAGAGATACCATGACTTCCATATATAGTTTGCATATATTGAATTAGCATCTGTGAGTAATTATATACTTCTGGTGAATTTGGTTGTACTTGTACTAGCTGAGGAGCTTGTGCGCCTTGATATTGAACTATCGTATTATCATTACCTAGTTGTTCTATCTTACAAGTACCTCGCGGCATCATCCATTTAGCTTGTGCTGTAAGATAAATATTTTTCGCGATTAATGTTTGAATATTGTTAAACATACGCTGAATAGGTACAATCATTTCGTATCTAGAAACACCGTTAAGAACGTCAGGTACATCTAAGTCAGTTAATCTTACGATAGGTAATTTACCATGAGAATATGAAAGCCCTTTATCCTCTAACATAACGTCTTTAGTGTAGATAATTTCTGCACCTTCGGGAACCAATTCAGTTTTCTTATGGAATAAGTGAAATACAACGGTGTGTTCTTCCATTTTTCTATCAGCCAGATATTCCGCGTCAAATACTTTTAGATCTTCATCAATCTTAATATCTTTCTTTTTCTCTGGATACTTTTCTTTTAATTCTTCGGTAGGAATAACTTTTACACGAATAACATAATCGCATTTATTGAAATCAGAAGCGCGATGTAAAAGAACGCGCCAAGGTAATTCCATTTCGTATGAGATATCACCTGTATATTTAATTTCTTGTATTTCTTTTCTTTTTAGGTCAAGACCTGCATCACGCGCAGCCACATAAGCGGGAGTTAAATCACCCTTCTTATCATCCCATAAAGTAAAGCAGTAAGACTCGCCAAATATTCGCGTTTGTCTCTGCATTTTAGTGAATAGACCGTCTACATCGTTCATATCCCATAAATGGTTGATAATTAGCTTAACTACTTTTGCACTTGCTCTATCTTTCCACTCATCATTGGTAGGTAATATCTCTACAGCAGGTTTTAGCCTAGTCATCTGGCTAACTTTAGTTTCTGTTAAGTCATGTAGGTGATTTACTACGAATTTTTGAATTCTAGAGAAGCGTTGTCTATTCTTATCTCTATTTCTAAACCTATCGCTTTTTCTCATTGAGATTCCGCGATAATGTTGTAGGTTCTCTCTCTGTCCAAGCGTTCTAATTTCGGATTGCTTTATCAGAGCTTCAGTGACTGAGTTTAGCCACTGATGTTTCTCTTTTTCATTCTTATCTTTGATTCTGAAAAAGGGTTTAACCTTTACTTCTGGATCGATGTTATCATCGTTTAGGATGTCAAATGCATCACTCATCTGTTACCTTCTTATAAGCTTATAATTTCCTTCTCATCCTCGTCAGGAAAGAAGTCGGGCATCTCAGTCTCTAGGTCTTCTCGGAATAATTCCTGATCTTTAGCGATCGCACTTTCCTTGGTAGCCCATTTTTTCATAACTTCTTCATTGGCTTTTTCAATCTCATCATCGATGGGTTGATATGTGATAGTGTGTGTGCTTTTTTCCATAGCTAACACTTTCACACAAGCTATTAGTCCTATTATAGTACCTAACAAGCCAAATGTAAAGCCTAAAACACTGAAAATTAATAAAATGTTAATATTTTCCATAAAATCCTCCTAATTTCAACTACTTACTGTACTTTGTCCCAAGAATCGAAATCCTCTAAGTTATTGATATCATGTTTCTTGTGTAATAAATTCACTAACTTATCTTTCATACGCATATATGCTTTTAATTGCGTATTATCTACAAAAGTGAAGAATACGTCCCATAACCATAGGAATTTGAAGCCCGCTTTATATATCAAAGTCAAACTCATCGCCAAAATCCGATGTCCAATCTTCGCCCATATCGATTTCTCTTTCTTCATGTTCATACCTCCTAAATCTTTTTTCTTCCAATGGATCTTTTCTTTTTATAAATTCTTGTACTGACTCGAAACTATAATTAGCAGCATCAATAAAGTATCTATAACAATCAATGAGGTGATCATTTTTCTTTGGAATTTTTCCCTTGCTGTCTTTGGCATACATTTGCATTTCATTAAACAAATCTTTGCATCTGCTAGAAATAGATACGATGTTATGCAACAGCATATCCTTAATAAGAGAGATTCCTTCTTGCTTATCTCCATGTCTCTTCTCCGTTTTAAAGAAAGTTGTGTGATATGAGACTAATACTTCATTCGCAAACCAAGCACCTGCCTCATCATATACTTTAAACCAATCATCTTCATCAATATAAGGATTTAATTCCTTCATCTTCTTTTTTATTCGCGGGTAAATTAATCGCGTACTTGTTTCCTTTTGGTTCTTCTCATATATTTCATCTAATATGAAAACTTCCTTTGTATATGGATTAATCGCACCAAATAATACCGCAAAGCAGGTAGTAGTTCCGGGATCTGCTACGCAAAACCATTCCATCTTTTTAATATCGCGCTTTACATGGTTATATAATTGCTTATGATCTACAACATGATCTTTTTCAGATAACATAGGGAATACGGAAGATGATCCTCCCGCAACAATCTTTGAATAATATTCTCTTTGTACAATATCCTCATCACCATGATCTCTTAGCCTCTCAATTTCTTGGTCGATAATCGCTTTCTGTTCTGGTAGGTGATTAATCGGATTATCCCAAGTTGTTTGTACAGATACAAAACTATTTTTATTCTTTTTACAGTAATCCAGTACCTGATTATACTGATCCATATTTCTATCACCCGGTTTTGGTAGAGTACCGATGATGACTAGCGGAGCCGCTTTTGCTGCTCTGTTTGGTGCAAATTCAATATGCCATTGTGGGTGAAATGCTTTGAATTCGTCATATACTGCGATATGAGGCGTTAAACCGTTACCTGCTGCCCAGTTTTCACTTCCCATTAATTGAATAAAAGAGCCGTTTTTAAATTCAATTTTCATTTCCTGATTCTTAATATTTTTAATATATTTAGATGACTCTTTACCAATAAATTTTTGAATTCTATTGTTATTCCAAATCAGTTGTCGCGCGTGACTTCCTTCGGGAGCTATATAGTAGCAAGCAGAGCCGGGTTCAAATAAGGCTTGTTTCCACAATACAAAACCTGCCGCATCTGTTTTACCGAACTTACGCCCACAAGGGAGCATAAGCGTTTTTATATTGTTCTCATATAGAGGACGTAGCGCATTTATTTGACCAGTGTGTAAGCGGTTTTTTAAACCTACTTTCATACCATCTCCTCTAGGGGAGAATAAATCTTTAGTTAATTCTAACCAATACTGTTCTTCTTTACTTACTACTTTTTGTTTCACAATAT
>Ga0222715_10006115_pt1 | contig 10202 bp, 7 predicted proteins | sample C33_9DmetaG_FD_165056 | JGI IMG/M metagenome (GOLD analysis project Ga0222715, IMG submission 165056) | Estuarine water microbial communities from San Francisco Bay, California, United States - C33_9D | ecosystem: Environmental > Aquatic > Marine > Unclassified | place: USA: California... | reverse complement strand
AGTACTTGTCGGTGTCGGCGTAGGTGTCACCCACGACGCACTTGCCGTTCTGCACATTGGCGAAGGCGTAGTTGATGTGGGTGATCTTGTCGCCGGGGATGTCCGCGACCTGGTAGTCGCGGGCGTACGTCGCCCAGCCGGCGTAGTAGGCCACGACCTTGGTGCCGTCCGTCGGGGCCGGAGCGGGCGTCGGGTCCGTGGGGGCAGGCGCCGGAGTCGGCGTGGGGGCCGGCGTAGGTGTGGGTGTGGGTGTCGGCGTCGGTGTCGGGGTCGGCACCGGGGTGGGCTCGGGCGTCGGCACTGGCGTGGATGCCCCGGCAATCGTGATGGTGCAGGGGACGCTGACGCCGCCTGCCGTGGCGGTGCAGGTGTTCGGCTGCGGCATCGAAGTGCCGGTGTCGTTGAAGCCGAAGGAGGCCGAGGATCCGGCGGTGATCGTGCCGTTCCAACTCTCGTTGCCCACGGTCAAGGTGCCACCGGACACAGTGCCGCGGCCGTTCCAGGGAGCACTGATGACATTGCTCCACGGGAAGGCGACCTGCCAGGAGGAGATCGATGCCGCCGAGGCAACCTTCACGTCAACGGTGCGACCACTGCCCCAGTCATTGCTGTTCGTCACGGTCACGGCAATGCCACTGGACGGTGCGGGAGCCGGTGTGGGTGTCGGCGTCGGAGTGGGCGTCGGAGTGGGCGTGGGCTCCGGTGTCGGCGTGGGCTCGGGTGTCGGCGTGGGCTCGGGTGTCGCCGACGTGCGCGTCGCGCAGTAGCCGAAGGATGTCGGGCTGCCGGAGCGGATCATGTGATTCCACTCAGCCCCACCGACACTGCGTACGCCGTCGGGCTGCACCGTCACCACGCCATTCCACAGCGACGACAGGGTGAAGCCGCCGGGCAGGTCCACGCGCCAGTGCTTGTCCGTGGTCGACGTGGTGCTCACGGCAACATCGGCGCAGAAGCCGGCGCCCCAGTCGCTGGTGATCGTGGTGCGCGCGCCGACGCCTTCCGTCATGCCGGGCATGTCCGGCGCAGGTGTGGGCTCAGGAGTCGGCGTGGGAGTGGGCTCAGGAATAGGAGTGGGTGTCGGCGCTGAACCGGTGCCATCAAGGGTGATGTCGGAGCAGGCGTAGAAGGCCTCGGGGGAGTCACTGCGCTGCCAGACGGTGTAGAGCATCTGCCGTCCCGTGCGGGCCGGGAGTTCCATCCGCAGCGTCGTCGTCTTCTCCGCGGCTTGAGCACCGCTGTCGTGGACGAGCTCGAGGTCGCTCCACGCCAGCGGCTTTGTAGCGTCGAAGCCGGGCTTGGTGAGATAGACGCGGTAGTACTTCGTGGCATGCGGTGCCGTGTTGTCCCAGGTGAGCGTGTAGAGGCCGTCGGCATCGGGCTCGAGATTTGTGGCCTTCCACTCCAGCGAGGCAGTGTCGAAGGCGGCGTACTTGCTGCGACCGGCCGAGCACAGCTGACCATCAGGGATGAGCGACTTGTGGTTGCCATTGGCAGCTGGCTGGTTGATCTCGGTCCAGTCGTAGAGGGCCTGGGGGTTGGCTAACCAGGCCTCCTCGCACAGCGGTGCGGTGCGGTCGCCGAAGTAGCACTCGTGGATGCGTGAGGGTGGGTTCGCCATCGATCCATGGGCTTGGGCTGCCGGTGCCACGGCCACGGTGGTCAAGAGCCCACCGGCAAGCGCGGTGGCGCTGCTGAGGGCGAGTAGTGCGCGGGTTCGCAGCACGATTCCTCCTGGTTGGTCCAACGGACGATCTACTCGACACGTTCAAGATCGGACCGAATTGCCACCGATGGGGGGTATCCCACAGGCCTTCCCAGGAAACCCTGCAGACTGCGCACGATGCGTGCGCAGTTCAAAACCTCAACGCGCAACAGCCACTAGCGATGTGCTAACGCGGTGGCGCTCACTTTGGTGGGCTTGCCCTTTCCGGAGATACACAGACCTCCGTGTTGGACTGAGCCACCCTCGCTGATCACGCCACCCCAGACTGGAGCTGCGATCGTCACGACGCGTCCTTTGACCGTCGCTTTGCCGTTCCACTGTGAGGTCACCTTGGCGCCCTTGGGCAGAGTGAGGCGCGCAGTCCAGGATTTCGTGGGCTGGGTGCTGACGTTGCGAACATTCACCAGGTAGCACGAGCCAGACTTCCATGAAGCCACCCGGACCACGCGGGCCTTGAGGACGATCGGAGTGGATGAGCGCACGCCGTCCATCAACTCCGTGAGCAGGGCCATCTTGTCTTCGTGCACGGTGGTCCAGTCATCGGTGAGGACGCCACCGGTGTCCCCGGAGTCTGGGTTCCAGGACCAGAAAGTCCAGCTGATTCCCGTGTCGGCGAGGTAGTCCGCAAACTGCGTGATCCATCGGCCCTCGGTCGTCGAGGGGTCGACCTGCTTGGCGCCGAACTCGCCGACGTAGACGGGTGCGATTTCTTCATCGTGGATATATCCGAACCCCGCGGCCCAGCGCTCGGCGAGGCTTTCGGCCATATCGGCGGGGTCTTCCTTGAACCAGTCCTGCATGAAGACCTCGGGGCCGTACTCATGGAGGGAGTAGACCAGGCGGTTCGGGACATCGAGACGCACCGGGTTGTTGTGAACCCCCTCGAGGTTGCCACCCCACCAGTTCTTGGTCAGGACCTGCCCGCCGGCGACTGGACCCTCGATGCCCTCGACGACGATGAGCTTGTCGGGGGCCACGCCGAGCACGGCGTTGCCTGCGCGCTCAGCAGCCCGGCGCCAGTCGGTCGAGGCCCCGTCGCCCCAGGTGGCCACCCCATGTGGCTCGTTCTTGAGGTCGAAGGCAACGACCTGCGGAGTATCGGCGTACCGCGCCGCGAGCATTTCCCACGCGGCAATCCAGTCATCCTCGGTGTAGCCGCCCTGGCCGTACCACAAGTCATATGTGTAGCCGTCATTTGATTGCGAGTGGTTGTCGAGGATGACCATGAGGCCTTCACGCCCGGCTTCATCCACGATGATGTCCATAATCTCCAGGGGTGTCTTGCCTTTGAGCTCGGCGTTCTTGCCGCCGCCGTATTCGATGTAGCCGGTCGTCGTTCCTGCGAGCATCTGCAGGGAGAACGGCATGCGAATCGTGTTGAACCCGAGGTCCGTGATCTGCTGAAGCATGTCCCTGTAGTCCCGAGACCATAGGCCATGGGGTACCTGGTCGCCCGTGTCGAAGCCGAACCAGTTGACGCCCTGCCAGACGACGACCGCACCGTTGGCGTCCAGGATGCGATTCCCGGACGTGGCCAGCGGATAGGCGGGTGGGACATGGGTGCGGGGCTGGGTGGCTGACGAACGGGTAGCCGACGACGCAGGTGTCGCCTGAGCGAGAGCTGCACCACCCACGAGAAGGGCAAGACTGCCGACGAAGAGCGGGATAACTTTGCCTGTGAACACGCCGTGCCCTTCGTGAGCCTCCGCTGAGTTCCTTTCAGGGTGCGCCACAAATCCTCGTGAAGGAAGACGTTCGGGCAGATCCCCACGAATCTCTCCGGGGCGCCCGTGCCAGCACGGCCGGGGAGGCACATAGACTCGCCCTGTGGCGCGCGGAGACGGCAAGCTCACGCACGAATTCCAGGTCGGGGGTGACTTGGGTGACGACCGCGCACCCCAGGACGCCTGTGGAGTCTTCGGCGTGTGGGCCCCGGGCGAAGACGTCGCCAAACTCACCTACTTCGGCCTCTACGCGCTGCAGCACCGCGGCCAGGAGTCGGCCGGCATCGCGGTGAGCGACGGCCACCACATCGTTGTCTACAAGGACATGGGATTGGTATCCCAGGTCTTCACCGAGGCGAGTCTGGAGTCCTTGCACGGTCACGTAGCGATTGGTCACACTCGCTACTCCACGACCGGCTCGAGTTGCTGGGACAACGCGCAGCCGACTTTCCGATCGACCGCCACCGGTCACATCGCTCTTGCTCATAACGGCAACCTCACCAATACGGCGGAGCTCGCTGATCGCGTGGCCGCGCTCGACGGGCCCGGCGAGTTGCCCCTCGGCATGCCCAAACTCACGCGCGCAAGTTCTGATACCGACCTCATGACCGCACTCGTCGCCTCGCATCCCGATGAGTCGATGGAGGTTGCGGCGATGAAGGAGTTGCCCAAACTCCGTGGTGCCTACTCGCTGGTCTTCATGGATGAGTCCACCCTGTACGCCGCCCGTGACCCGCAGGGCATCCGCCCGCTTGTGCTCGGTCGACTCGAGCGCGGCTGGGTCGTCGCGAGCGAGACCGCGGCGCTCGACATCGTGGGTGCGTCCTATGTGCGTGAGATCGAGCCGGGCGAACTCATCGCGATCGACGAGCATGGTCTGCGTGCGCACTGTTTCGCCAAGCCTGAGCCGAAGGGCTGCCTCTTCGAGTTCGTCTACCTCGCTCGCCCCGACACCACGATTTCGGATCGCAGTGTGCAAGCCACCCGCGTCGAGATTGGCCGACGGCTCGCCGATGAGCATCCGGTCGAGGCTGACCTGGTCATCCCGGTGCCGGAATCCGGCCGTTATGCCGCGATTGGCTACGCCCAGCAGTCGGGCATCCCCTTCGCGGAGGGCTTGGTCAAGAATTCCTACGTCGGGCGCACCTTCATCCAGCCGTCCCAGACCATCCGCCAACTCGGTATTCGGCTGAAGCTCAACCCCTTGCGCGAGGTGATTGCCGACCAGCGGCTCGTCGTCGTCGACGACTCGATCGTGCGCGGCAACACCCAGCGCGCCCTCGTGCGCATGCTGCGCGAGGCCGGGGCGCGGGAGGTGCATGTGCGCATCTCGTCTCCGCCAGTGAAGTGGCCGTGCTTCTACGGCATCGACTTCGCCTCGCGCGCCGAGCTCATCGCGAATGGGCTGTCGGTGGAGGAGATCTGCCGGTCGATCGGTGCGGACTCCCTCGGCTACGTCTCCCTTGACGAGTTGGTCGAGGCAACGACATTGCCGAAGAGTGCGTTCTGCTGCGCCTGCTTCGACGGGGTCTATCCCGTGCCGATCCCGGAGCCTGAGGTCATTGGCAAGCACCTGCTCGAGGGCCTTGAGAAGCATGTGACGTCAGCGGCGGCGGTGGGTGCGGCCGACGCGCTGGAGCGTCCCTGACATGGTCAGTTACGCCGACTCCGGGGTCGACGTCGAGGCCGGTGAACGCGCGGTCGCGCTGATGCGCGAAGCCATCACGCGAGCGACCCGACCCGAGGTGGTCGGTGGCTTCGGCGGCTTCGCCGGGCTCTTCGATGCGTCCGCCCTCAAGGGCTATCGACGGCCGCTGCTCGCGACATCGACAGATGGCGTCGGCACCAAAGTCGCTGTCGCGCAGGCGATGGACATCCACGACACGATCGGGCAGGACCTGGTCGCGATGGTCGTCGACGACCTCGTCGTGTGCGGTGCCGAGCCACTCTTCATGACCGACTACATCGCCACCGGCAAGGTTGTGCCCGAGCGCATTGCGGCGATCGTCTCCGGCATTGCCCGGGGGTGTGAGATCGCCGGCTGCGCGCTCGTGGGTGGTGAGACCGCTGAGCATCCCGGCCTTTTAGCCTCGAACGAGTACGACGTCGCCGGTGCGGGCACCGGGGTGGTCGAGGCTGACCGACTGCTCGGTGCTGAGCGGGTGCGTTCCGGTGATGTGGCGATTGCCATGCCGTCGTCGGGCCTTCACTCCAATGGCTATTCCCTCGCTCGCCGCGTCCTGCTCGGTGAGGGGGGCCCCGGCTTGGGGACCTACGTGGTTGACCTAGGGCGCAGTGTGGGTGAGGAAATGCTCGAGCCCACGCGCATCTACGCCCAGGACTGCCTCGACCTCATCGACAACGTCGACGTCCACGCCTTCAGCCACATCACCGGTGGCGGCATCGCGGCCAATCTGGCGCGGGTCCTGCCCGCTCATCTGGCGATTGAGATCGATCGCGGCACCTGGACCCCCGGTCCGGTGTTCGACCTCATCGCGGCCGGTGGCGTGCAACGTGCGGAGATGGAACGCACTTTCAACATGGGCATGGGCATGGTGGCGATCGTCAACTCCGGCGACGCGGGCAACGCCCTGGCCCGCCTCCGCGATCGTGGCCTCGACGCCTGGGTGTGCGGCGTCGTTCGCGACCGCGCCAACGGAGAAGTCGGTGACGCGGAGGCCAAGGGCGGCGGCGGGGGTGCTGCCCTCGTGGTCGGGGAGCATCCCTAGCGGTATCACTTTTGACACCTTATGCAGGTGGCGATGACCCTGCGGCTCAGCGATGAGCAGTCCGACGCACTACGTGCGCGCGCTGATCACGAGGGTCGATCGATGCAGGAGGTGGCAAAGCCCGCCATCGAGGAATATCTCGAGACCCATGCCAGGTCGGACCTCATTGAGCGCATCCTCGATGAGGAACTTCCCCGGTACGCCGAGGCCATGCAGCGCCTTGCCGAGTGACCTTGCTCTTCCTCACGGCGCAAGAGATTCTGCGAATCGCTGAACGGGTTATTGAGCAACCACAGTGTCGTGACCTGGGGCTGATTGATTAGGACCCCGTGGGACTACTGGTCCTCGTCGTCCTCGTCGTCGTAGTACTTGGCGTAGGGGTCCTCGACGGGCTCGTCGATCTCGATTTCCTCGGCACCGTCCACGTGGTGCTGCTCCCCGGCGGACAACTCCGCCTGCAAGCGCTGGAGATCGGTGTCCGGGCCCCCGTACTTCAGGGCACGGGCGACCTTCGTCTGCTTCGCCTTCGCGCGGCCGCGACCCATGGGGCGACTCCCTCTAGCCGATGACGGTGGCCGGCTCAGGGCCGGCGTTCTGCGGGCAAGAGTACCCCGTGCCCCGGCCCGCTGGCATCACGAGGTCAGGTCTGCCCTCACGGTGAATCTCCGGAACGCCGGCCCCCCGGCGGCGATGAGATCCTCGGCCTCACGGGCAGCCGCCTGCTCCGGACGCAGTCCCTCAGACACCGCCCGGGCCAGGACCCGCAGCGTGGTGCCGTGCACCTGGGCCACCCGCTGCCGGGCCCGCTCCATATCGAAGCCGTCGATCTCCTCGGCGGCCTGCACGACGCCCCCGCAGTTCACGAGGTAGTCGGGGGCATAGAGGATGCCGCGCTCGGTGAGCCGCTCACCGACCTCCGGGGAGGCGAGTTGGTTGTTCGCCGCCCCGCAGATGGCGGCCACTCGCAGCCGCTCGGCGACGTCGGCGGTCAGGGCGTGCCCGAGGGCGTTGGGGGAATAGATGTCCATCTCGGTGTCGACGAGATCCTCGGTGGATCCGACGACGGTGACCGGCACCTCGATCGACTCGATCGCAGCCGCCGACGGGTCGGTGATGGTGACCCGGGCGCCCTCCTCCTCGACGAGGTGCTGGGCGAGGCGTCGCCCGACCTTGCCGGCGCCAGAGATCCCCACGGTCTTGCCCTGCAGCGAGTCGCTCCCCCACAGGTGCTCGGCGACCGCGCGCATCGCCTGCTGGATGCCGTACGCCGTGAGGATGCCGGTGTCACCGGAGCCGCCACGCTCCGGCGAGCGCCCGGTCGTGTACGGGTTGGTCTCATAGATGAGGTCGAGATCCGCGACGGTCGTGCCGACGTCTCCGGCGGTGATGTAGCGGCCACCGAGCGTGGCGATGAAGTCGCCCATCGCGTGGAAGAGTTCGGGGGACTTGTCCGTCGCCGGGTCACCCCAGATCACCGCCTTGCCACCGCCATGCGCGAGCCCGGCGAGTGCGTTCTTGTAGCTCATCGCCTCGGACAGGCGCAGGGCGTCGGCGAGCATCTCGTCAGCGTTGGCGTAGGCACGCATGCGGCAACCACCGAGTGATGGCCCCAGCGCGGTGGAGTGGATCGCGACGATGGCGCGCAGGCCGGTCTTGGGATCGTGGCCGTGGACGACCTGCTCGTGCGTGAACTGTTCCGGGGGGTGCATGGCACCACCCTAGGCGGATTTGGGCAACGCTGGTCGCGCGCAGATGACGACCGCTAGGTTGGCGCAATGCGCCCGGTTCGCCTACTCCTCGTCCCCCTCGCCACGCTCGGCCTCCTGGCCGGTGCTCTCGTCGGCGTCACCACTCCGGTGGCGACCGCGGCACCCGGTGATCGCGGCACCATTACGTGGCATGACTGCGATCCTGACGCGGACCTGGACGGGTTCGAGTGCGGCACGCTGACGGTGCCGCTCGACTGGGATGACCTCGACAATCCGGCGAACGCCCAGATCGAGTTGGCGATCCACCGGGCGACCTCGGACCGGCGCATCGGCGCCTTCACCTTCAACCCCGGGGGTCCCGGTGAGTCCGGGCTTGCCATTGCCAACCTGGTGCTGGAGATGCTTCCGGCCAAGGTCCGCAATCGCTTCGACTTCGTGGCGTGGGATCCGCGCGGCGTGGGGCTTTCGCAGCCGCAACTGAGCGGGTGCGTCGATGGCGCTGCAGTTCAGTCGCAGGCTCAGGAGGTCTATTACGCGCCGCTCACCGGCCCGGTGGACTGGGCTGCCTACGCCGAGAGCATGTACGACGCCACCGCGGCGCAGCTCACGGCATGCCTGGATGCCAATCCCGATGTAGCGCCGTACCTCGGCACCTACTACGTCATCCGTGACCTCGACGCGATGCGTGCGGCCCTCGGGGAGGAGCAATGGAACTTCTGGGGAATGAGTTATGGCACGCGTATGGGCTACCGCTACGCCCGCGAGTTCCCGGACCGACTGCGCACGCTGGTCCTCGACGGCGCCTGGTCGCCCAACCTCACCATCACCTCGTGGATGAACGGTGCGACGTGGAATTACGGCACTGCCCAGGCGGTGTTCAGTTCGCAGTTCGGCAAGAAGATGGGCTACCGATTCCAACGTGTCATTGACGGACTGGACGAGCGCACCATCGTGGTTGACGGTCAGGAGTATTCGCGCTGGCAGATCTTGCCGCAGATCTTTGACAACATCTCTTACCAGAGAGCCTACCCCCAGATCCTCGCGGTGATCAGTGAGGCCTACCGGGCCCTCTACGCGCCTACCGCGAAGAAGCGGTCCGCTGCGGCGCGCAAGATGCTCAAACCGTTGAACGAATTGCGGGCCTACAACCCCAACTCGGCGTTCAACATCTACTTCATCAACTGTCGCGATATGGATGACTACCCGACGGTCGCCGAGATCGCCCGCGCGGCCACGGTCGCTACGGCAAACAATTCGGTCTTGGCAGGCAATTTGGCCGTGACCAAGGGCAGCCTCTGCGCGGGCCTGCCGCAGGACTTCACCTACGGCTACACCCCGCTTACCGAGTCATTGCGTCTGCCGATCAAGCCGGTGGTCATCAACTCCCTGGGCGACTCCCGCACCGAATACGACTTTGGTCGCACGATGGCGAACTACCTATGGGACGCCTCGCTCATCACCTATGACAGCACCCAGCACGTGACCTATCGGTCGACCCCGTCGAGGTGCGTCAACAACCCGGTGACGGCGTACTTCCTCGATCGAACGGCGCCGGGCTGGCTTCTTTGTCCCTACGCACCGCTGCCGTCGAGTTAGCCGACAGAACGGTCCAACTCGGCGAGCCGGGTGTCCATCAGCGCGCGGAAGCGTGGCACGTCGACCTGCATGACCACGTCGGTGTTCGGGGGCGATCCAGGCCGGTGGCGGTGATCGACCACGGCCATCCCGGCGGTGATCCGCCCCACGTTCTCGATGTCGACGTGGAGTGCGGCTGTGGTCACGAGCGTGGGATCAATGGCGATCGCCATCGCGAGTGGATCGTGCATCTCCATCGCTCCGCCGCTGCCGTACCCGGCACGCTCGTAGTCCTCGAGGATGTGCTCCACCAGGTGGGCGATCCTCCCACCTGACGCCCACAGTTGGGGCAGGTCGTCAGGACCTACCAGCGCCTGGTGGGTGGCGTTGAGACCCACCATCGTGATCGGCACGTCGAAGGCAAAGACACGCGCGGCGGCATCGGGATCGGCGTAGAAGTTGAATTCGGCGGCTGCGCTCGCATTGCCGGGCACGTCGAGTGTGCCGCCGCCCATCACGATGAGCCGCTCGATCTGCCGAGCGGTGTCGGCATATTCATTGATCAGCAGCGCGATATCGGTGAGTGGGCCGATCGTGACGACGGTGATTGGCTCGTCGCTCCCACCGAGGAGATCCGCGAGAAGCGGTACGCCGGGGATTAGTTCGCGCGAGGATCGCGGGAGTTCGTAGCCGCCGAGGCCGTTGTTGCCGTGCACATGCGCGGCATTCTCGGTGTCGC
>Ga0222715_10006114_pt1 | contig 10203 bp, 14 predicted proteins | sample C33_9DmetaG_FD_165056 | JGI IMG/M metagenome (GOLD analysis project Ga0222715, IMG submission 165056) | Estuarine water microbial communities from San Francisco Bay, California, United States - C33_9D | ecosystem: Environmental > Aquatic > Marine > Unclassified | place: USA: California... | reverse complement strand
CACTGCGTCAGCCGCAGTGACCGCCGCGTTGGGCGAGATCAAGCTGATATTTTCCGCCACGGGGTTAAACGAGTACACAAACGGGGCGCCGATATAGCGCATCGACTGGATTCCCTCATCGGTAAAAACAAGGATTTCCTGCCTCGTCTTTGTCGCCCCGACAATGGTGGTTCCGGTGGATAGCACCTGCCCTCCAGCAGAGTTAATCGCCGTCGGCGTCCAATCCGTTGCGTTTTCCTGATCTGACCAGCGGATTAAAAGTGGGTCTATTTCGTCGCCCCCCAAAGGGTTCACGCCAAAACATATAACGTGGCGGTCGATGTCTGAGACCATCACCTGAAACGCCGCAGTTGGGGCGTTGCTGGTATTCGGGAACGCTACCGCGTCCGTAAGGTACTTGGCCCTTTGGTAGACCCCGCCTGCGTATGACCCAACAACCGCGCCACCTGCGTCATCGGCGCTGACCGTGACATCCGAATTGACCGGAGTGCCTTCGGCGTCTTTTGCCGTGATCGTGTAAGTGTCGGCATCTATGATGCTGTCCACCGTGTATGTCTGATTTAGTACATCTGCCGTAATCGTGGAGCTTCCGGACAATGCTGTGGCGCCAGAGAATGTTACTTGATTTTCGCCAGCCGGGTTTATGGGTGACTCTGTACAGCCGTGCGCGGTCTCATTGACCGTTATGGTGCTACTCCCCGTGCTGGCGTCAAACGTCACGTCGCCCGCCGCAGTAACCAGTCTTGGACTGCTGGAAGACCAGTAGGCGACAGGACCGCCTCGGGCGCAAAAGATCAAGTCTGGGCCGAAGATGTCCTGACTGTAGAGGCGAAGCTGTTCCGCAAACGTGATCTCGCCGCGCGTTCCCCAGCCACCGCTACCCCAAGGCCCGACACCCCAGCCCGCACCGTCTACATAATAATTGGTGCCAGTTTCCAGAAGGTAGTATGCAATGGTTCCTGCGCCGCCGTCTGCTGTATCTGACGAGTTAGCTGTAACGACGTTGCCGGATGTGTCTTTTGCTTCAATCGTGTAGGTGTTTTCGTCTTCGACGTTAATAATCTGGTATTGCTGGTTGAGCACCTCGGCGGTAATGTTGCCGCCAAGGCTCGTAGCGTCCTCAAAGATGACCCAGTCATCAGGCGTAGCGCCGTGGTCCGTGTCCTCAACAGTGAGAATGCTTTCTCCATCCACGGCGGTAAACCTCGGGTCTCCTGCCGCAGTGGTCAGCCTAATCGGCGTCACGTCGTAAAACAGGGTGTCCCTTTCTACATAGAACCGCAGATTGGTGCCGACGCCAAGGTAAAGATCGCCAGTAATAATTGCCCAGTCCTTCAAAGACCGGCACACGCCTTGGAATGTGTTGTTGCTGTATTTCGCCCAGCCGCCAATGGACTCTACGCGGCCCTTTCTAAACCTGATCTTGTCCGAGTCAAACCAGCCAGAGGCGGCACTGTACTGCGTGCCCTCCTTGTTGATCCCCGGCTGAAACTGGATTTTAGTTAGCGCCATGCTAAAACCTCAGTATGTCCACATCACGGGGTCGCCTTCCCTTGTGTCAACATGCACAAAGCCTGCCGCCACCCCGATGCCTGTAAATCCCAACTCGATTGCATTCTTCACCAAAATCATCCGCTGAAAGCCATCCGCCACCTGTATGTCGGAGGCTATCCCCTTTGCGTGAGTCCCCGGCCTTTTCTTTGCCGCCTCAATGCTGTGGGTGGGCGACCTGTAGCCGGATGTAATCCGGAACGGGAAGCCGCAATTCATTCGCAGATGATCCAGCTTTGCTACAAATTCAAGCTGGATCTCATTTTCTCCCGTCTCCTGACAGTCGAACTCATCCAGCGTGAAGTACCGAAAGTTGGTCATTCCTTCTTGCCTGAACCTAGAAATAACCCGAATGCCCCCGTCAAAGCCCCTGTCATCACGCTCACCAATGACGCCTGTTGCGTATTTGGATCTGGGAGCGCCATAAACCACTCCAGCGTGTTCCACGTCATCGCCATCATCATCAGGATGAGAAGTCTCGGAATAATCCGGAGCTTTTCTATATCGTCAATAGTCATCGCTCGCGGTTGACCCCTTTTATTTTCTCCACGGTTCTGAGGCCACCAAGCCCCAGCATGCCAAGTAGCACCGTGAGCAGACTTTGCATGTCAAATTCTGGAAGATCCGGAATGCTTGACCCACTCCAAGACGCAAAGAAAATAACGACTGGAAGGCCCAAGAAGTGCCAAAAAAGCGCCAGTCCGCATGACCAGCCAACAAAGGGGCGCCATCCAGCAACAAACAGGCTTTTGTGTGCCGCCTCGGTTTTGTTGACCTCTACCTGACTCTTCGCCAGTTCGTGAGCGTGACGCTCCGACATGGTGGCGATTTCATGGGCGAGCCTGTTTCTTTCGTCTGCGTCTGGTATGAACTTGTCAAGTATTGCCGAGATCGGCCCAACCAGAAGCTCTAGCATCAGCCCGCACTAATCTTTAGCGTGCCGCTGTCGTTCCATACCTGCCCCGCAACTGATGGGTCGGATGTCGGCAATCCCTGAAGCCTGACGTAAGCTCCGATTTTGCCGCTGGGGGAATTACCGTTGTCGCACGACAAAGTGATGGTGTCGTCGTTGTTGGTAATCACTAGCGTTGCGGAGGAGTATGTAGTGTTTTCCGCCTCGATCCTCGTGTTGGCGGCGGCGGTGCCTAGTGATGCCGCTTCGTACACATGCAAATCTGCGCTCGGGCTGGCCGTGCCGATGCCAACTTGCTCCGACGAACTTATGGTAATTGCGGTGCTGGTAGCGTTGTCGTCAATACCTGTGGAGGTGAAGGTGGTAAACGTGCCGGTAACATCTATCTCGCTGGCGCTATTCTTAAACAACAGCGACGCCCCGCCATCCCGCTGAATGGTCAAGCCGCCTAGCGCGCCGCTCTGCATTTTTATAGTGCCGTCGTTAATGCCGTCAAATTTTAGCGTTGGCGTAGTGGCAGACCCGTTGGTGCTTTGTATTCTTAATGTGGGCGTTGAGGCACTGCTAACGATGTCTACAAGGTTTGCAGGTGAGGCGGTTCCAATACCAACCTGCTGTGAGGAGTCAATCGTGATCGCGGTGCTTACGGCGTTATCGTCGATACCGGTAGAAGTGAAGGCGCCATTGGCCGTTAAGTCGCCGCAGTTCACCGTGGTGAACGTGCCTGCGGCGGCTGTGGTGCCCCCAATCGTTGTGCCGTCGATGTTGCCGCCATTGATGTCTACCGTTGCGGCGGTAATCTTGGTCACCCCCAAGTCATTGTTTACGTCCGCGACAGTCGCGGCGCCGTCGCCGCCACCATCAAACTTGAGCAATACGTCCCTGCCGTTTGTGACGCCAATGGATCGCCCTGCATCATAGTTGCCCTGAAAAATCACTGCATTCTGGGTGTTTAGGTCGTTTCGGATATGAACGATCTTCTCTGCATCGCTCGGAGTAATTCTCACATAAACGGTGCTACCGAGATCGCTGGCTGAGTACAGGCGAATGAACTTGTTGCGCCCGTCAGACTCTGCCCCGTCCGTGATGGGGATGTCGTTGGGCGAGCCAGATGTACCGGCGCTGGTCAGGGTAACAGTGGCAATACCGTTGACCGCTTGGTCAATAATGTCAAAGTTGGTGTTGGTCGTGTCGCCCCACTGACCCGCCTGCTGGCCGGTCTGAATCTTTTCGATCCCAAGGTTCGTGGTATATGTACTAGCCATATCTTCCTCTAAGCCGCTATGTCAACCCAATCGGGCGTCTGGGAGGTGTCTACCTCCGTCCATGAAACTGTTTGCGAATCGTCTACGTCAGACCAGTTCGGCGTCTGAGAGTCGTCTACCTGCACCCATGCTCCTACCAGAACCGAACCGACAAAGCCCGTCGCCGCCACGCCTATCGGCGTTATGTTTGCGCCGGTTGTGACCGTGACAGAGCCAAGCGCCGTTGTTGCCGCAACGCCGGTAACGGGAACGGTAATCCCAACCGCGATAGTGACGGTTCCGACTGCCCCTGTTGCGGACTCTCCTGTTACTGACAAGTTGACAGCACCAGAAACAGCAACCGTTCCGACCGCTCCGGTGGCCTCAACCCCCGTGACTTGAGCGTCTGCCCCTATTGACACGGAAACCGTGCCAACGGCGCCGGTGGCCGATTCTCCGGTCAGGGCAACGACCGCGTCACCGGCAACACTCGGGGAGCCTACTGCGCCAGTAGCGGACTCCCCGCTGGGCGATGCCGTCGCCCCGCCAGCAATAGATACTGAGCCAACCGCTCCGGTAGCAGACTCTCCGGTGACGGAAACACTGGCATCCGAAGATACCGTGGCAGTGCCTACCGCCCCCGTCGCAGACTCTCCGGTGAGAGCCACGACCGCCTTTCCGGATACTGAAACCGACCCTACAGCGCCAGAGGCGCTTTGCCCAGTCACAGAGACTGTGGCGCCAATGCTGACCGAGACGGAGCCAACTGCGCCGGTCGCGGCTTCTCCTGTGACGGAGACTACAGCCGCGCCGACAACTGTGACGCTACCTACAGCACCTGTAGCTGATACGCCAGTGACGCTCGCTGTTGCGCTGATGGGCGCAGGTACGGAGAATGGAACCTCCGAAAATGCTACCGCCCCAAACATGGCGGCGCTTTACTCGCAGGTAACGGAGAGTGTTCCGTCTGCGTTAGTGGTCGCGCTACAAGTACCCTTGGGCAGTCCCTCAAGCATCGCAGAGATGGCCGCTGTGTACTCAGACCATATCCCGCCGAGCAGGTCGTTGTTGCCTGCGTCCAGAGTCGTCATGGCGCCAAAGCCAGAAACGCCGACCGTCGTTACGCCGTTGATGCCAGCCGCGCCAAGGTCTCCAAGCTGATTCATGCCTGTTGTGCCCAAAGTGACCATGCCGTCAACAAATGGGGTGTAGTCGATATTTCCCAGCGCAGTGAAGCCAGCCGTAGCCACATTTGCGGTCTGCTCGTTTCCGGCGTTAAACGCCGCGTACAATGACTGGTTATCAGCAGACTCAGCAGAGATGCGAGCCAAGTCAACTTGACTGTTGTACTCAGCCATCTTCTTGGCGGAGTCGGCCTGTATCCACATCATCCCGAGCGACGACACCGGAGCCGCCAAAATGGATGCCCACTGCAATGCCTCAGACTGCTGGGGTATGGGCTGAACGACAGGCGTTTGCGTCATCGCCAAAGCCATAACCGCCGCGCTTGCGGCCTGACCGTCGCCACTTGCGGCAATCTTTGACAGGGCATCAAACTTAGCTTGACTGGCGGCGGCATTAGCCTGCGCGGCCTTCTGTACGGCTTCGTAATACTGGGTGCTTGTAGAGGCGCACCCCAAAAGACCAAGAAACATTGCTACTGCAAAAAATAATCTCATGTTATTCCTCCACGGACGCGAGCACGGACTTTGCTCTCTGAACGTCAGCATGATAAGACAGTCGGCAATGATTGTCTTGCCAGAAAAAGACTGCATTCAGCACCCTCATGCAAACCCCCCAAGCAAAAACCGACCTCATCCTGTACGCCCTACCAGAGACAGACTCGTTAGGGTTGTCAGACAGAAGAAACACCACGTTCACTAACTGACTGAAGGCGTCCCCAATCCGCACGATATATTTCCAAGTGCCATTCATGGCGCGACTCCCGTTGTGGAGAGGTAAATAGAACCGCTCATAATTATGCTGATAATAATCCAGAATAGACGCTCCGAGTTCTTTACTGACTTAGCATTCATTATTGCGTCCTCGGCAAGCTCTCTTATGTCGTCCTCCTGATCGTCAAGCCGCTTTTCATGCCTGTCGAGCCTCTTGAAGGCCGATGTCAGTTGCTCCTCTACGCGAACAATCTGAGACACAGTCTCAGCAAGCCTGTCGAGCTTTTGCTCGATTCTGTCAAGCCGATGATCTTCCGCCCCCATCACAATGTCCCAGCCAGATCAAAAAGATCGTCCATTGCTTCGTCGTCCAAGCCAAGAGCCGGGATCATTACAGCAACCCACACGGAGTTGCGCTCCACCGTAGAAGCGTACTCCCATTCAATCTGCACTCTTGACTTGTCTGGCTCTGAGATTAGGGCGAGCGCGTCCTGTATCTGCGGTAGGTAGCCTTGAGCCAGTAGCGCCAAGCGAGCCTGCCGCATCGTGACAACCATAGTGCTACGCTTTTCTTCTGGCGTCTTGTCCCTGCCCGTGTACGTTTGCCACCACTCGCCGTTGCGCTCCTCAATAGGGCCGCGCTCTACAATGTCAAACGCCGTTTGTGAGTCGTGGTTTAGCGGGTAAAAGCCGTAATCCGCAAGCGTTTCGTCAGGCACAACAGCAGGAAACGATACGCTTGGATTGTCCTTTTTTACTTGGTCAATGGTGCAAGCAGTAGCTACGCCATCAACGACCTTGCAATAAGGAAACTCAAAATACGTCATTAGTTGTAAATCCTTATTATTGCTCCACCGTTGTAGTCTCCGGAAGTCGTTACCGTATGTGCTACCGTTCCGGATGCGCCAGTTTTGTAGCTTACCCTACAGGCCCAATACCGCGTCCCGCCGCCTTTGCCTACAGTAAAAGAATGGCTGAAAGCTGATGTATAGCCTGACGGGGTGCTAGGCACTGCCGAGCCGCCAAAAGATTGGGTTGTTTCGTAAATAACGATCACATCGTCTGTTGTTACGGAGGACACCGATATGCTACCGCTAGTTGCCACATCAACCGACGTATTTGCGCCGCCATCAACAGCCAAAATGCCATACCCCGCATCTCTGCCGCCTTGCTCCGTCATGTTCAATGTGCCGCCGCTACTCACTGGGACGCTGGAAGCTATGTTTAGGTAGTCGTTTCCGCTTTCGCCCGTTGTAGCGCCCTGAGCAATGATGCCGGTTAGCGATCCCAGACTTGATGTGCCGCCGTAGGAATAAAAACTAAGTTCGTCTGCAATTTTCCCGTGTGAAAAAAGCAACGCAAAATCGTCGGTAGACACTGTGATGGTTCCGGTGCTTCCAAAAGCCCCTGTCCCCTGTGTGGCGTCTACAAAGCTAATAGGGCTACCCTTTGGTATCGCCGCCCTTATCATTCTGTTTCTAAGCATTACGCCGCGCCTACAAATGCGCCGTACAAAGTGCCATTGACCTGCCATAACTCAATGATGTTATAGCCCGTCGTTTCAAGCGTAGGAGCAGAGCCGCCAACCCATGTGGTCGTAGGCCATGTGACTGTGTAGCCAGCACCGTCGTTAATCATCAGCGTGACATACTCACCGTCAGCCAGAGACTCCGTAAACGTCGTGTTTGCTGATAGCGTCTTGTATTGGATCGTGCCGTTGCTGGGATCAATCACCGTACCCGTTAAGCTGTACTGCTGTTCCTCGATGGCTTTTTCAAACGTAACACCGCCAGTGTTGACGGTAAAAATCTCTGTTACCCCAGTGCCTAGCTTGCTGGCCCCAGACGCAATGCGGAAACGCGTTGAAGTGTCATCAAACACCAAAATTGGGCCGGTGGTTCCCGTGCCGCTAACAATAGATGCCCATTTGCCGCCAGAGCCTTCTACCGCGAGCGTTCGGCCAGCCGTTGTTGAATGCAAATCAAGCGTTGCTGTTATCGCGCCGTCGCCAATCCCCACGTTCTGACTAGAATCAATCGTGATCGCAGTGCTGGTGGCGTTATCGTCGATGCCTGTGGATGTGAAGGTGGTAAATGTTCCAGCCGCCGCGCTAGAACCGCCAATCGTTGTCCCGTCAATCGTGCCGCCATTAATGTCGGCAGAAGTGATCGTGACTGAGGCTATATTGCCAGATGCGTCAAGGTATACAGACTTGCCTGCGGCGTATGTGACAAACACAGACTTCGTGCCGGCGCCAAGGTTTACCGCAGACCCGGCATTACTGCTTGCCAGAATGGTCGTTCTGGTTAGCGTGTTACCGGCGCTTGCGTATGTGCCCAGTCCAACTTCCCAGTCGCTGTTCGTATCGTCAACAATCGCGTAATAAGTTGTATCACCATCAGACAGGGCCGCAGAAAACGCAATATAATTGGTTTCTGCTCCGGCAAGCGTTACCGCTCCCGTCCCCGTCGTCGTGGTGGTTTCCTTGACGCGGTCTTTAACGACCAGTGCCATTATTAGGCGATCCTGATAATAGCGTTGCTGGCGTCAGCGGTAGGGAATGTGATGGTGAAGTCGCCAGCACTGGATGACTTGTCAGATCCAAAATCCAAAACAACCACAGACGGATCGCCTGCCTGAGTGTCGTTGTATATCAAGGCTCCGCGCGCGGTGATTGTTGCCGTGCTGAACGTAAGGTCGGCAAAGTCCGTAAACGCTGTTGTGCCAGACGTGGTCGGCGTGACATTGGTGAGCGCCGCGCCGCCGGCAGAGTAGCCAGTGCCCGATGCCTCGTTAGTCACGGTGTAGGCCGTAGTCGTGGCGTCAAGGGTTGCCGCGCTGGTATAAAGCGCCAACTTGAAAGTATTCCCCGTGCCGTTGGTGAAGTCGTGCTTTGCCTGAAGCAATTCTTGCTTGAACGACGTACACATTGCCTGCGTGATTGCCATTTAGATTCTCCTAATCATTTCAGCTAGATCTTTTTGCCCCGCGTCACACAAGGCGTTGTACACAGTGGTGCGGTCACTGCGTATCGCTTCCTTCATGTAGAAGACTAAAACCGCACGGATATTATTTCTGAATGCCTTTGCCTGATCCTTGACGGCAGGCATTGCGTCCTCAGAGACGTTTATTATCCTGTCGAGACATCGCTCCGCAACTTCCTCTGGAGAGAAACCTCGGCCTGATGTTGTGTGTACTCCGACAGTTCCTACTGACAAGTCAAGCATTAGGTTCTTGTCTTCCTAACTTCTCCCGAGCGATAGCTGTCCGTGGTGCTGTAGCCTTCGCCAAGCTCCTCCAGTCTAGCTATTGCGTCTTCGTACCGCATTGCGTAAACCTGCATAAGGTCATTGTCGCCCTTCAGGAAGGTGTACGCCTCGACCAGACACCCGTAAAGCAAGGTGCTCTCGGCATTCGTTCCGAGCCAGCTAGTGCCAGAGCCGGATGTTGTGATGGACTCCGGCTTGTGGAAATAATGCAGTTCCACGTCGTAGGATGCGTCTGGCGTCGGCCCTATAATAAATGAGGAGTCGGTAAAAATTCCGTAGTATTTGGGTGCGCCTTGGCTGGTGCCGTCTGGATACGCTTGACGTATAAAGTTTACGTCCTTAAAAATCAGGTACTCGTAGCCGTTGTTGTCTATCGCCATTGAGTATGGCGTCAGGAAGTCGCTTGGCATTGTCAGGTATTCGTTGCCCGACGTGAGCGTGCCCGTCACATTCTTCCGGAAGTCCGGCAACTGGCATCGCTTGAGTATTCTGTCCTCTGCCTGTTGGATGATTAGCGGTAGGTTGTTGACAAACGTGGTCTCGTTCGACTCGACGTAGTCCTGTATCGCCTGCTTTAGCGTGGTAAATGTGAATGCCATTAGGAAATCTCCACCGTTACACGCCCAACCACGCCTTCCATGTCAAGCCCCACAGTGCGACTGCCAAGAGCAGTGTCGCCACCACCAACGGGGTTCCAAGCAAATAGGCGCCTGCTTTCGTCAAGTCCATTATCAGGGCGGGGAAAGCGCAGAGCTTGCGGGTCGCTTGCATTCACATCTCCTAGCTTTAACTGGGGCTGGTCTTGGTCAACCACGTCCCTACCAACAAGGAGGCCGTTCCAGCGGCCATCCTCTATCTGGCGCACAAGGTCTCTCAGCGGGTAACGGAAGCCAGTGCGATCACAGTACCCAAAAGCATGCTTGCCTTTTGCATAGCTACTCATAGATCGTTATACCCGCCCGGAGCAACGTACAGCGCCGCCTTTTCCCGAGACGCATCTGCCGCCAACTCCCACTGCTCCTCGTAGACCTGCTTGAGTAGCGGGATCATCTGGGCAGACTCTGGGCGCTTGCTGGCGACTTGATACGCCAAGCCAGCCACAAGGCACGGAAGATATCTTGCCGGCACATCCATGTTGTTGGACGCCGGACTTCCGCTGTCCTCGACGCGCTCCATGTAGTAGTACGCAAAGGTGTAGCTGGTAGTTGCATCTGGAACGGGCCAGACGTGAACCGTAATCCCAGTCGGCTTCCTTTCTACATAATACTGGAGCGGACGCCCTTGAGTGAGCTTGTTCGTCTGGTGGGCATACTGGCTGACCGATATGCGTT
>Ga0222715_10006110_pt1 | contig 10208 bp, 19 predicted proteins | sample C33_9DmetaG_FD_165056 | JGI IMG/M metagenome (GOLD analysis project Ga0222715, IMG submission 165056) | Estuarine water microbial communities from San Francisco Bay, California, United States - C33_9D | ecosystem: Environmental > Aquatic > Marine > Unclassified | place: USA: California... | reverse complement strand
CACGAAGAATTAGACGGCTATCCTGATTCTATGTTAAAAGCCGTAGAAGTTAGACTTAAAGGGCAAAGTGGTTATGAGTTATGTGGTGAGGTTTTGTTAGTGGGAGAAGAACAATGAGTATGCCAAGTATCGAGGACGAAGTATGGACGTATTGGGTAAACGAGGTAGAAGCTAACTGCCCAACACTGTCTGAAAAGTATCACATGGCTTATAAAGCACTAGAATATAAATGCTTTGCTGATGAGGATAAACCGAGCCGAGATCATATGATACAAACTTTGATAGATGACTATCTTGAACACGCAGACGTAACTGACTTGGTTCACTTGATAGCCGATGGATTGAGAAACAAGGAGATAGACTATGACTAAACAATATGACACATTGATGGTTCTGTGTGAGAAGTGTGGTGAGGGATATTCTTACGCGAGAGCAAAACTAGGTTTCAAGGTTTGTCTTGATTGTGGGGAGAAACAAGCCGAGAAAGTTAAGCACTGTGTAGCACCGATGCACAAATCAAACTACATGGTGTTCACAAACTACGATGACTTAAAAGGCATCAACAATAAAGGGGGGCTAATCAAATGAGTATCACAAACAAAGATGATTGGAAAATCATCATGCACAATCGCAAGAACGTAAATAAAAAGGACAGGGTGTGGGAGTATCCTGAGGAAGAACAGGCAGAAGATTTGTCTGACATTGAACTTGACTTTAACAGAGAGGAGGGTAGCTAAACGTGAACAAAAATAGTCGAACTAGGCTATTGTAGAATTAGTAAAGTTTGCTATAATATAAGTATGGTGAGAGAGAATCATAAACCATGCGTAGCAACCTTGAGCCATAGTAGCAACAGAGAGCGTGGGATTTCCCACGATACATATTAACTTTATAGGAGAACGACATGCACTACGTCGAACTACAACAACCTAAACATATTACATCACTAGCCACATCAGCAGTATTGGTATCGGTGGACGTGAATGTTTGGTCAGCAACAAAGCAAGACAGAGGTATCTCATCAGAGGTAACCAAACTTAAACGAGCAGACAGTAACGCAGGTAGGTTTGTTAAGAATCTATTAGCTAACAACATCTACCACAAAGACTTGGTGAACTATCGACAAACCATTTACAACTGGGTAAAGCGTAGCACATACCGATGGAACATCAGTCAAGACTTATTACCTACAATCAACCTAGAGAAATTTAAAGCTGAGTATGACGAACATCAGACAGAGTTTTACAGACTACTAGACGATTTCTGTGATAGGTATGACACTATTAAATCAAACATGGCTTTTAGTCAGGGTGATATGTATAACGCAGATGATTACCCTAGCGTAGACGAGGTCAGGAGTAAGTTTGGGTGTAACTTATATGTATCCGAAGTGCCTGAACAAGACTTCCGTTGTCAAGTAGCACAAGACTTGGCTAGAGATCTTAAACTACAATATCAAAAACAAGCAGAGGAGATAGTTAAGAATGTATTACATCAACAAACAGAACGAATCACGAATGTCATGGAAAGTATCGCACACTGTTGTGGAACGCAAGAGGTTACTAAGGACGGCAAAACTACAACAAAGAAACGCAAAATCTATGATAGCACCATCGAGAAAGCAAAAGAGTTATGCGAAACAATCAGGAACTTCCAACTAACTGATAGTGAACATAGCACAAGACTTAAATCAGTAGCGAATCAATTAGACGATACCCTACAAGGTGTTGACAGTGAAAAGCTACGAGTAAGTGATAGCACAAGAGAGCGTGTTAAGAACGACGTAGAAGACATACTTTCTAAATTTCAATTCTAATCGTGGGAATTCCCACACATAAAGGAGAGCGTAATGCACACAGTAACAATTAAAGAACTACGAACACTTATCCCAACCATTGGTAGAGAGATTACACCAATCATACAATCCGAGCCTGGGTGTGGTAAGACATCATTACTTCATATGCTAGAGGAAGACTTGGGCGACAAATACGACTACATCTACGTCGACTGCCCTGTTAAAGATATGTCAGACATAGCTATGACTATTCCTAACCACACAAGCAAAACATTGGAAAGCTACGTGGGTTCTATATTCAAACTAGAAAGCAATAAACCAAAAGTGATATTGCTCGACGAGTTTATGAAATCCCCTAAGCTACTACAAGTTATCTTTACTAGGCTAATGCTAGAGAGATGTGTAGGTGATACACCACTACCTGAGGGCAGTATCGTATTCGGAACATCTAATAATCAATCAGATGGTGTGGGTGATACCATGCTAGCCCATGCGGGTAACCGAGTATGTATCTTACAAATGGAGAAACCACAAGTAGATGATTGGCTAATATGGGCAACTGATAATGACATACACCCACTTATCAGAGCATGGGTTCATATGTTTCCTCGATCACTAGCAAGTTACTTAGATGATAACCAAGAGGACAATCCCTACATCTTCAACCCAAAGAAACATCAACTGAGTTTTGTCTCGCCACGCTCATTGGCTAAGTCTTCCGTCATTGTTTCTAACAGAGACACACTAGGAGATAAGGCTACAATGTCAGCATTGTCAGGCACGATCGGCACGAGTGCGTCGTCGGATATGTCAGCGTTTCTATCGCTAGAGAAAAAACTACCTAAGTTTCAGGACATCTTAGATAACCCTGACAAGATCACTATACCATCTGAAATATCAGCACAACTTATGGTTATGTTCCAAGCTGTGGACATACTCAAGACACAGGACGAGTTATCTGACTTCATGAAGTTTGTAAACAGACTACCAAGCAGTGAGATGCAAGCCGTGTTCTTTACCATGATGGTTAAATCTAAGAAAGCACGAGACATAGCACGAGGTAACAAACAGATTGCTAAGTGGTGCGAAGAAAACTTTGACTTATTCTAGGAGACTATCAATGAATAGAATAACAGAAGAAACAAGACTAAAGAAAGCTCACATAGCGTTGATGAAACACCACGAGACTGCATTGTATTCAGGCGTCATGATGATGGGTAAAAGCGAGATCATTGATGAGAATATTACGGCATACACCGATGGTGTGAATAAGAAGTATGGTCGGTCATTTGTAGCTAAACTTAAAGACGAAGAACTACGAGCATTGGTTCTTCACGAGAACTTGCACGTCGCACTCAAGCACGTCGCTAGGTTCAAGCGTGAGTTTAAAGATGATCCCCAACTGGTCAACATGTCAGCAGATTATGTTGTTAATGATGTGATCGTAAGCATCAAAGAGCGTGGGTTTCTTAGATTACCTGAGGGTGGGTTGGTTGATGACAAGTATCACAACTGGTCGGTGCGTGAAGTTTACAACGACTTAAAAGATATGAGACAGAACAGACCACAAGAGTTTGAACAGAAGTATGGTGATGGTGATGGCAATACTATGGACGAACATGACTTTGAACATGGTCAGGCTATGTCTGAGAAACAATCTAATGAACTATCAGACAGTATCGACAAGGCACTGCGTGAGGGTTCAGTATTGGCTGGCAGACTTGGTGCTAAGATTCCTAGAACGATTGAGGACTTACTAGCACCTAAGGTTGATTGGCGAACTGTGTTGAGAGAATTCATTATGTCAGTAACACGAGGGACAGACGAATACTCTTGGCGTAGGTTTAACAAGCGACACATGGTCAACGACATATACTTACCCATTACTGAGAATGAGAGAGTGGGTGAACTTGTTGTAGCCATTGACACATCAGGATCTATCGGCACACGAGAACTTACTGAGTTTACATCAGAACTGGTTTCAATCTGTGAGGTCGCTAATCCTGAAAAAATTAAACTGCTATGGTGGGATACAGAAGTGCATGGTATCCAAGAGTTTGCTGATGACTATACGAATATACAAAATCAGGTCAAGCCACAAGGTGGAGGTGGCACTGATCCACAATGTATTCCTAAGTATATCAATGATAACAACATCAACGCACAGGGTTTGATTGTATTTACTGATGGTTACTTCTATGGCACAGATAACCTTGAGTGGAGTATATCTTATCCGACACTATGGCTAGTAACAGAGAACGAGGACTTGCGTGTTCCAACAGGCAAGATTGTGAAGTATGACCGTGGGAATTCCCACTAACGGAGGTGAGAGTATTAAAGATGCCTAAGTATAAATATTGGAAGACCGAAAAACTAGAGAAACTATTAGATGAACTTAAACTTCGTAGTAAGTATGTCAATGAAGGTATATCAGATATTAGTTTCATACATGAGATTGAATCAATACTTATAGAAAGAGAGAACAAAGAATGAAGAGTAAAGTATTTAGAGTAAATATAACGCAGTATTGCAAACCTATTACAGTGTTTGCACAAACAGAAGAACAAGCAATCCTAAAGGCTCAAGAAAAAACTGAGTGGCAAGTTTGGGACGCTGACTTTCAAGCAGAGGAGGTCTCGTCATGACAAACATACGAGGTAAAAAGGTAACGATACTACGCAACACTTGGTATTACGCTGAACTTGTATTGGTATTCTTACTAGGTTTGGTGGTTGGTGGAGGTGGTATGAGAATATATTACATGATAGATAACTACTTAAATGCAGAACCTATTGCGTATATATGCAAAAAAGGCAAGGTGTATGAACAAGCTGACCCAGTCAGCACTGTTTATATTAAAACTATTCACGAATGTATAGAGGGAGAATAATAATGTTAGAAAAAGTAACATACGACAAACTGTGTGATATTGTAAATACACAAGAACCGATCAGAGGTAGGTATACCGAAGATTATCCTTGGGCAGACAGGAGGTATTCATCTATGAAATATTTTACTGCTCACTACGAGAAAGATGACAAGGGTATAAATCGAATAGCTATGTTTGAAGTATTCTATGGTAAAGATAATCTTTTACTAACAGTGTTTCCTATGAACATTGTAGAATTCAATCCTCATGAGAAGTGGGGGTATTCACAAGGCGATACACAAATACTTAAAACAATGAATGAATCTGAGGGGTGGTTACGTTACACTTTCCGACAAGGACAAATGTTTTACAACGATAAACGACGAGGTGGCTTTTGTTATTCAAGGCTATTCTCTAAAGATTACTACACTGTAATACCGATACGAAAAGGTATCCGATACTACATGGATACTGATAAGGTTGTGGAAGGGTATGAGTATGACATCGTAGAGAAGATTCTTAATCGAAAGACTACAAACAAAATTAAGAAAGAAAACGCTAACATAATCAAACAAGTAAAGCCTTGGCTTACTTCATTATCAGCTAGTGAAATACAAGAGATAATGCAAAGCGATAAGTTTAGGAATACATCTAGTAAAGAGTATTTACAAAACAAAGATAGCATACACTTTGCTCTCAAAGCATATGAAAACTATCCAAGTCAAAAATCATATTACTTTTCTGAACCATTTAAGCATCATTTGTTAGATCATTACGGCAAAGCAATCACGTGTGAACTTAGAAAGTATTATGACAACGCTTACAAAGAGAGAGTAACGCCTTGTGAGAATAAATTTTTCGCAGGTTCAAATTACGATATTGAAATTAAATTAAGAGGGAGAATATAATGGCTACTGTAAACGATAGTAAAAAACTATTTCTTGACGACCACGCTCACTGGAAATATTCTAGTCTGATGGGAACTGCAAGAGAATTTATTGAGGAAATCAATCACGCTTTTAAATACAAAGTTATTAACAAAGTAAATTTAAAATATTCATGGAATGGCTATCAAGTATCTACTGACCCTGACGATGAAAAACGTAGTGGGTGGTTGATGGGTTTAGATGATGGATTACCTAAATGTATTATTACAGTAGAAAAAATAAATCATAGAGATAAATGGGTTGATAACTATACTTATATATCACCTAATGTAATAAAAGACCAAGGTGATAGACACAGTGTTACATCAATACATTTGAATAGGTTGATGAAAAAGATTAAAGAGCGAGAAAAGACTAAAGATTATTTTGGTAATGATATTAGTTTGTTAAACAAAAACCGAATGGCAGAAGATTTGTCAACGCTTGTTGTTGATCTAAGTGAATTAACTCGTCAAAGAAATAATACCTCTATTAGTGGTGTAGCATTACAATTACTTATTGAGAAAGCATCAGGTAAAAATGTATTCGTTGATGGTAATACAAATAAACTCTTCACAGACACACTTGACAAACTATACAAAATAAACGATGATATTGAATCAGGTTTAGAAATATCACAACAAAGTATTAGAAAACCATTTCACTTATTAATGACTTCTAAATACTATGACGGGTATATTATAGGGCAAGCTAAAGTGGTTGATTCAGAAGATAAACCAGACAAAAAAGATTTACAAATTATGCACATGAAACGGTATCGAGATATACAAGACTACGAACACTTTGAAAGTATTATACCAAAACTAACTATGTTTAAAGTAGGCTTTGAACCTACTGAAAATGAACAAAAAATATATGATGATTATTTTGTAGAAAGTAATGGTTGGCATAACCGATCAAATAAATTTCACAAAGACTTTGGCATACTTACATACACTGTTGATAACAACAATAGTTTTAAAATGTATGCTACGATTGTAACGGATGTTTAAAGAACTAGAACCAATACCACATTTTAAATTAACGGATTATGTCCGTGTCCCCGTGTATAAAGAAGATGATGTTTATATCGTCTACGTGGCTAAAAACTATCGTAGACGATATAGCATGTCTACTCTACCTACCTATATCAAAACAAAAATCATTGTAGCTAATTGTATTGCTACGACTTATAAAAAAGATCACGAAATAAATGTTATGGATATATTTAATTGTCATGAAGAAATTGGTGATCCTGACACTGCATGGCGAGCATCTGAAAGTATGTATGTAGTTATATTACACGTGAATGATTTTTATGAATTAGCAGGAACATTTTATGACGACCCCCGAAAAGAAAATTAAAGATAAAGTTAAAAAAATTTTGACTAAGCTAGATGCTTACTTCTTTATGCCTGCGACTGGAGGTTATGGTGCTAGTGGTGTTCCTGATATTATTGCATGTTGGAAGGGTGGATTCTACGGTATTGAATGTAAGGCTAATGGTAACAAGCCGACAGCGTTACAGATGAAACACTTAACTGACATTCATTTTGCTGGAGGTATCAGTATTGTGGCTGATGAGACTAATATTGATGATTTAGAAAATGTATTAAGAAAGGCTAAAAATGAGTTTAGAGACAGACGTAAGGGATACCGTGGGAAATCCCACGAAAGCAGTTGACATGGTCAATCATCCCCCACACTATAAAAAGGGGATAGAAACCATAAAGATAATACGTTCAAAATTAACCATGGAGGAATACATAGGTTATCTGCGTGGCACAATTATTAAATATATCACGCGTCTTGGGTATAAAGGACATGACGAAGATATGATTAATGATGTAGGTAAAATTATTTGGTATGCAAAAGAACTTGAAAGTTATTTGAAGGAGAAAAGTCATGAGTGATGATATTTTTATGCGAGTAAAAAAACTTCTTGAGAATCATGTTGAAGTTTTAAATAAACATAGTATTGGCGATGAACATGCAATCGAAGCACAAGCTATCATTGATGAATTAAAAATACTAATTAAAAACAAAGCATTTATTAAACACATAGAAAAAGAAATTGAGGAAGAGGAACGCAAGATGGTTAGTGATGACCTCGCTCAAGAAATTCTTAACGGAAAGTTTTGTGTTGGTGGGAACTGCGAAGATTGAGAACTGGTATCAATTCGCTTTCTATGTTTTATTACCGAAGGGGCATAAATGGATAACATATTTACGCACGCATTACTAGACTTTGAAGACAAAATAATTAAAAAATATAGGTGGACAAAGAAAGACTATGAGTGGTATATTGAAAACCATCCGTCTGACAAAATAATTAAAATTGACAAACCTGTGTATAAGTCAGAGTATCACAGAGCATTAGAATTAGTAGGAGAGTGTTATATATGAGTAAAAGAACAAAATGGGAAACTTCATTAGTAAAAAAAATAGAAAGAGAACCTGCATATAAGCGAGGTATTACGTATGAAGAGAGAGTAGCTAAAGTAAAAGCCGTACAAGACAAATATCCAAACGCTACACGCCACAAAATAACTGAATGGACAGGGTATAAGTCTACTTTATTAAATGAAATGGAAGCAAAAGGTGATATTAAATTGCCACCTAAAAAAAGAACAACAAGCAAAAATACATCATGGATGAGACAATTAGGTAGTTTAAGTGGCTGACGAAATAGATAGAGCAACAGAACAAATGGAAAAAGCTATGGCTTTAACTATGAAAACTGTTAATACTAAAATCAAAGAAAACGATACAAATGAATGTCTTTGGTGTGGAGAACCCATCAAAGAAAAAGATAAAAGACGATGGTGTAGCGTGGAGTGCCGAGATGAACAAGAACGGCATAGTTAGTCCGTGTACAGAAATATGTCGGTACGAAGAAATTGATGGAGAACCAAGATGTATCAGTTGCTTTCGTACCTACGAAGATTTATCTAACTGGATGTATTTAACTAATGAAGAACGACAAAAAAGAATTAGACAAATTAAAAGAGATAGGAGAGAGTATGAACGTCAGCAAAAAAACAATGAAAATATGGGAAAAGAATCTTAAGCAAGGCTACCGTTTTTTTCAACCAATTAATGCAATACAATTAACACCAAGGACTATGAGAGAAGCGGAATCACATGGCTTTAAAAACACAGGGAAATAAATGCAATCGGTGTAAAAACTCCGCCAAATATTATGATAAGAAAAAATGGTGGTGTGGTTTTACAATGGATGCACACGGATACTGCAAAGCAGAGAAAGCAAAAGATAAATGCAAATAGTAACTCTCGACTTCGAGACGTTTTACGACACAGGGTTTAGTCTATCTAGATTAACAACAGAGGAGTATATAAAAGATGATATGTTTCAAGTCATTGGATATGCTCTTAAGATAGATGAAGGACAAACAAAATGGTTTACTGGCTCGCATGACGAACTCAAACTAGAACTGAATAAAATAGACTGGAGTAACTCAATGTTACTCTGCCACAACACAATGTTTGATGGTGCAATACTGTCATGGATATTTAATATTGTTCCCTTCGCTTACCTCGATACCTTATCAATGGCTCGTGCAATACATGGTGTTAATGCTGGTGGTAGCTTGAAGGCTCTCGCTGAACGATATAACATAGGACAAAAAGGTACTGAGGTTTTGGATGCTAAAGGTAAACGCTTAGAAGACTTTGCAGATCATGAACTACATCAGTATGGTCAATATTGTAAGAATGATGTCAAATTAACCTATGATCTATTTAAGATATTATCTAAGACATTTCCTATTGATGAATTAAAACTTATAGACATTACATTAAGAATGTACACTGAGCCTACGCTTAGACTAGATGATGCAATACTAATTAATAGATTAGAAGAAGTACAAGAAGAAAAACAAAACTTATTAGCTGGTTTAAAGAATAGATTAGAATGTGAAGATGAAGAATGTGTACGTAAAAAGTTGGCTAGTAATAAACAGTTTGCTGAGTTGTTAGAAGAACTTGGTATTGAAGTACCTACAAAAATTAGTCCTACTACTGAAAAAGAGACATATGCACTAGCAAAAAATGATGTTGGGTTTATTGAGTTGACTGAACACGAAGACTCATTCATACAAGAACTATGTGCAGTAAGGTTAGGAACTAAGTCTACAATCGAAGAGTCAAGGATAGAGAGATTCTTAGACATTGCAGTGCGTAACGGAGGTAAACTTCCTATCCCATTAAAATACTACGGGGCACATACAGGAAGATGGTCAGGCTCAGACAAGGTTAACTTTCAAAACTTACCAAGTCGTGACGCAAAGAAAAAAGCCTTGAAGAACGCTGTGTTACCACCAAAAGGACATGTCATCATAAACTGCGATTCCTCACAAATTGAAGCTAGAATACTTGTATGGTTAGCTGGACAAGAAAACATCGTTAAATTATATAGAAACGGACAAGACGTTTATTCTGAATTTGCAAGTAAAGTTTACAACAGAAAGATAGATAAACGAAATAAGACAGAACGATTTGTTGGTAAAACTTGTACTTTAGGGTTAGGTTATGGTACTGGATGGGCAAAGCTACAACATACTTTGAAAACTTCCCCACCCGGTGCTGATCTTTCGGA
>Ga0222715_10006108_pt1 | contig 10212 bp, 7 predicted proteins | sample C33_9DmetaG_FD_165056 | JGI IMG/M metagenome (GOLD analysis project Ga0222715, IMG submission 165056) | Estuarine water microbial communities from San Francisco Bay, California, United States - C33_9D | ecosystem: Environmental > Aquatic > Marine > Unclassified | place: USA: California... | reverse complement strand
TTTGTCATTTGATGCAGCAATGAAGCGGTTAGGTGGCGAAGTCATTACATATAATCCCGATACGTCGAGCACGAAAAAGGGAGAAACAGTATATGACACGATAAAAACGTTGGAATGTTACAGTGACATAATCGTATTGCGCCATCCAGACGAGAATATATTTCGCCAATCGTGCAAAGATGTGAGTGTTCCAATAATAAACGGAGGGAATGGTTCTATGGAGCATCCGTCGCAGGCACTATTGGACCTATACACAATATGCGAGAGTTTCAAAATAGACGAGAACCTGACGAAAATACTGTTCGTGGGTGACATTAAGCATTCCAGAACAATCCATTCATTGGAATATATTTTGAGGAAGTTTTACAAGGTGGACATACATTATTTTGCGTATCCAAACTGTGAAGACAGCGATTACATGAATGGCGTCAATACATTGACTAGTTATGATCGTATAGACGAGTTTGATGTAGTGTATTGTACCCGGTTGCAGAAAGAGCGTTTTGAAAATAGTAATGTTGAAATAGAAAAGTTTATATTGAATGAGAACCTAGTAAGTAAAATGAAAGAAAACGCGATAATAATGCATCCATTACCTAGAAATCAGGAAATAAGTATGAATGTAGATAAAAACCATCGGGCAAAATATTTTGAGCAAATGAAGAACGGAGTATATGTGAGGATGGCGCTGCTTTACGAATATTTATTATAGTCATATTATATAGCAATTTAATATGTCAAATGAAGTAATTTTAGACGATGAAGATATGCAATTTATGATGTATAATATGTTGGGACACGACCCAATCCATGATTTCTCAGATGAGGGCCGTGTAGGTGCAGTTATACAGTCGTTAGAGAAGAGATTAAAAAAACAAGGAATAATGAGTGGCGGAGACCCCGATGAAATGGACGATGAATATGTAGATGATACTGAATATGACATAGAAGATATAGAGATATTCGAAGATTGTGAACCGTTTTTTGAAAAATATACATTAATCAAGGAGTTAACTGAATACAAAAACCGTATTCCAAATGCAGTTGCGTGGCGCACACGCTCTCGTATATCAACATTGCAAACGATAAACGATTTCTTACGATATATGAAATTGAAACTCGTTGGATATTGGCATGCCGACAATGAAACTGATGGTGGCAGAGCATCTGTTACACAACAAAAAGAATTGATAAAAACGCAAAACGAGTTGATTCAAACGCAAAAAGAGTTGATTCAAACGATGGGTAAGCAATCCCAACAAATGCCTTCTATGGCGACTTATGTACCGTTGCCGCCTACACAAGAGCAGGCACCAGTCGCAATGCCGCCCGCTCCACCCGCAGAACAAGAACTACCATCTCGCGAGTATTTACAGGCAATAGATGAGTTGTTGAATACATTAATCGCGGATCATATGGAAGCATTAGAAGGAGATGAATACTTGAACGAAGAAACCTTTTATAGGTATGCAGCCGATATAAAGAACAACTCGGAATTATCCACAAGTGAGAGAACATTTATGCGCGATTTATTGGATTTTTTCTTCAATGCATACAGATACATAGAAACACATGCTACCGAAAAGCTAACATTTTGGGAAATCGTCGATAGCGATTTATTACATGATGCGCTATTGTTGTATATTATCCGTGATAGCAAAAACTGGCCAAACTATTTGGAAGATATATTGATAGAATTATCAGAAGAAGAGCAGTCTGGTGGGGCGAAAAGAGGTAATAAAGGGCGCACCAAAGGGTTCAAGACAGTTAGGGTAAAGGCAAAGCAAGAAAAGAAAATTAATACTTATATTGGTTCGATAGATGATATTAGGAGCCAGGTTACAAGTAACAAGTTTAATAGTGTAGACGCAATAAAGTCATTGAAAGGTGTGCGAATAGACAAATCAAAAAAGAAGGTGTTGGTTGCAAACTTAGAGTTTTATAGCGAATTACAGAAGAAAGCGCAGGGAGCTTTGAAACAAAGTCAAACAATGTCTGGTAGAAGGTCAACATCTGTAACCACAGTAAGACAACAAGACGCAGTAAATAATACGAGAGATAATGTATTGCGACTAATGGACAACCTATCTAGATCCATGGAAAGGAGCAAAACCATTACGATGATGGTATCTACGGGAACAAGAACCGGGGGTGATGAACGAGAAAGATTGACCGATGATCAGAAGGCAGTCAAAAACAATGTATTGAAATATTTGGCAAAAGGGGTTACTACATTTATCCCGAAAATAAAGACCCCACCCAAGGGCTTGTTAAAATACGAATACGATAATTTGACTAATTTCGCGAAAGGTTATCCAATAGATAAGACAGCTTATGATAGAGATTTATATGATAATTTTGCAAATAGCATAGTAGACAGACAGCGTATTGTAGATTATAAACAAGGGATGTGGGGAGAAAGTAACGTTTCTATAGTGAATAATGCGGTCCCGATAGAGGAAGTTAAAAAGTCAATAAAGGTTGTATGTCCGGGAAGTTCATTGGCCGATCCCATGGGACGCACGGGAAGCTGTGTGGATAATGTAAATCAAAAACGTGAAGTCGGAAACATGTCATTCATCGTGCAAAACGCGAATGGTGATAAATATTACCAGGGAACAACGAAATATACTCAGCCGAAAAAGGGAAAATATACATTGAAAATGGTGTTGGATACAAGTATATTCGCAGGAAAGACGACAACTGTAATTCTTGACGTAACAACCGGAGATGTAATTAGATTATCGGGTGACAATGCCAAAATTATGGAAATATATGAAGGTAAATACAGAGCAGACGAAGTAGCATTATCTGTAAAGTTCTCATATATATTGATAATGAGAGCAATAGCAGATACCTTTTCGGATGGTAAAAAGCGTGCAGTGGGTTGGGAAATGTTTGAGAACAAGAACCATTACATAAACTTGTTGAAGGCTGTATCCATGAAAGGAATGGGTGATATTTTTCAAGAAATGAACGCGGTTGTGCAAAACAGTGGATATGATGAAACAAAGGTCACAACGCCAGGTAATAGATACAATATATCATCTGATTTACGTGTGGGCGTGGCGAATGACCAACCATCGGGCGTGAGAGCGGGATTTATGTTATTGCATGCAAAGAGTGGTATTCACCCAAACGTAATGGCTGGATATTTAGGTAATCATAAGAACTTGATAATTACGTCTGCAACAAAAGCAACTGTAAAGCGAAAATCACAGGCACAAACAAAAGGAACAAAAGGAACAAAATCAAAAAGAACAAAAACACAACGAGGGGGGTCACACAAACTAACTCGCAAAATCAAGCGAAACATGAGAAAACCCAAGTAAATACATGCCTATCATATAAGAATAGTTATGTATTGCGGTAAACGACACGTCATTTTAGACGAACACATAGTATAGGGTTAAAATGAATATACTATATGTATTGTTGACAGTAGTGCATGGTGCCGTTTTTTATTTGCAGCCACCCGAGGTCTCGGTGACATTACGAAGCGATAACAGCGTGATATTGCGCGGAGAAGTGAATAAAGAAACGGCTACGAGGTTCATGAGTGACTTGCAGGACACACAATCAAATCCAGTATATGTATTTTTGGATACGCCTGGGGGTTCGGTAACATATGGTTCTAAAATCGTAACTGAAATAATGTCACGGAATGTCACATGTATAGCGGAGCGCGCATACAGTATGGGTTTTGTAATATTTCAGGCGTGTACGAACCGTTATATGATGAAGCACGGAAGCGTAATGCAGCATCAAATCTCGTATAGTATTGGAGGGGAACAATACAAAATAGATAGTTATGCTGAATATGTGAGACAAATTGAAGCGGAAATGGTGGAATTGCAGGCGCAGCGAATTGGTATATCGACGGATGTATTTCGCAAAAAGACGATGAATGAGTGGTGGTTGTATGGTCGAAACGCAATACTGGAGAGATGTGCGGACCATATTGTAAATCTGAAATGCAATCGTGTATTGAGAACCACGAACTTCACTGTGACGGAAGGTAGTTACAAATTGGTGTATTCGCGTTGTCCTTTGGTGCCGGGTGAACTGTCCAAGGAGCGCGACAAGAGTAAAAAAGAGCAAATCACGATATTCCCATTCTACACGGAAGAGTATATGCAACCAGAGTTGATATTGTGAATGGGTATCATGATATGTATATCCGTATAGATATCATGTTTACATATGAATTACTGCTTTTGCTCGAGGTATTCTTCCCATTCGCGTTTAGTACCGCCATCATAAGCGAACGCGTAGTCACTGTCAATGAGCCACTGGTTAACGTTTTCATCACCCAAGAAGATGGTAACAAGCAGACGGCCATATTTATCGAGATCACCACAAGATAGACGAACGACCTTGTCTAATATCTTCTCACGTAGTTTGTCGCGGACAAAGTAGCCGTATTCCTTTTCTTTTTCGTTGCGGGTTCTTATTTCGGGCGTATCAACGCCGGAAAGTCTGCAATTCCACTTGTACATGACCCCATTGAGGGGGAAAATAGCTTTGACAGTATCACCATCGTATACAGAGACAACCTTTGCTTCAACAGTTTGGTTGTTCACACAGTCGGAGAAATCGGGAGCATCATTTACGAGAGACCAGTCCATGGTATGTATACTATTACACATACAATGTTTTTATGTGGTTGCGGTATAGAAGTTATATTTTGACCACATTCATTTGTGCATAAAAAAAGGTTTTTAATAAATTACTTAAAATGTGCTATATGCAAACAAGGTGATGTGATAATCACATAAACAATCAACGGACTATTTTTGATAATAAATCAGCCACCATTCAAGCGAAGATATATCGTTCGCATCTTTATAGCAAGGATAATATCTGCAAGTTTTGTCATCAAGTCCCCACCTTCTCTCAGATCTGATTTGATCACACGTATATACTTTTCTTGTTGTACGCACCGTCGCTTCGTAAAAACCATCGCTATTCATTTTTCGTTTGTTCGGTCCATTTCCGTTGAATACATTTTTCAGATACTTAATGTAATATTCTTTGGCAAGTTCCTGCGTCCTAAATTTTTGGATCACGGGTTCTCTTGGTTCATCAGTAGGATCAGTTGCTACTGAAAATCCAAATTCTTTTGGATTGTTGAATGTATTTTTTCCGGAGAGAATACCATTTTGAAATATTGTCGTTTTTGAGTTCCATTTGATGTTCGTTTTGTCATTAAAATTGTTTCTCCATAACTCTTCGTACTTGCGAACACTGTCAACATTTGTAAAACATATGCTAACGCCGTTATCGTCGTAGCCGGTATTGCGGCCCAATAGTGCCTGCATAATTGTTGAGTCATCTGGGTGCTTACTATAACGTTCATATAGTATCCCAATATACTGTTTTGACAACGTTTTCGCGCATCGCAGCTTTTCCTTTATAAATATGATTGTATGAGCATCGGGTGCCGAGTTCAAGGTGTTATTAATATCCAATATATCGCTATCCAGATCATATTTGATAAATTGAAAATCATTCGGACCAAACGACTGTTTAAAGTTCTTGATAGTAATGATTTGACCGTCGCCATTATTTGTTCTAATGATATGATATCGTGGGCAGTCATAACTCTCAATGCATGTTTTTAAGTTTTTAATATGCTCAAATACGTCTGTATTAATTTCGCCAGTGGCTTCATCGTAACCACATAAATCTTCGTACTGTCTTACTCTTCCCGATAGATATAAGTCATGCGAGCTTGTATATCCTTCACCCGGTTCTGATAATATTTTAGACGATGCATCGTTCCACTTCATTAAATCATATATTGTGCCGTCAGGAGTCGCAGTATATTCCAATATTTTGATATCATTTTCATACAATCTACGTTTGTCTAATAAACCAGCTTTTTTGAACGCATTATAGATTGTTTGTTTTTTCTTTGCGGCCACTTGTATCTCGTCCATGATAATGAGAGCGTTTTTCTTGTTTTTTATTTCATCAACAAAAGTAATCGGCAAATCGCACCGATGAAACACTCTCGCCTGTATGTTTTCTGGTACTCTTTCTTTTGTCTGTTTTTTCCATTCGCGACTAGATACGCCTGTAATTATATATATATTTTCAATTGGAATCAAATTGCTTGCGTCTTCGAGATATTTCTTGATGGTAGCTAACATACATCCAGTTTTACCAGATTGTGTCCGACCAATTACCATGAGGTTAATGATTTTTCGGTTTTTAAACGCGTTTACTGATTTCAACGCAGTTATCTCTTGTGATTCGTATATTACAGATGTACCTCTTAGGTCCATAATAGTCAATTCGTTAATAACGTTTTGTTTTGTCAGATTCATTATTTGCTGCTCAGTTAGCGAGTAGTCACACCTCACCCTCTCCGTAATTTCATGGCGCGAGGCAATAATATCGTTTGTTGTGTTTTGTTGGTGTCTCATCATTTTATGCTGTAACCTCTAATAATGCTTTAAAATCTAATACTATTTTAAGATCAATTTTTTGATGATAAAAGACATTTTTATCAGCAAAACCAGCCATTAGGTTCTCAATACGATCAAAAAATGTTCGTAACATAGTAGCGGGTGTAAACACGAATACACTAAGTTCATTAGTATATGTAACGAATATATTGCACTTGTATTTTCGCGAAAGAACGGGCTATTATTTTTTGATTTTCTGTTTATTAGTGCTGTCATCGATAGTATATCATCAGACAAAAAATGTGACATTGAAAATACTGGATAGAATAATCGTATATGCACTCGTAATAACTGGTGGAATTATCACATATTATTCAGAATGGAACGTCTATACGATGATGGTAGTGGCTACGTTTTTAGCGACCTTGTTCTTGTTTTATGGCCCATTTGGAATATGCGATGTGGGTTTGTGTAAAATCGAAAATAACGAATATACTCACGCATTGATGCACTGTGTATCAAGTCTTGGACATCACGCAATCATCGCAAATATGGGTATAATGCTGTAATATACTATTTGTATCGAATAAAAATAGTATATAGTCTTATTCTTACTTACTTACTTACTTGTAACTCTTTTAGTTAAAATTGAGTTAAAACAAAAATATTTAGTAATACTATAGAATGCCAAAATATACTTGCGAACATTGTTTAAAAGAGTTTTCTCAAAAATCCCACTATACTAAACATAAAAATAAAAAACTACCTTGTCAAGATAATAAAAGAAAGATAGAAGAAGTTGTTGAGAACATTATGAGTAAAAAATTGATTTCAAATAATACTGAAAATACAATTACAATTACTACTGAACCGAGACAAGATATGGAAATCAAACGAAACAATTTAAAACCTATCATTAAATGGAGTGGTGGAAAAACAGATGAACTTAAACAAATTTTACCACATATACCAGATTCATATTCCACTTATTTGGAACCATTTATAGGAGGTGGTGCTGTTTATTTTCATTTAAACCCAGAGCATGCTGTTATTAATGACGTCCATAAAGAACTAGTAGACTTTTATCAATCAATAAAAAATGGTAATGCTACTGCCATCTATAACTTTATGAAACAACACCCTAACGAAGAAGAAGTATATTATAAAGTTAGAGGATATGATAGTACTGATATTTTAGATAATGCAAAACGATTTTACTATTTAAGAAAAACCTGCTATCGTGGTATGCTTCGGTATAACAAAAATGGAGGATTTAATATACCATTTGGTAGATATAAAACATATAATTTTGAAGAAATTATAAATAAAGAATATGAAGAACTGTTGAAGCGAACAGAAATATTTAATAGTAGTTTTGAAAATATATTTAATAAATATAATGATGGTGACAATTTCATGTTTTTAGACCCACCCTACGATAGTGAATTCACAGATTACGGATATTGCACATTTGGAAAAGAAGAACAAAAAAAATTAGCAAAATGCTTTAAAGAGACTAATATCAAATGCTTGATGATAATTGGTAAAACACCATTTATTCAAGAATTATACAAGGATTATATCGTAGATGAATACGATAAAAGATACAGATTTAAACTACACTCTGGAAGAGTGGGTGATGAAATAAATACAAAACATTTAATAATAAAGAATTATTCTTGAAATAACTTGCCTACTTGTTTCACGGTTGCCATTGTTTTGATAGTGTGATGTGCGTGCGTGTTGTATTGTGTTATATTTTCAGTATTATTTGATAATCATTTTTTTATCAGCAAAATCGGACATTAGGTTCTCAATACGATCAAAAAATGTTCGTAACTGATCTGAAAAATAGAAAACAGGTGTCTAAGTCAACGGTATTGAGATTGAATGTGATAAAAAAAAACCGTCATTAGTGTATAATGCCTAAAAAAAAGGATTTGAACCCAGAAAAGCGAGAAGAAATATGCAATAGATTACTAGAAATATTGGGATTAGACGAGAATAATTGTTTTATTCGATCTGACATGGACGAGAATGAAGAGAAGCAACAGCAAATAATCGATATGAAACCAGAAATAAAGGAATATTTTGCATGTGCAAAAATCGCAGCATTCAAACCAAACTTTCACGTGCAACGTCCGTATCTAAGTATAGTAAAAGGAATATTACAAAATCAGGGTTACACGATAATTGGAAAACTATACATAAAACGAATCCAAAGCAACATAATGCAACAAACGATTATCTACACAGTAACAAGAAATCAGTCAGAATAAGTTAGATATGATACAATATCATATAATATCTAATGATAATATATATTTAGGGATTTGTGTCGACGGTCATTGACAATTGTTGTTTGGACAAGAAGTTTTTTTTTGATGTACAACCTCTTTGATGAGAACTTAATGCTCTTGCATTTTTAGCTTGATAATCGCAATACTCGCACGTGTATTCTCGTTTTATGCTATTTTGAAAGTGCATTTTCACAAGACTTTCAATCGATGCAAGATTAAGGCTCTCAACACTGATAACCATTCTTTGACTCATTTCTTTGATCTGTTTTACACAAGCAATTCGGTTTGTTACGAAGTTTCCGTATTCGATATTAATAGTTGTTAGCATTTCGCGAGTAACCATAACATTATTTTCAATTTCATTTTGATCAGCATCAACCGAAGATAATATATCGGTTAAATGGTCAACAATATCAAATGCACAGCGAATACGGTCAGTATCATAGTCAACATTGTGAATAAAAATGATAACATTTCCCTTATATATATCAACTTCAAAGTTATTCTTATAAGCAATACCCGATTTTTGTGATAAAAATATGCCAGCCATGTTCTTGTTCTCAACGTCTCTTAAAAACTTGCTTACTTCACTGCTGTTTACATTTCCGACATAGTTCTTATTTTCAACCATAATCGGTATTTTGTCCTTACGCACAATAATAACGTCTCCGGAACTGGCTTGTTGTCCAGTAGGAGTAACTTCTGCCGTCGGAAACAACTCATATAACATATTAACCAATATATTCTCGGATACAAGTCCTTTCGATGATGAATTGATAAGGCGCGTAGAGACATTCTCAAGGTCGGTTTGAATCCGAGTTTGCAAGTCATATGTCTTTGTATTATGGTCTTTTATAATGTTTACCGAACTGGTAAGGCGAGACTCTGATGAATCAATATGATTACCAATAACCTTATGCATATTCATAAACGATGCAGACAATTTTTCGTCAACTTGTTTGACAATTTCGTCTGTAGATATGTTTTTGTAGCTTATTTTACCGATTTCAGTGAAGACCTTTGTGCTGTGGTTCTCAACGATGTCGTTAATATATTGATTTTGGTTAGGTAAAATATCATTCATGAGTAGTTTTATCTTGTCTAGGTAGGTTTCATTATATGACTTGATGATAGGTTCAATCTTGTCCGACGTATTTGTAGATAATATCATACGCAAGTCCTCAATATAATCGCGCCTGAAGTCAGTAATCTTTGATGAAATGAGTGTTCCCATAGCAGATAAGGTTTCATGGTTGTGTTTGCTCTGTTCGGCAAGTTGCTGCTTCATAGAATTGAGCGATTCTACGATATTCTTGGCAAGATTTGTGTCGAGAGCAGGAGTAGTTTTGTCTATGATATGTTTGAGAACATTCATGAAAGTAAGGTTGACCTCCTCAATATTTAGGTAAGCATAAGTATTGTAAAAATCGTATAGCTCCTTGTTGTTTATGGTAAGATTGTAACTCATTTATAAATACTTTTATATTTTGTCTCTATAT
>Ga0222715_10006103_pt1 | contig 10216 bp, 19 predicted proteins | sample C33_9DmetaG_FD_165056 | JGI IMG/M metagenome (GOLD analysis project Ga0222715, IMG submission 165056) | Estuarine water microbial communities from San Francisco Bay, California, United States - C33_9D | ecosystem: Environmental > Aquatic > Marine > Unclassified | place: USA: California... | reverse complement strand
TAAAATATTATATCATGCAGCTAATATTTTAAAGTGCGGAGATACTTTATTGTACAGTACACCTTACACAGATAAATTTGTTGGTAGAGGTACTCATACTGGGTTTAAATGGATCAAACAACATGTTAAAAATGTTAGATGGGCTGAAGTAAAAAGACCTGGACATGCAGACGGTAGAATAGCATTATTAGCTCCAAAGGTTTTATTAGCTAAAGAAACTAATTTAATACCTCATGAGCTGAGAGACTGGGATGTTGTAAAAATAAACTCTAAAGCATTACCTAGAGATTTCGAAATGTTTAGACAAACTTCTTTTTATTCTTCTAGAGTAAAAGAATGGCTTAATACATGGATAGGTAATGTAGATGAAACAATATTTGATATAAATGTGTTATCAATTGATCCTTATAATGTTATAAGTAATTCTTACGATAAGGATATAGCTACGGAATTAAAAAAGCGCGGTATTAATCTCATACCTTTTAATTTTAGACATAAATTCTTTTTCGATGGAGGATTACATTGTGCGACATTAGATTTGTCAAGAGAAGGTGAGAGAGAAACTTATGTCACTAGATGAAAAGGTATTAGGTAGGTTTGCAAATCTTAGCTTTCACATGGCTCATAAAAAAGATCCTCAAGTTATAAGTGTTGTAGAAAGTTTTAGACCTAATCAAATAACATGTAAGAAATGGCTAGTAGAAGAGATAGCTAACATTAATATGAACTGGAATAAAGTTCTGGTTGTAGGTAGTTGGAATGGTATTCTTTTATGGGAATTGATGCAAGAAAATTGTAATGTAAATTATTATGACTTTTTAGATATTAATACAAATGTACATAAGCATAGAGATACTTATTTTGAAATAAATGGGCTTGAAAAAAACTATTCTAATATTACAATGAATGCCGAAGATTTTTCAGATTATTCATCTTATGATTTAGTTATTAATACTAGCTGTGAGCATATGAAAGACATACCTGCAGTTTACGGACCTACTTACGCTCTTCAATCTAATAATTACGTTTCTGTAGGAGATCATATAAATTGTGTAAAATCACATAAACAATTAGCTGATAATAATAACATAACAAATACTTTATTTAAAGGTAGCTCAAAAATGCCAAACTATACCCGATTTATGGTTATAGGATATTATCGTTAAATTTTTCTAACAACTCTGTATTTTCCTAATTCCTCTTCAATTTTTACAACTTTAAACAGTTCTTTTTCAGCGTATAATCTTTCTGCTGTGGATTTATCGTGCTGTACTGTAGTACCTATAGTAGGATCTATTACAGTTCTTACTGGAGCATATTTTCCCATAAATCTAGCATGAGGTAATGCGTCTCTGCTTTGAGTTCTTTTGTTAAAAAATCCTAGCACAGTATCGACTAAAGTCATAGGACCTGTAACAGCTGTTCTCTCACAAACTTTTATTAATCTTTTAGCAAATATAGGATTAATCATAACAGCTTCCATTGCATGCTGGCCAAAGAATTGAACATGTAAATGTGGATTATAAGCAATAGCAGCAGGATTCTCTAACCATGCATCATGTTCTAAAACTAAGATAGGCATATTTTCAACAGCTGCTTTTTTCCATAAAATATACTGACTGTAGAAGCAGGCTTTCTCTGTATCAGTTAAGTCTCTATCTCCTCTTTTACCAAATGTCAACCCACTTTGTTGAGGTAAGGTTTCAGGGGTGATCGCATCAAAAAATTTTAAGTTAAACCCTTGCCAAGATTCTGCACAATAGCTTGCATATTCTCGAGACACTTCACTGTCTTTCATTCTTATCATAATTGTCTTAAAGTTGCTCATTTCTCTTTCCCTGCTATATTAGCTATTTATCTGAAAAAAAGTTGCAGTCAAAGCCCTTTTTTAGTTGCACTTAGTTCAAAAAGTTCCGATAATAAGGTATATTAAGGAGATAAGAAATGAAATTTACAGTATATCAAATCAGCTACACTCAATCAGAGATCGACGGAATCAATGATGGAATGAAAAGCATGAAGCGTGAAATTCGCGCTGATATGTCTATGGACTTTTCTGGTGATAAGACAGTAGGTCTTGCAGAGAAAGCTCTTTACGAAGGACTGTATACTGGTGTAGCTCAAATCGAAGCTGATAATCTTGATCAAGTATTTGAAATTGGTAACATTGGACCCGAGTCTAGCATTACTCGTTTGTCTCGTATGGCTTCTGTATCAGTTGGTGATCTTATCGAAGACGAAGATGGTAATCGTCACGTAGTAGCTAGCTTTGGGTTCAAGGAGGTAGCGTAATGGAAAAGTATAATCTAGATGTAATCAGAACAAAGTCTTTACCGCGTCACGGTTCACCTCAGGATCGTGGTAGTGCTGATGCCTATTATGAGCGGCCTTATGATCCTCATTATTACGTTGGTGCTTCAATGCAGTCTGAAAGGGTTGAGAAAGATAATATGACTGTTGGAGAGATCGCTGCTTATGATTATGGTTATGAAAATGAAGATGATAGAAAAGACTGGGGATGATAAGAGTGAATGATAGAATCTTTAAATGCATTTATGATGCCATTGAATATCGAGATCAGCTAGATGCAAATTATATAAAGGTGATTTGGATTGATTTATAAAAATGAAAAATTTGGTGATTCGAAGCATTATTCAGTTGCACATAATGGTTTAGGAGTATATACTCTACGAGAGTTCGCTAATGGAATGAAGCGAGCTGAAGTTACTATGAATATTGAAGAGCTTCGCTCTTTTGAAACTATGCTAAAAACTGGAGGTTGGTATGAATACATTCGTCGCTGAGTTGCAAAAAGAAATGAAAAGGTTTCGTAAAGCTGAAGAGCGTAAGCAAGAACGCTTCATGAAAAAGCAAGCGCGTCAAGCTAAAGTTAAGCGTGAAGATAAGTCTATGCTTCGTAAAGAAGAGATGCATTGGACTGATGCATCAAAGTATGCTGATCAATACTACGGTGAAACGTATCGAGCTACCACAGGTCTAGATAATGACTGGGACTGAAGCGTCTGAATTATTAACAGCTATGAGCATCCTTGGCTTTTTAATTCTGGGGTTTATTTGGATTGTTGTAACGGAGATGAATAAATGAGTGATTATCAAATAGCATTTCTGGATCGAAGAGTCCAGTATCTCGAAGGTAAGATACAAGAATGGGAAAAGGTCATTGATCAATTGATGGCCAACCAATCTTTTATGCATGCCCTTGGTGTAAAGGAATTAAAAAAGAATCAGAACAAAAACCCTGATGTAACCTATAAAGTAAAGGACCCCTATAAATGATTGATTCTAGTTCTCGTGAATATATGATTAGTGAACTCAAGCAAAGGGTTTGCCGTGTCATCTTTAAAAAAGTAAATGGAGAAGAACGTGATATGATGTGTACACTTATTGAAGATGTTTTACCCGATGCCAAGAAAGATGATCCTATCTCTCAGAAGAAAGTACGATCCGTAAATGAAGAGGTGATCGTCGCATTTGATACCATGAAGGGCGCCTACCGCTCATTCCGTGTAGAGAATGTTATATCTTTTACTTAGATAAATAAATCTTTTAAGGAGTATATATGTTTATACCTCTATCTTTAATACAGTGGGCTATACTAGGAGGTGTAGCTATTACTGCTTTTATGATTGGTCATACATGGACCAAACAAGAAACAGATCGTATAATTGAACAAACTATTCTGTCTCTTATTAAGCAGCGCATGATCAAAGCTCGTATGGTAGACGGGGAGTATGAGATATATGAGTATGACGAAGAAATTTAACAGTTGCACTTAGTTTAAAAAGTTCCTATAATAAATTATATGATGAGGAGACTGTGAATGAAAAAGATTCGTAAAAAACGCAAGTTAACTGAAGAGCAAAAAAAAGTACTAGTGGATAGGATTACTAAAGCTAGAGCTGCTAAGAAACCTGCAGCTCAATTATCTATTCACGAGTCTATTCGCAATTTACCTGAAGATGATAACTTCTCTCCTATTAAAGTGAGAGATTGGATTAAAAACTCTAAAGATAAACTCTCAGGTATGAGAGGGTGGAAGAACTCTAAAGAGAAAGGTGAGAAAGCAGCTTATCTTATCGAAGAGGGTTACTTGCACAACTTGCAAGCTTATCTACGTGATGGTGTTTACCGAGATTTGTATTATGGGGACGAGCGTCAGTTTAAAGTAAAGTATAAATGCACTAATATAGCTTATAATAAGGACGGTACTCCTAAAAGAACTATAGGGGTAATGTATTCTGATATAGGGGTATATACTCAAGAAATGGCAGATGAGGAAAATGGATCAAGATCAGTTTCTAACAAAAAACAAGTTCGCAAGAATAGTAGAGCAAAAAGTAAGAGATCATCGGTATAGTTATATGGATGCTGTTATTCATATCTGTGAAGATATAGATCTCGACCTGGAAGATATACGTAAGTATGTGTCTGGAAGTATTAAAGAGAAAATTGAGGTAGAGGCAATGAACCTCAATTATTTACCTAAAGGTAATACATTGCCAGTTGACTAATACTATATAATGTGTTATAATGTTTATGTGGACAAAAAATTATACTAAGATATACAAGGAAAATATATATGAGTTTCGCAGCACTAAAAAATAACCGTACCGACCTATCTAAGCTAGTACAAGCAGCTTCTAATTCAGGCCCTGAAGATACTAAGAAGCATAATGTAACTGATGATCGGTTCTGGGTACCTACACGAGATAAAGCAGGTAATGGATACGCTGTTATTCGCTTTTTACCAGGTAATGCAGAAGCCCCTACTCCATGGGTACGATATTGGGATCACTTCTTTAAGGGTCCAACAGGCCAATGGTATATTGAGAAGTCATTGACGTCTCTTGGTCAATCAGATCCATTGTCTGAGTCTAATAGCCGATTGTGGAATGAAGATGGCTCTGAAGAAGCTAAACGCACTGTACGTGAACGTAAGCGCAATCTGCGCTATGTAGCTAATGTACTAGTTATCTCAGATCCTTCTGCTCCTGATAATGAAGGTAAAGTGATGCTTTATCGTTTTGGTAAGAAGATCTTTGATAAAATTATGGATAGTATGCAACCTCAATTTCCAGATGAGGTGCCAGTAAATCCGTTTGATATGTGGAAAGGCGCTGACTTTACATTAAAGATTCGTAAAGTCGAAGGCTACCCTAACTATGATGCATCTGCGTTTAAGTCTCCATCACCTATTTCTAGTGATGATGACACCCTAGAAGCTTATTATAATAAGCAATATGATCTATCTGAGTGGTCTGATGCTAAGAATTATAAGACATATGATGAGCTTAAAGCTCGACTAGCTGTGGTGCTTGGTGAATCATCTACTCCTATGACTGCAAGAGTTATAGAGAGTTTAGATCAGACAGCTAATACCCCTAGCTTTCCAGCGCAGACACCTACAGATATAGCAAGTACACCTGATCCAGTTATTAAGACTGCAGAGTCGTCTATGGACGATGATGATACGATGAGTTATTTTGCTAAACTAGCAGCAGAAAATTAAAGAGAAGGGGGCCTTGAGCCCCCTTTTTTATTATTGTATAGACATAGCTTCCATAAGCTTATCATTTCCATCAGAAGTGCTACCCATACCTGATGCACCTGGTGAATCTATTTTATAGTTATTAGTTGTATTATTTACTGGATTAATGCTAGGGGGCATACCCATTCGGTAGTTACTCTCTGCTATAGCATCAAGAGCGTTTAATTCATCTCCTATAAGCCCTCTTTCCATTCCAACTACTCTCCCAGATCCAACACCTTGCGGGGCTGGATTTCTTCTAAATATTGAACCTGTCCTTTGAACGTATTGCATGGTAGTAAAGGCTCTTAATTCTTGTTCACTAGCTCCAAGAATGTAATCAGACAGTCCTAACATTTCTGCACCTGATGTGACATGCTGTAAGTTACCTCCAGCTACTCTATCTACATATTCCCTCATATGATCTCTAGCAGCTACTACGTTATTAGGGTCTCCTTCTATTAGAGCAGCGATCATATTTTCATACAATCTTTGAAATGGACCTGATATAGAGCCATCTGCCAGCGCTGAAGGCATAACAGATAACAGTGCTGCGTTAAACCCCACACTTCCAAATATTCTAGCAGCTCCGCCAAGTATTCTAGAAGCTGTACCTTTAGTAGATCTTGCTCCGTATTCTAAACCCTCTTGAACAGCAGAACCTATAGGATCAAAATAAGCGCCCGCCACTCTTAAAGTGGTGTTACCTGTACTTACACTCCTGCTGCGAATGGCTTTATCTTTATTTAATTCTTCTAATAAATTTTGATGATTTGCATATGTGTTACCATCTATGGTTTTATATTGAGCTACTCCTAGCTTATTAATCTGTCGGTAAACACCCACATTTTTAAGCTCTGCATCTGAAAATCCTTTTAAGCGGGTTGAGGTTTTGATATCTTCCGTCGTATCGGCATTTAGGTTAGATGTACTAAGACCGGTAGTATTAAGTTGAACTCCAGGTTTATTAGGTGTGTTTGTGGATACGGAAGAATCCATAGCGCCGCCTATAGCATCAGGGGTGGGCATTGCAGATGCCGGCGTTCTTTTTAATGAAGAGTCAGTATTAGAAGCATTTGAAAACTTAGAATTGCCTTCAGCTACTACTGTTTTTAAAGTATCAGTATTACTTCCTTTAATAGCAGCATTTAATGTTCTTTGATACGCTCTCTGTTCCCTTTTTTGTTCTCTTGCACGGTAGAGTCTTTCTTGCTGCATTTCAAAATCTAATCTAGCTTTTCTAACTATTTCAGCACGCGCTGCCTTATCTTGATCAATTTTAAATTGTTTTTCAGCAGCTCTGATTTGCGATTTCATAGCTCTTTTAGCATCGTTAGTAGCTTTTTGTTCTTCTGTAATTTTAGTTTGAATAGCTTTTTTTTCAGCTGCTTGTGCATCTTTTAGTTGCTTAGCTTCTATTCTAAGAAGTCCTCTTTGTGTCTTTAATCTATCATCAATAACATTACGTAAAGCTTTGTAAGAAGCACCAACGACGGCAGCTCCTACACCAAAGGTAGCCTTAGCTAATAACTTTACCCATCCTAAAGGATTAGCAAGGAATAATAGAAAATCTTTTAAGTTGCCCATTAATCCTGTGGCAGCTCCAGCAGCAGTTGCTATAGCACCAGACCCAGCAGATCTACCAGTAGATGTAGCAGTCACTCTACGAGTTCTTGCCGCATCAAGTCTATCTTCTAAGCGATCAAGTCTATCATTTTCTTGAATCTTAAAAAATTTATTGAAGGCACTATCTAAACTCTGAAGATGTTTATTACTCTCTTCAGATGTTTGATTTCCTTCTCTTACTAGCTTTGCAACTTCTACTAAAGATGTCATACGCCTTGCTCTCTTCTCATTTCTATTTCTTTTAATTGATTGGTTAACAACGTAACGTATATTTCCCTTTCCCACGGCAACATATTATAAAGATCTGATAATGTATATTTATGGTTTTCCATTAACAAAAAATTTACATTATAGAAATTCACTAAGTTGTCATGTGAAAGGGCTAACCGAAAAAATCATTAAGCCCTTTCAAGGTGTAGCTATTTTCCTTTTCACATTCTTCACATTTAAAATCTACCTTACAGCTTACTGCTGGAGAAGATTCAATAAAAGATCTCAACTTATTAAATTGATCTGTTGTAAGAGAATTTAAAAATTCTATTTTACTCTCATCAGGTTCATCTTTTACTAAAACACTTTCTTCTTCTGTATTCACGGTATGCATAGATCTTAAAATTGTTTCGAACATATATTCTGCATATGAAGTTGGAGAAGATATCTGTTCGTTTTCATTACTCTCATTATAAGAAAGATATCTCATCCCTACAGTAACATCATCTGTTAATGCTATAGTTCTTTTATCTTTAGATTGTATAGGAACTGATACACTATCTAAATTTAGTACAGCTTCATTTTCAGTATCACAACTGGAGCATAGAAAATTTAAATTAACTGTCTCACCTACCGATTTTGTTCTTATTTTAACGAATAGGTATTCGATATCAAACACTGACAAAGAGTCAATATTAATATTATCTTCTAAACAATTTTTTATTAGATCTATAGTTGCGTTAGATATCTGTTTCATGTCCCCTGACTCTAACGCAATAAGTAATACTTTTTCTTCTTTCACTAGGTAGGGTCTGTATCTAGTGCTTACTCCAGTAGATGGGATTACTACAGAGTAGTAAGGTACATCATTAAGTTTGGGTAGTGCCATAAATTATCATCCTTATATTACACGAGTCCAATTTCTATATGAAAGCTGGACGTTGAGCTTGACTAGACCGTCTTGCTCATTATTAAATTCAATTGCATTCATCGTTGTTGGGAATGCATCTAGTAATTTTACCTGATACATAATTGATTCTTTAGAGCGTATATCTATATCGATATCTATTCCAAAGATTTTATCAATAGGAAAATCAAAAGCTGTTCCCTTTTTTAATTGAGTTATAGTTACATCTTCTGCATATTCATTAGTATATGCCACTTCGTAACTATCTTGACTAATTACTTTATTTTGCCACTCTTCAAAGTATTTTTTAATAGTATAATCATTCATAACATGAAAGGTCATACTAACATCATCAGAAGCAAATCCGTTAGGCATCTTACGTCCTTTAATACCAATAAGTCTCTCTTGTGTAAGGATTTGACGACCGGGCATATTGACGTTTGTACAGAGTACATTAAGATCTCTCGTGTCATAACTACCTAGAGATGGTAGAGTGACCATAAACTGATTAGCACTAGCAAACCCTCGTCCTTTTGAAACTACAGATTTTAATTGATTAATATCCATTAAAGCATCCTTTTAGAATCGGCATAAACTTTAGAGTTGCTAGCTTTTTGAAAATCTGCTGTGGGTAGAAAAGCTGCTATTTCCCACTCTGTAGCTGGTACTCTAGCAAATCTACTTCTTACATGTGAGTTGAGATAATGCTTTACACAAGGCTTAAACCATTTGTATTTTTGAGCGCTCTTTAGCATTCCATATGATAAATTAAACTTAGTTGTATTGTCGAACTTATCATTATTAGTAATATCCATAAGTGAGTCTAAAAGCTTAGCTCTCAGCATTGGAGGAATATAATGCAAGTTTAATCCTATAAATCCTTTATCAGCAGGACCAATAGGTATAACAAGAGGGAAACTATCGTAATATGGGAGAGTATCTTTATGCTTAGGATCATAGAAAAACATGAACATAGACCCCACCACTTGGTTGCCCTGCAGTTCAATTGGTTCTTCTTTCATAAGAGCATTTCTATTTACTCTTCGAAGTTGCTGCGCTTTACGACGAAACCAAGCCCTAGACTCAGCTGTCCTAGGGGTGATACCTGCCTTAAATGCTTCTAGTTCTAACTTATTAAATATATTAGCCATAATGTTATTTATCTACGTTTTTTCACTTTTAGTGGAGGTAACTTCTTTATAGGTTTAATAGTTTTTTTAGGTTTAGGCAATATTCCCATTATTGATAATTTATTTTCAGTCCAAATTTCAAACCCCCACCCTCTATCAGCTGCATATTCTTGAGCTGCTGACCACTTATTCATATTCTTTATATACGTCATACCTTCATTAATATATCTCTTTGTTTTTTTTCCATTAAAAGCAGGGGGTTTAGTTTCCTTTTCTGGTTTTATTTCTACAAGCACGGTCTTACCATTAGAAAAGGTAATCTTAAGATCCATAAAATATCTATGGTACTTCTTATCTACTTCCCATAAGTATGGTATAACCACCTCTTCACTTACCCAGTATTTTACTTCCTTAGTTTCATCACACCACTTAAAGGCATTACGCTCCCATAAGGATCTAAAAACAACATTGTCAGGGTTACCCTTATATTTGCTTCTATTCTTTACTCTATATCTTCCAGAATATGCCATAATAACCTTATAAATAGTTGTAACTTAGTTTATTTATTAGGAAGAATTATGGTAGATCCTTTAAACGATGCGATAGCTAGGACTGGGGTTGCATCAGTAACAAATAGTATGCAATTAAATCAAAAAGCTTTTAAACAACGGTTGCGTTACCCTTTAGAAGATAATGATAATTATAAGGGTCGTATTTCCTTTGTTGCTAAACAAGAGGAAGGTGCTACTATACAGCAAGAATTAGTAGATAGGCTTTTTAAGGATACTAGAGTTA
>Ga0222715_10006101_pt1 | contig 10217 bp, 6 predicted proteins | sample C33_9DmetaG_FD_165056 | JGI IMG/M metagenome (GOLD analysis project Ga0222715, IMG submission 165056) | Estuarine water microbial communities from San Francisco Bay, California, United States - C33_9D | ecosystem: Environmental > Aquatic > Marine > Unclassified | place: USA: California... | reverse complement strand
TACCTCAATGGTGTGCGTCTGTCTCCTGCCGACTATACTGCAACCAGTGGAACAGCAGTTGTTCTTGCTTCTGGTGCTCAAGCAGGAGATGTTGTTGACATCACTTACTTTGAGTCCGCTGGACCTCAGGGTACAACTGGTACTCAAGGAATTCAAGGAATACAAGGAACAACTGGAACCCAGGGTACACAGGGAACTCAAGGAACTATTGGTACCCAAGGAACAACTGGAACCCAGGGTACACAAGGAACTCAAGGTACTCAGGGAACCCAGGGCATTCAAGGAACTCAGGGAATCACAGGAACTCAGGGAATTCAAGGAATCACTGGGGATCAAGGAACCCAAGGAACAACTGGTACTCAAGGTATCACTGGAACCCAGGGTATTCAAGGCATCACTGGAGATCAAGGAACCCAAGGAACAACTGGAACCCAAGGCACAACTGGTACTCAGGGCATTCAAGGTATTCAGGGAATTCAAGGTATTGATGGTAACTTCGGTGGTGCCACTTTTGATTACACCTTTGACACAACAACCACTGATGCTGACCCAGGTCAAGGAAAGGTAAGATTCAACAATGCTGATTTGTCGTCTGCCACGACAATGTTTATTGATGATGAAGATGATGGTGGAAACAACATTGAGGCATTTTTGAGAACCATTGATGATTCAACCTCAACCATCAAGGGTCACGTTAGAGTTTCAAATAGAACAGACTCTAATGACTTTGCGATCTTCACAATCAGCGGAACCAACACAGAAGCAACTGGTTACCATAAAGTCACTGTTACTTATCTGTCAGGAGCAACCTCTTTCAGCAACGCTGAGGATGTAATAATTACCTTTGCAAGAACTGGTACAAAGGGTGACACAGGTCTTCAGGGCATTCAAGGTATCACTGGCACCCAAGGAACACAAGGTATCCAGGGCATTCAAGGAACACAAGGTATAACTGGAACTCAAGGAACCACTGGAACCCAGGGTATTCAAGGCATCACTGGAGATCAAGGAACCCAAGGAACAACTGGAACTCAAGGAACCACTGGAACCCAGGGCATTCAAGGCATCACTGGAGATCAAGGAACTCAAGGAACTCAAGGTATCCAAGGAACACAAGGAACCCAGGGAACTCAAGGCATTCTTGGGACACAAGGTACAACTGGAACTCAAGGAACTCAAGGTATCCAAGGAACACAAGGCATCCAAGGGACCACTGGCACTCAGGGCACAACTGGAACTCAGGGAACACAAGGTATTCAAGGCATCCAGGGAACTCAAGGAATCACTGGAACTCAGGGCATTCAAGGTATTCAAGGTTTTAGTCACAGCAGAACCGATACCAACTTCACGGCAACTGCAGGACAGACCACATTCTCTGTAACTTATACTGTCGGTTACATCGATGTTTATCTCAATGGTGTTCGTCTGTCTCCTGCTGACTACACCGCGACGAACGGAACCTCGGTTGTTCTTACCACAGGTGCTCAAGTCGGTGATGTTGTTGATATCACTCACTTTGAATCTGCTGGTCCTCAGGGCACACAGGGTACACAAGGAACTCAAGGAACCACTGGTACACAGGGTATTCAAGGTATCACTGGAACTCAGGGTATTCAAGGCATTCAAGGAACACAAGGAACTCAGGGAATCACTGGTACTCAAGGTATTCAGGGCATCCAGGGTGTTGATGGCAACTTTGGTGGAGCAACATTTGACTATACTTTCTCCACTAACATTTCAGACACAGACCCTGGTGCAGGAACTGTAAAATTCAATAATGCTAATCTGTCATCTGCAACCCAGATGTTCATTGATGATGTCGATGATGGTTCTGATGACATTCAGGCATATTTGAGAACCATTGATGATTCTTCATCATCCATCAAAGGACACTTTAGAATTTCAAACAGAACAGATGCTGCAGACTTTGCCATCTTTACCATTGATGGAGCAAGCACAGAAGCAACAGGATATTTCAAGATTCCTTGTACTTATCTTTCTGGTTCAACATCATTCAGCAATAGTGAGGATGTAATTGTTACCTTTGCAAGAACTGGTGACAAAGGAGACACAGGTCTTCAGGGCATTCAAGGTATTCAAGGAACTCAGGGTACAACTGGCACACAGGGAACACAAGGAACGCAAGGGACTCAGGGCACACAAGGAACTCAAGGAATCACTGGTACTCAGGGTATCCAAGGCATCCAAGGTATTCAAGGTTACAGTCATCAAAAAACAGAAACAAGTTTCACTGCCACAGCAGGTCAAACATCATTCTCTGTAACTTACACTGTTGGAAACATTGATGTCTTCCTTAATGGTGTTCGTCTGACAGCGGATGAATTCACAGCAACTAATGGAACATCTGTTGTCTTAGATACTGGAGCAAGTGTTGGTGACATTATTGACACTATTGCTTTTGAATCTGCTGGACCTCAGGGAATCACAGGAACTCAGGGTATACAAGGTATTCAAGGAACTCAAGGTACTCAGGGCACCACAGGAACCCAGGGCACCACAGGAACCCAGGGCACACAAGGTATTCAGGGAACACAAGGAACTCAAGGCACTACTGGTACACAGGGTACTCAGGGAACCCAAGGCATTCAGGGAACTCAAGGGGTCCAAGGCATTACTGGTACACAAGGCATTCAGGGAATTCAAGGAATTACTGGAACACAGGGTACAACTGGAACACAGGGTACAACTGGAACACAGGGTGTCCAAGGAATTCAAGGTATCTTGGGAACACAAGGAACTGCTGGTCCCCAAACATTGATCAATGCAACAGCAGTAACAACTAATGGTACTTTCTTCCCAGTTTTTGTTGCTTCTGCTGGTTCCAACCAAACAGCAAGTGTCAGAACATCAGCAACAGCATTTAGTTTCAACCCAAGCACTGGTGATCTAACTGTTGGTGGCAACTTGAACTCTGGTTCAGATGTCAATTTGAAGAAAAACATTGAAAGTATACAAGATGCAGTTTCTCTCGCAAAACAACTCAATGGTGTTAAGTTCAGATGGAAAGATTCCGATCAACCATCAATTGGTGTTATCGCTCAAGAGTTGGAAACTGTTCTCCCAGAACTTGTTCAGACAAATTCTGAGGGACTGAAAACCGTAACTTATAATGGTCTCATTGGTGTTCTGATTGAGGCAATCAAAGAACAACAAACTGAGATTGATCTCATCAAACAATCTCTAAATAGTTAAAAAAGTCACAAGATGGGATATCCAAGAAGGACTGCTGACTTAGTTACCGAAAATAATATCTTTGTCGATATCTCCAATGATCGTGTTGGAATCGGCACAGATCAACCCACGGTTAAATTGGATGTTGTGGGTGATGCAGCAGTTAGTGGTAACCTGACTGTTGCTGGTGTTCTGACTTATGATGATGTAACCAACGTTGATGCTGTTGGACTTATCACTGCAAGAAGTGGTCTGATTGTTTCTGGTGTTTCTACATTCAGTTCAGATGTAAACTTTGCAGGAAACGTTACTTCAAACGTACAGATTGTTTCAACTGATGCTGGAAGTGCTGCTGGTCCAGATCTAACTCTTTATAGAAATAGTGCATCACCAGCAGCTGCAGACTACATTGGTCAGATACAGTTCAAAGGTGAAAACAGCAATGGCGCTGAAGAGATTTATGCTAAAGTTACTGGTAAAATAACAGACCCAACTCTTAGTTCTGAAGATGGTCTGATTGAAACTTCCATCAAGGGTGCTGGTGCATTTACCATTGTCAGTCGTCAAAAGTCTGATGAGTTGCAACTGCTGAACAGTTGTGGTCTCACTGTTGATGGTGAATCAACTTTCACAAGTGCTGCTCGTTTTAATGGCGGTATCAAAGATGCTGGTGGAAGTTTAGGAACTAATGGGTATGTTCTCAAAACAGATGGTTCCGATATTGATTGGGTAGATCCAACTACAGTTAGTGGTCTCCAGGGTGTTCAAGGTATCCAGGGCACTCAAGGAACTCAGGGCATTACTGGAACTCAAGGGATCACTGGAACTCAAGGCATTCAGGGTACTCAGGGGATCCAGGGAATTCAAGGCACACAAGGTATCCTTGGAACACAAGGAACTGCTGGTCCCCAAACATTGATTAATGCAACAGCAGTAACAACCAACAGCACCTTCTATCCAGTCTTTGTTGCTTCCGCTGGTTCCAATCAGACAGCAAGCGTAAGAACATCAGCAACTGCATTCAGTTTCAATCCAAGCAGTGGAAATTTGACTGTTGGTGGAAATTTGAACTCTGCTTCAGACATTAACCTGAAAGAAAATGTCAGAGTTGTTGAGAATGCTTTGGATATTGTGAATCAACTTGAAGGTGTTAGATTTGATTGGAAATCCACAGGAGATTCATCAATAGGTGTTGTTGCACAAGAGTTGGAAAAAGTTCTTCCTGAATTGGTGACAACAACTGATGAGGGAACAAAAACAGTTAATTATAATGGTATAATTGCAGTACTGATTCAGGCAATTAAGGAGTTGAATCAGAAATAAATAAGACGTGACTTAATTATGTAATGAGTGATTTCAACTTCGCAAAACTGTGTCTTCAATATGGTGGGTCAATTCATCCATTGATTATTCCTGCAGAGGAAAACAGTGGATTGGGACTGATGAACCCATCTGTTTACATTCACAATGGTAAGGTTCTGGTCAATCTTCGAGCGGTAAATTACACGTTTTACCACTCAGAGAAGAAGTTGTTTCAGCATCCTTATGGACCACTGACTTACATTCACCCAGAGAATGACGTTCACCTAAGGACGTGGAATCATTATCTGGAGTTGGATGAGAATTACGAAATCGTTCGTCATAATAAGATTGACACTTCCAAGTTTCCAGACAAGGAGTTGTGGGACTTCGTTGGACTCGAAGACGCTCGCTTGTTTGAATGGGAAGGAAAGATGTTCACCTGTGGTGTGAGAAGGGATCTCGACCCAACAGGAATTGGAAGAATGGAACTGTGTGAGATCGACATTCAGGAGAATAAAGTCATCCAAACCACGCAAATCAGGATCGAACCTCCAGAAAATCCTAACAGTTATTGTGAAAAGAACTGGATGCCAGTTCTGGACAAACCTTATCACTTCATCAAATGGTCCAACCCAACAGAGTTGGTTGTGGTAAACCCTGAGGATGGAACATCCAAGTTTGCCAAAATCTCTGAGAAGAGAGAAATGTCTGGTTATCCTCGTGGTGGATCTCAAGTCATTCCTTGGAAGGATTATTACATCGCTTTCACTCACGAAGTTGATTTGTTCAAGAGTGAGACACAAAGAAAGGATGCTGTTTATAAACACAGAATTCTTCTGTGGGACAGAGACTTCAATCTGATCAGATGGACTGACACATTTTCACTTATGGGTGGAGATGTTGAGTTTGCAGTTGGTCTTGCTCAACAAGGGTCAGACTTCTTATTGACTTTTGGTTTCCAAGATAATGCAGCGTTCTTATTGAAGTTCCCAGAGTCGGTGATTGAAGAACAAGTTCTCAATGCGGAGTTGAACAATGGTTGATTTAAACACACAACTGGTCAGGTTTATCGATGACCCAGAGAACCCCGATGTGAATCTGTGGTTGGCAAAACATTATCACTCCATCGGTCAGACTGCTTCTGCCATCTCTTACTACGTTCGAACTGCTGAGAGAACAGAGGATAAGACTCTGATGTATGCCTGTCTGTTGGCAGCATCTGGTTGTTTTGATTCTCAAGGATGCAGAAACAACTCCGTCAAGGGGATGTTACAAACAGCAGTTGCTCTTCTTCCAGAGAGACCTGAAGGTTATTTTCTTCTCTCAAGATTTTATGAGAGAGATGGAAATTATCACGACGCTTATTTGATCTCATCCATTGGAATGAATTCCAACTTTGATTCATCTCCTCTTCCATTGGAAGTCGATTATCCAGGAATGTATGGGATTCTGTTTGAGAGAGCAGTGTCATCCTGGCACACTGGATTGTGTGATGACAGTCGAAAGTATTTCTTAGAACTCAGAAACGATCACTGGGATGTCATTGATGAGGTTCATAAAGGATCCATCATGAACAACCTGAAGTTCTTGAAAGCAGATAAACCAGTTAGAAAGTGGGAGAATGCCATTGCTCCAACAATGGAGTTTACAACATCCATCGACACAAAGAATGGTTGTGTGGTTGACTGTGTGTTCTGTCCACAAAGAACTCTTCAAAAGGTTTACAAGGGTGAAAGGTTCCTGAGTCTTGACAACTTCAAGAAAGCAGTTGACAAGATGCCAAAGGAAATTCGTGTGACCTTTGCTGGTTTCACAGAACCTTGGTTAAATCCGAAGACCACAGACATGGTTCTTTATGCCAATGAGCAAGGACATCCAATCTCTGTGTTCACAACAGGAATCGGAATGAGTCTGAGTGATCTTGAGAGAATCAAGAATGTTCCTTTTGCTGGTGGTCCTAATGGTGGATTTGTTCTTCACTTACCAGACCAAGAACGAAAAGCAAAACACCCAATTACTGACAGATACATCAAAGTCATTGAAAGGTTTGGTGAGATCCATTCAGAGATTTCAAACTTTACTCTGATGTGTATGGGAACAGTTCATGAGTCTGTAAGACACATTTTCCCAGAAGCACCCACTTATCAAATGTGGTCCAGAGCAGGAAACCTGTTGGGTGAGAGTATCATGAAACCAGAACTTCTCAACAGAAAAGATGAGTACAAGTCTGTTTATCATGGTGAGAAACCAATGACTTGTGGTTGTCTGGAAGAACTTTATCACAACATCATGTTGCCCAATGGTGATGTCTCACTGTGTTGTATGGATTATGGACTTGAACACATTCTTGGAAACCTCCTCGACCAAGACTTCGAAGATGTGATTCCTGAGAACAATAAGTGCTTCAATCTTTGTCGTTTTTGTGAGAATGCAAGAGAACCATGATTTATCAAGTCAATGGACCAAGAGTTATCAAACGAAGTCCCACACTTTGGGTCGTTGATAATTTTTACAATGACCCAGATTCAATCAGGGACTTTGCTCTGAAGCAAGAGTTTGAGTTTAGTGATTATCACAGAGGAAGACGAACAAAGGACCAGTTTGAAATCCCAGGAACCAAAGAAGCATTTGAATCCATCATGGGAATCCAAATTACCAAATGGATGGAAACTCATGGAATGTGTGGGAGGTTCCAATACTGCACTTGTGAAGACGCTCTTGTTTATCATGCAGACTCACAAAGATGGGCAGGTGCAATTTACCTGACTCCTGATGCACCTTATGAGTGTGGAACTTCTTTGATTGCTCATAAGAAGACAAGGATTCGTCATGTGGATACACATGGTTCTGAAGTGGTGTGGGAAAAAAAACATCTTGACCCAACTCCATGGGAGAAAGTTGATGTGGTTGGAAACATCTACAATCGTCTTGTTATTTGGGATGCTCATGCCATTCACCAGGCATCGCAGTACTTTGGTTATGACAAAGATGACTCTCGTTTGATTCAAATCTTCTTCTTTGACTGAGATTTATAAATAAGAAGAGTGCTCTTTTTTCTAATGGGTTGGTCAGACAAATACAAAAAGTCTATCAACTGTGATAACCCCAGGGGTTTTTCACAAAGAGCTCATTGTCGGGGACGCAAAAAGAAAATGAAAGAAGCGAAGGACCATGAGGTCTCAATGGCTCAGTCACAACTTGACAAGACCATTGATAACGCCAAGAAACTGAAGAAGAAACTTGGAACCAAGGAGAAAAATATTCCTGCTTGGGTTCAGGCTAAAGTCACTGACACTGACCACAACATGGATGCTGCTGCCTCTTATTCGGAGGAGAAAGGCGGAAGGGTTAAGAAGATCGTGAAACAACTTAGAAAGTCTGTTGAGATGCATAAGTCTCAGGCAGATTATCTTGATAAGTTGGATGAAGAGGGACTGAGAGATTGGTTTGGTAAATCTAAATCAAAAGATGGCAAAAGGGGTTGGGTCAACGTTGTGACAGGTGACTCATGTGCTAGCGACAAACCTGGTGAAGGTGTCCCCAAGTGCGTTTCTTCTTCTAAGAGAGCAAGCATGTCTAAGAAAGAAAGACTTGCTGCTGCGGCTGCTAAAAGAAGAGAAGACCCTGGTCAACAACAAAAGTCTGGAGCAGCCAAACCAACAATGGTAAAAACTGACCGCAAAGTAAGGAGCGAAGAAGTGGAAGTCAACGAAGCGAAAGACAAACCAGGAAAAGGCGGTGGCAAGAAAGATGCTTGTTACCATAAGGTTAAGTCTCGTTATTCTGTATGGCCTTCTGCTTATGCCTCAGGTGCTCTGGTTAAGTGCCGTAAGAAGGGTGCTGCCAACTGGGGAAACTCCACCAAGAAAGAAGGAATGGAGGAGTTCTACAATCTTCCAGAACTGACTGAAATGCAAATCAAAGTCCTTCAGAAGCAAGGATACGATGTTGAGATTGTTGATGAAGCCTGTTGGAAGGGATATGAAAAGAAAGGAATGAAGACAATGTTTGGAAAGAGATATCCAAACTGTGTCAAGAAAGAAGAAGTTGAAGTTTCAGAAGCAGTTGGTGGTGCTGGAACTCTGGTAAGACAGGGAATCAAACTCGGTGGCAAGAAAGGAGGACGTGCAGTTCAGAAAGGAACAACTGCAGCGACTCAGGCAGGAAGACAAGCAGCAGCGAAAGCAAAACAGGGTTCTCCTGAGGCAGGTCCTGCCGAAAAGAAAGGTGCCGCAATCGGTGGAACCCTTGGAGCAATTGGTGGTGCTTTGATTCCCGATGGTCCAGCAATGGTTGCTGGTGAAATCGCTGGTGGTATTGCTGGTTCCAAGATCGGTGGTGCAATTGGTAAGAAGTTTGACAAGAAACCAGCAACAACTTCTGAGGCAGCACTCACATTGCCTGCTGTTGGAACTGCTGCTGCTCTCGGAGCAGTTGGTGGACTGGCAAGTGGAGCAGCGGGAATTCTCGGTGCTAAGGCAATGAAAAAGATGACAGATAAGAAGAAGAAAGAAGAACCTCAAGTTGAAGAGGGTCTGTCACTTCTGAAAAAGAGAAGTCCAGAAGAAATTGAAAGACTGAAGAAAGAAAGAGCAATCAAGGACAGAGAGAAGAAAATCAAGACTTATGCTGCTTTGATGAAACATACTAAGGATAAGAACTCTGACGTTGCCGTTAAAACAGAAGAGGTTGAACTGGAAGAAGGATTTAGAGCACCTTCCCAATATGGAAACGTCTACATTGTTACCTTTGTTTGGAGAGGTAAATACACTTACTTGAAGATGTTCTTCCCACAGGTAAGAAAACCAACCAGAGAAGAAGTCAAGACAGCAATCGATAAGGTTTATCCTGGAGCAAGATTGTCTGCTTACACTGAGACCTCTGTTGGTCAGGGTGACTCTTACTTCAATGCTGGATCTGGTGGTGACACTTACTCTAAGTTTGACGAAGAAGTTGAACTTGAAGAGGGAACACCAGCTTGGCAAAGAAAAGAAGGTAAGAATCCCGAAGGTGGTTTGAACAAAGCAGGTGTTGCTTCTTACAGAAGAGCAAACCCTGGTTCTAAACTCCAGACCGCTGTTACAACTAAACCTTCCAAACTGAAGAAAGGTTCCAAGGCATCGAAGAGAAGAAAGTCATTCTGTGCGAGAATGAAAGGAATGAAGAAGAGACTGACTTCTGCCAAGACAGCAAGAGATCCAGATTCAAGAATCAATAAGTCACTCCGTAAATGGAATTGCTAGTATGAAAAGTTTCGATCAATTCATTCAAGAGAGTATCAACATCCAAAACGTTGAGACTCTCATCGTCAATTCTGATTCTTCACAACAAAAAGTTGGTGAAGAGTTCTCTGCTGACATTGTTTACAGAGGAAACATTCACAGAATCTCAATGGTAAGTGAGAATGGAGTTCCTTCCAAGAATCAACTTGCTGAGTTTCTTCAGGATGAGTATCCTGGTGCAATTGTTCAACAGATTTATGTAACTGAGACTTCAGAGAAGTCAATGAAGGTTACAGGAGATAAGAGGTATCATCCTGCAAAACTAGATTGGGTATAAATTATGGCTCAGTGGAATAAAGTTGAACAAGATTTCTTAAACCAGGAGAGAAGTCTCTTTGAGGTTTATAATATCGCAGATCACTGGGGAAACCAGACTGACTGGAGACCTCAGTTTTCCGACAATAACAGACTAAAGGTTGCTCCTTTCCAAACAGTTTTCTT
>Ga0222715_10006099_pt1 | contig 10218 bp, 7 predicted proteins | sample C33_9DmetaG_FD_165056 | JGI IMG/M metagenome (GOLD analysis project Ga0222715, IMG submission 165056) | Estuarine water microbial communities from San Francisco Bay, California, United States - C33_9D | ecosystem: Environmental > Aquatic > Marine > Unclassified | place: USA: California... | reverse complement strand
GAGAAGAAATTAGATCCTAATCCAGCAGTTATTGCGGCCCCTGTGGCAGTGGACTCCAGGCTCGAGGGAACTTGCACCTCTTGACCCAAAAAATCTGCTAGTAACTGACAAAAGTTAGAATTAGCAGCCATGCCCCCATCAATAGATAGATTATTAATTTCCATCCCATCAATTTTTAAAGCATCTTTAATATCAATTACTTGGTAAATTAGTGCTTTAAACGCAGCTGTAACCATATCTGTTTTTGTTGAGTCCCTGGTAATGCCGTAAAATGCTGCTCTTATTTCTGAGTTCCAGTGTGGAGCTCCGATGCCTGTAAAACCAGGAATAAACAAAACATCATTGGATCTACCTGTCGCATCAAGAAATTTTATGCTTTCTTGAGAATCTAAAAAAAATTCCATGTTATCTCGCAGCCATTGAATAATTGTTCCAGCAGAAAAAATACTTCCTTCTAACGCGTAAGATGTTTTACCCGAAAGGCCATATCCTATTGTATTCAGAAGCCCCGAGGTCGACTTTAATGATTCATTGCCGGTATTGACCATTAAAAAACACCCTGTACCAAATGTTGCTTTCATTTGACCAGGCTGAAAACATCTTTGACCTACAAGTGCACTTTGCTGATCTCCAATCACACCTGTAATTTGAATTGTCTTATCGCCCCTTGTGAAAGCTCCAAAATTACTATCAGAAGAATGAACCTCCGGAAGCATTGACGCTGGAACCTTAAAAATCTCAAGAAGCTCATCGTCCCAATTTTTTGAATGTATATTATATAAATTAGTTCTAGACGCATTCGTGACGTCAGTTTTGAAGATATCTCCTTTGCTTAATTGCCACAGCAGATATGTATCCACCGTTCCAAATCTTAATTTGCCTGCTTCTGCCCTTGCTCTTGCACCATTAACATTATCTAAAATCCACGAAATTTTCGTTGATGAAAAATATGGATCCAGAAGAAGGCCTGTTTTTTTCTTTATGGCCTCTTCATAGCCAGCTTGTTTGAGTTGCATGCATTGATCTGCTGTTCTTCTATCCTGCCAAACAATTGCGTTATAAATAGGTATGCCAGAATCCGCATCCCATATTAAAGTTGTCTCGCGCTGGTTTGTTATTCCAGCGGCCACAATATCCGGACAAATTTCAATAATGGGATCTATGGTTGAATAAACAGACCTCATTAATTCCTTGGGTTCAATCTCTACCCAGCCATCGTTGGGGTACAGCAGAGGGTATTCTTTTTGCTCAGAGTGGATGATATTTAAACCTTTATCATATGCCACAGTTCTTGTGCTGGTAGTGCCTTGATCAATAGCAATCATTACTGTCATATAAACACCAATATTTTTAAGTTATCCACAATTTACTCACTTTATCTTCACAATCAATAAACACCATTTATACAGTATATTGTGAAAAATTTAAAAGAATTCACAATATATTGTGTTTTTTACTTGATTATTTATCCACAATGTAAGAATATTGTCATTGGTTAAAGAGATTTCAAAAAAAGACGTTTTGACCCCACCCATTGGTAAATTTTTAGAAAATTGGCCAACGAAAGAAACAAAAATAGAGGAAAAAAATGACAATACAGGAGTTAGGAAAGACTCAAGAAGGTGCTGGGCAAGATGCAATCGTATCAATCCCGTCAGATGATTTAAACATCACAGCACCAGGAAAGCTAAGAATAATAAAGCGTAATGGCAAAGTTGTTCCATTTGAGGAAGACAAGATAAAAGTTGCTGTTACCAAGGCTTTTCTAGCTAATGAATCTGGAAACGCAGCAGCAAGCGAAAGAATACACAGAAAAGTTGAAGAGATTACAGCTGAAGTACAAGAGATTTTTAAAAGAAGAATGCCCTCAGGTGGAACTTTACATATCGAGGAGATACAAGACCAAGTAGAACTTCAGCTCATGCGCAACGAGGAGTATGTTGTAGCCAGAAAATATATTCTATATAGAGAAGAAAGAGCCACAGAAAGAACAAAAGATGCGCCAAAGCAAACTAACATAGAAGCGCCAAAAATCTCTGTTACAAAAAAAGATGGTTCTCAAGTCCCCCTTGATATTGATAGGTTAGCCTCAGTAGTCAATCATGCATGCGAGGGACTGGAAGATGTTAATGCTAATGCAATCCTAGAAGAATCAATCAAAAATCTATACGACGGTGTTTCGATAAGCGACATGAAATCTGCTCTTGTTATGTCAGCAAGAACTAAAGTAGAGCAAGAACCAAATTATAGCTATGTAACAGCAAGAATATTGTTAGATGAGTTGAGGAGTGAAGCTCTATCTTTTCTAAATATAGCTGAGGAAAGCTCACATCCAGAAATGAAAGATTATTACCCAAAAGCTTTTAAGGCATACATACAAAAAGGCGTAGAACTTGAGATGCTTGACCCAATCTTGAAAAATTTTGACCTTCAAAAACTCGGAGAAGCTATCGATCACGATAGAGATTACCAATTCACATATCTAGGACTTCAGACATTGTATGACAGGTACTTTATTCATTATCAGGATACTCGATATGAGCTCCCTCAAATCTTTTTTATGAGAGTTGCAATGGGGCTAGCTGTAGAGGAAGATAAAAAAGAGGAAAGAGCGATTGAATTCTACAGGTTGCTATCAAGCTTTGATTATATGAGTTCAACACCAACCCTTTTTAATTCTGGAACTTTGCGACCTCAACTTTCCTCATGCTATCTAACAACTATTCCAGATGATCTAGATGGGATATTTGGAGCAATGAAAGATAATGCCTTGCTCTCTAAATGGGCAGGAGGGCTTGGTAATGACTGGTCACCAGTTAGAGCATTAGGGTCATACATCAAAGGAACAAATGGTAAAAGCCAGGGTGTTGTACCTTTCTTGAAAGTTGCTAACGATACAGCTGTTGCAGTTAATCAGGGTGGCAAAAGAAAAGGTGCTATGTGTGCTTATCTAGAAACATGGCACCTAGACATAGAAGAGTTCCTGGATCTCAGAAAAAATACTGGTGATGATAGAAGAAGAACCCATGACATGAATACCGCAAACTGGGTACCTGATCTATTTATGAAAAGAGTTGAATTGGACAAAAATTGGACGCTTTTCTCCCCAGGCGAAACTCCAGATTTACATGACCTTACCGGCCTTGCATTCGAAAAAAGATACGAAGAATATGAAGCATTGGCTGCTGAAGGAAAAATGAATCAACATAAAACTATCCCAGCAAAAGATCTATGGAGAAAAATGTTGACTATGTTATTTGAGACCGGTCATCCATGGATAACTTTCAAAGACTCATGCAATTTACGCTCACCGCAACAGCATGTTGGAGTTATTCATTCGTCTAACCTATGCACTGAGATAACCCTGAACACAAGCAATGATGAGATAGCTGTTTGCAATCTTGGGTCAGTGAATCTTCCTCAGCATATGAAAGATGGTGTCTTGGATCAAGAAAAAGTAAAACGAACAGTAACCACTGCTCTACGAATGCTTGATAATGTTATAGATATCAATTATTACTCAGTAGATACAGCCAAAAACTCAAACTTGAAGCACCGCCCAGTAGGAATGGGGCTGATGGGTTTCCAAGACGCGTTATATATGCAAGATGCGCCCTACTGTTCTGAGGAAGCTATTGAGTTTGCAGATCGAAGTATGGAAGTTATAAGTTACTATGCAATTCATGCATCAAGCGAGCTTGCAAAAGAAAGAGGGACATATCCATCATACGATGGCTCTTTATGGAGCCAAGGAATATTTCCAAAAGATTCAATAGATATCTTAGAAAAAAATCGTGGCAGTGAATTCATTAAAGTTGATAGGTCTGAAACACTAGATTGGGACCAGCTGCGCGAAAAAGTTAAAAAAGATGGTATGAGAAATTCTAATGTGATGGCAATAGCGCCGACAGCAACAATTTCTAATATTACTGGCGTAACTCAATCAATTGAGCCTACTTATCAAAATCTATACGTTAAATCTAACCTTTCGGGTGAATTCACCATTGTGAACCCTCACCTTGTTAGAAAACTCAAAGCAATAGATTTGTGGGATGACGTTATGATCAATGATCTAAAATACTTTGAAGGCAGTCTAAGTGAAATATCAAGAATTCCAGATGATATTAAAAAACTTTTCTCTACAGCATTTGAAGTCGAGCCCCAGTACATTGTTGAATCTGCAAGCAGAAGACAAAAATGGATTGATCAAGCTCAATCACTAAATCTTTACATAGGTAATGCAAATGGAAAAAAACTAGATCTTACTTATAGAATGGCTTGGTATTCAGGTTTAAAAACAACCTACTATCTAAGATCTATAGCAGCAACAACAACTGAAAAATCAACCATCAACCAAGGCAGCTTAAATGCAGTCAGCGCTCAGGCTGAATCAGCACCAGAAGTTCCTCATGAGCTTGGTGCACCAGCACCTGTGCCTGAAGCATGCTCCTTGGATGATCCTGACTGCGAAGCCTGTCAGTAAATACGGAGAGATAGATGTTAAATTGGGATGAATATAATAAAGAAGAGACTCAGGTAGCTCCTGCAATCAAAAATACTGCACCAGAAGCGCCTAAACATGTTGAGCCTGTAGCTCAGCCTGAACCTGTAGCTGAAGCTTCTCATGCGACTATTGAGGCAGGATCTAGAGCAGAGGCAGCAAGAAAAGCCATGGAAACGTTTGACGCATCAGAGGGTATCAAAGAGCTAGATGAAATGCATAATGGCAGAGTTCAAGTTGATGATAAAGCTATGATCAACTGTAAAGCTGATCTTAATCAATTGGTTCCATTCAAGTATGACTGGGCTTGGCAAAAGTATCTCGATGGCAGCGCTAATCACTGGATGCCGCAAGAAGTTAATATGACTGCAGATATAGCTCTATGGAAATCAGAAGATGGTTTGACTGATGATGAGAGGATAATTGTTAAAAGAAATCTTGGTTTCTTTTCAACTGCAGACTCCTTAGTAGCAAATAATCTGGTTCTTGCTCTTTATAGATTGGTGACAAACCCTGAATGCCGACAATATATTCTAAGGCAAAGCTTAGAAGAAGCTATACATACTCATGCATATCAGTATTGCATCGAATCACTTGGCATGGATGAGGGCGAAATATTTAATATGTATAGAGAAATCCCAAGCGTTGCAAAAAAGGCAGCCTGGGGATTGAAATATACCCAACAAATTTCTGATCCAACTTTCCAAACTGGAACAACTGAAACTGATAAGCAGCTCTTAAGAAATCTAATAGCTTTCTATTGTGTGCTTGAAGGCATATTCTTTTATTGTGGTTTTACCCAAATATTATCCATGGGAAGACGAAATAAAATGACAGGAACTGCTGAACAATTTCAATACATTTTGAGAGATGAATCTATGCATGTAAATTTTGGAATTGATGTTATTAATCAAATTAAAATTGAAAACCCGCATCTTTGGGACGAAGAGATGAAAGCTGAAGCAGCGCAGATGATTCTTGAGGGAACAGAACTTGAAATTCAATACGCAAGAGACACCATGCCAAGAGGCGTCCTGGGAATGAATGCTTCCATGATGGAAGAATACTTACAATTCATCGCCAACAGAAGGCTAACTCAAATTGGGTTAGATGAAGAGTTCAAAGGTGCAACGAACCCCTTCCCTTGGATGTCAGAGATCATGGATCTTAGAAAAGAGAAGAACTTCTTTGAAACAAGAGTCATCGAATATCAAACAGGTGGAGCTTTAAACTGGGAATAAGGTAAAGCTAGGTATTTCATATCGATAGAAATTTTATCTCCGACATATAATTCAAGCTTCATAGATGGGGGGGGCTAATCGATGAATAAGCAACAGCCATCAAAAGGCTATAGAACTTTTGTTTTAATATTATTAACTATTGTTTATGGCTTCAATTTTATTGATAGACAAATCGTTGGTATTTTAGCTCCATTCATACAAAAAGATCTTGGTTTAACTAATACAGAATTAGGCCTATTGATTGGTTTAGCGTTTGCTGTTTTCTATACAACTGTTGCTATTCCCATAGCCTGGTTAGCCGATAGATATAACAGAGTAAATATACTCTCAATCGCATTGGCCACATGGAGTGGTTTTACTGCATTAACGGGAATGGCAACTAATTTTGTTCAGATTGGTCTTGCTCGAATGGGAGTTGGGATTGGAGAAGCGGGCGGCAGTCCACCCTCCCACTCTATCATTTCAGACATGTATCCCAAAGAAGAAAGAGCCAGCGCATTGGGAGTGTATTCAATGGGAATACCATTGGGAGTCATGGCGGCATACTTTGCAACAGCATCGCTAATGGGAGCGTCTAATGATGATGTGAATTGGAGACAGGTCTTTATCTTCTTGGGATTAACGGGTATTGCTTTGGCCTTCATTGTAAAGCTAGTTATAAGAGAGCCTGCAAGGGGAGCAATGGAATTTGAGCAGCATACTGAAATAGCAAAACCTCCCTTTATATCATCAATAATAACCCTCTTACAGATTCCTGCTTGGCGTGCTATGTGCTTTGGAAGTGCTTTTGGGGCATTTGTATCGTACTCAGCTTCTGCGTTTCAAACCAAGTATTTGATAACTCTAGATCCAAACTTTGATTTTAGAACACTGGTAATTATTCTAGGAATAATCAATGGTACAACATATGCTGGAGGCGCTTTTTTTGGAGCAAGACTTGCAGATAAATGGGGTAAGAATAATGTAAGAGCCTATGGATGGTTGCCTGCAATAGCAATTACCCTTTGCCTGCCAGTTACACTTTATTCATGGTGGGTGCCAAGCGTAGAAGCGCACCTCCTATTAACAACTTTATTTTTATTATTTTTTGGAACATGGCTTGGACCAAGCTTTGCAGTTGCTCAAACTCTTGCTCCAGTAAATATGCGAGCTATGTCTACCGCTTTATTCTTTTTTATTCTTAATATGATCTCACTTGGTGGCGGGCCAACATTTACCGGCTGGATGATAGATCTGTTCAGTGAAAATCATAGTGAAGTTGAATCAATTAGATATGCTATGAGTGTTACATCATTGTTGCTTATTCCCTCTATGGCTAGTTTCTTGCTGGCTTCTAAGCTTCTACCCAATGATTGGGCAAAGGCTGAAAAAGTGAATCAAGAATTAGTGAGTCAATGAGGTCTTTAGAATGATTGAGAACTTCTTAGAGTATGGGCAATGGGTAATTTTAGTGCTTAGTATTCTAAGCTTGGCCTTAGTGAGCTCAGTAAAGCATGAGACAAGGTTAAATGGGTATATTTTGACTGGTATTAGCAGATTTGCTGGGGCTGCAGTATTCGTTTTTGTTGATTTGCCTGCATTTGTTATCGCTAATCTTATTCAAACTTACATTGCCTTTAAGGGATATTACAATAATAAGAAGGCTGGAGAGAATGAAAAATGAAATTATATGATAACAAAATGGCTAATAGTCCAAGAAAAGTTAGGATGTTTTTAGCTGAGAAGAATATTACTAACGTGGAGATGGTTGAAATTAATATGATGGAAGGTGAACACAAAACACCAGAATATCGTGCCATAGCCCCTAACTCGAGAATTCCAGCACTTCAACTTGACGATGGAACTGTAATCATGGAATCAACGGCAATATGCAGATATTTAGAATCTTTATACCCTGAACCTAACTTATTTGGCGAAAGCCCAATCGAGATTGCCTCAATTGAGATGTGGCAAGCAAGAATATTTAATGAATTGATGATACCGTTAGCTATGGGATTCCGACATTTGCATCCAGCAATGTCAGCATTAGAAACTCAGAATAAAGAATATGGCGAAACCCAAAAAAATATTGGTATTAAATCTCTAAAATACTTTAATAGTATTCTCTCAGAATCTGAGTTCGTAGCTGGTGATAGATATACCTTTGCAGATATTCAAATGATAACAACCACCGACTTTTTTATTGGTTTAAATCGATTAAATCTAGACGATTATCCTGAAATTAAAAGGCACACTAAACTCATGTCCCAGAGGAAAAGTTTTACTGCTTAAGATTTGTCTGCCTGCTCAAGAATTTTTATAGTTTGCTCTGGGCCGCTGAAAAGCTCTCTTGCATCTTCCATGTCAGAGACTGAATCCCAACCAGCTGCTATATTCTCAGGAGTCATATTATCTCCCGTTCCAAGCGCTAAACCCATGGTCTCAAGAACTCTAAACCTAGTAAAAACGCCGGCCCCGGCACCAATAATAGCGCCATTTTCACTTTCCTCGCTTGCCAAATAGATTACTGCTGGAGTGACATATTCAGGCATAAATCTCTCCCCAATTCCCTCTGGAAATAGTGAATCTGTCATCCTTGATAAAGCAACAGGAGCAACAGCACTGGAAAATACATTATATTTTTGACCTTCTATTTTTAAACAATTCATTAATCCAATCATCCCCATTTTCGCCGCACCATAGTTAGCTTGACCAAAATTTCCACACAGACCGCCCGATGAAGTAGTAAAAATTATCCTCCCAAAATTTTGCTCCCTCATGATTGGATAGACTGCGTGAGATGCGTAGAAGCTCCCTTGGAAGTGCACATCCATCACCTGATCAAATTCCTCTGTTGTAATCTTATGAAAACTTTTATCTCTTAAGATGCCAGCATTGTTAACTAGGATATCTATTCGGCCCCATTTTTCCATGGTTTCTGAAACCATTTTAGACACCCCTTCCTTGTCTGCTACGCTAGAGCCATTTGCAATTGCCTCTCCACCTTCCGCCTTAATTTCCTCAACAACTGTATTGGCTGCATCGCTTGCACCACCCGAACCATCAACAGCACCACCAAGGTCATTCACAACAACTTTTGCGCCCCTTCTTGCAAACTCAAGTGCATGTTGCTTTCCTAAGCCTCCTCCTGCACCAGTTACAATTACTACTTTGTCATCAAATCTTATGGTCATGGTTATCTCCGTGTTGATAAATATATTTTAACTAATTTGAACCTGAAAAAATGGACTCAGGCTGAAAATTTTTATCTTTTAAAAGATTCATTTCTAATTTAAAACCATTGGTTAGAGCTCTTTTAAATAGCATAAACTGCTTGGGTTTATTCACGCTATCAACTGCAATTAAATACCCATCTTTACCATAGCAAGCTATAAATTCAGCAGCATCAATATCACCAATAATATAACATTCATCATAGCCACTTGATAAACCTGCCATCTGTAATTTTAAGTCATATTGATCAGACCAAAACCAGGGCATCTCATTATTGAAAAGCTCATTTCCAACAATAGACGAAGATACAACTTTTGCTTGGGCTAATGCATTAGGAACGCTCTCAAGCCTGAATTCAGAGTTAAACAATGTATTAAATGCAGAGGCACAATCGCCAAGTGCAAGGATGTTTGGTATAGAGGTTCTGCAGTATTGATCTGTCTTTATTCCATTGCTACATTCTAAGCCAATTGAATCTGCAAGTTTTGTATTAGGAATTGCTCCTATACCTACTAAAACTATATCAGCTGCTAGACTCTCACCAGACTCTAAAGAAACTGAATTAATCATTTGATTTTCAGCATTTAAATTAGTTACTTTTGCATTACAAATAATCCTAACTCCCTTTTTAGAATGAAAATCATTATAAAATTTTGAAACCTCTGGACTTGTTACTCTTTGAAGAATTCTCTCTTCTGCCTCTAAGATGGTAACTTTTAATCCAAGCTCTATCATGGCTGATGCTACTTCCAACCCAATGTATCCTCCGCCAATTAAAATCATCTCTTTGTCTGCACTAATTTGTTGATGCATAGATAAAACATCAGCTACTTGTCTTAAATAGAATAAATTTTTTGAATCAGCATTTTCCATTGGTAACGATCTTGGAGATGCTCCAGTGGCAAAAACTAAATAGTCAAAATCAAAGGAGGTATCCTTAGTAATAGCAAGGTTTGTTTCTAGATTAATGGAATCAATGCGAGTATCTAGATTAACTGATATCTTTTGCTCTTCATAAAAGTCAGAAGATTTAAAACCCAACTTTTCTATTGCAATATTTTGCTTAAGAAAGTCTTTTGAGAGCGGAGGTCTGTGATAAGGAAGATAGCTCTCATCACTTATAATCGTAATTTCCCTATCAAAACCATCTTTTCTTAATGCAAATGCTGTATTCGCACCAGCATGCCCTCCTCCAATAATTAAAACTTTAGTCATTGATTGAACCGATTGGATTTAATAAAAACATATCTATACTAATCTCTT
>Ga0222715_10006096_pt1 | contig 10223 bp, 5 predicted proteins | sample C33_9DmetaG_FD_165056 | JGI IMG/M metagenome (GOLD analysis project Ga0222715, IMG submission 165056) | Estuarine water microbial communities from San Francisco Bay, California, United States - C33_9D | ecosystem: Environmental > Aquatic > Marine > Unclassified | place: USA: California... | reverse complement strand
TTCGAGTAAATCGCTCGGTTTGCGATCATCCATGCAATTAAAGAGCATAATGTTGTGCTCGTGCGCCGCGCGACTGGTGCTCGCAAACCATTCGGCGCTGTGTCGCATGGACTCAATCGTGTGCGCACCGTCGAGGTAAAAGGTCAAGTTTTCGCAATCCGGATCATTCATGACTTGAGAGCGTCCAGGCCAGACAGTTTGCGCTAAACCAACCCGAAATAACGGTGGCAAGATGTTCTTCGCGAACGACGCCTCGGCATCCGCCGCCCAAGGGGCGCCCGTGGCGTTGGCCCAATTCCGACACAACGTCACCGCCAATCCAGCGTTGATGCGCTGATGCGGACCTGCGAGACCAATTTCAATATTCTCCGCATCTTCGTACTCGTCGATGCTCTTGGAGACATGAAGCGGAATCGCAACCTCCTCGGCTCGGCGTTTGAGCGACGCCATCGCCTCGGGCGGTTGCGGCGCCGTAAACGCCGGTACATTTGGCTTCATAATCCCCGCTTTTTCCGTCGCAATCTTACCTATAGTATCCCCTAAAATATCCACATGATCCATCCCGAGTGACGTTATCCCACACACCACCGGCGCACGCACCACATTCGTCGCGTCTAAACGCCCGCCCAACCCAACCTCCAACACGCACGCCTCCGCGCCCTCCTCGCTAAATATCCTCAACCCAAGAAGCGTTAAAAACCTAAAATACGCCGGTATCCCCAAATCCCCACACTTCGCTTCAAGTTCATCATACATCCACCAAAAATGCCGCGCAAACGTCGCCTCATCGATCGGTTCGCCATCAATTCTAAACCGCTCGCGCGCATCCAACAAATGCGGGCTCGTAAACAACCCAGTTCTCACCCCATGTTCCCTCAACACGCGCTCCACGAACGCACACGTCGACCCTTTGCCTTTCGTCCCGGCGACGTGAATCACTTTCAACCCATCCATGCCCGCGCGTAACCCCAACCGCGCGACGTACGCGTCGAGTTGCGCGAACTGCGCCTCCCAACTCATCGCCCCCGGGTCGGCGCGCTTTTTCCCACTAATCGTCGTCGCCAGCCGCGCGATCGCCGCGTCGTACGATCGCGCGTGTGGTACGCGAGATGTGAAACCATCGTCGCGATCGTCTGCGCGCGTCGCGTGCGCCATGCGCGCCGGCGACGGCGTCTGGGAGTGTCGCGCGACGCGTCTCGACGGAGGCACCCTCTGGCCATCGTACACCCTCTATGCTAAACCCTAGTAGTGTTCTACATAGAGGGTTTAATGGCTACACTACGTGCATGCGCGTCCTGCGCACACGGGAAGACGCCGAATGTCCGAACTTTTGGATGTGGTCCGTTTATGACGTTCGTGAACCATTGCGCAACACCAAAACCACCAACGACGACGCCGATGATTGGGGTTCCAAGAGTCGGCATTGCGCAGTCGTCGCGGTCGTCGCGCGGCGTTGGACGCGTGCGATCGTCACGCCACGGCGTCGTCAGTCACGGCGGCGGCGACGGCGACGGCAATGTCGTCACCGTCGCGTGAGGTGGATAGGGATGCGGTGAAGACGATGGGTGGCGATCTCAACGTGTTTTCCACGCGCGCGTGCGACGCGTGTCGCGCGCTCGGGTCGGTGATGGTGCTGTTAGTGCTTGGGATCGTCGGGTTGACGTATTACGCCACGGTGGTGGTGGTGTATTGGCCGGTGGTGGAGGCTGGGGGGGAGGATGCGTCGTTGGCGACGGGGGCGTTGATCGCGTACCACGTCTTGGTGTTCATGTTGTTGTGGTCGTACTTTGCGTGCGTGTTGACTGAAGCCGGTGGAGTGCCTGCGGGGTGGACGCCGGAGCCGGAAGATCCCGAGGAAGCCGAGGCGGAGGCGAAGAGGAGTAATAGTGAGAAGCGTAGACGGTTTTGTAAAAAGTGTTCGGCGTGGAAGCCGCGGCGGACGCATCACTGTTCGGTGTGTAAGCGGTGCGTGTTGAAGATGGATCATCACTGCGTGTGGGTGGTGAATTGCGTGGGGGCGTATAATTACAAGTTTTTCTTGCAATTCTTAGCGTATACGTTCTTGGCGACGGTGTTGGATTCGATTTTGTTGTTGTCCAACTTTATCGATTTTTTCAAAGACGTCGAGGAGAGTCAGGCGAGCGGCGTCACGGGGTCGGAGGCTGAGGTGGACCCAGCCGAAGGCACGCAACTCGCGGTGGTCTTTGTGACGTTTATCGTCAGTGTGGCATTTTCTGCGTCGTTGCTTGGGTTTTTGGTGATGCATACAAACTTGATTCTCAGCAACATGACGACGATTGAAATGTACGAAAAGAAAAAGACGCTCCCGTGGAAGTATGATCTCGGGAAATTTAGAAATTTCAAGCAAGTGTTTGGCGAAAACATCTTCTTTTGGTTCCTCCCTGTGCATACGACCACACAGATAGAAAAACTAAAAGTTATGACGGGCTTGTCTGAAGGCGAATGTTTGGATGGCGACGCGTACGCGAGGGCGTGCGAGCCAGAGCGCTCGAGATTCTCCGTCGCCTCACCGCACGCGAAAAACTAGACACAATTCATAGAAGTAACGCTGCATTACGCACATAGACTATTCATAGCTACACATACTCATTACAACATTCCCTGCCCCTAAGGTTGCCTGGACATGCTTTGTTTCAACGCGAGTTTTCTCGCCAACTCGCGAGGCGCGCTCGTCGCCTCGATGCGCTTCTCCAACGCCAACTTCTTCTCGCTCAAATTCTCCAACAACTCGTATCGAAGCTGCGGAATCACGCGAGAACGCTTCTCAAACTCCGCAATCGCATCTTTCGTGCCATCACTGTGCGTTCGAAAGCGCGTCGTCAGTCAAACCTTTCGACGGTCGACGTCGAGCGCGTAACACCTTTCAATCAATCAATCAATCCAACGCACACGCACCTCATCGCAATCACCGCCCGCTCGAGCGTAGGTAAATCACTCGTCGCACTCGCTTCGCTCTGTATCGCCGCATTCAACACCGTCACCCGCAACCGTTCGCTCGCGTCGTTCACGTTTCGCATCGTCGCATCGAGCGCTGTCTTGGTAAAGCCATCGATGAATCGTTTACCGCGCACCGCGACGTCGTCCGCGACCTCGCCCGCGGTGACGGACGGCAGGGACGTCGACGCAGACGATGCCGATGACCCGGCGCCGGCGGCGGCGAGTCGCGCGCGTGCGGCGTCCACCATTCGCGCGGTGCGGAATGGCGCCAGTGAGCGACGCTCGTCTGAACTTCTGCGCGGCGCGACGCCGCGCGCGACGAGGCGAGCGATGACGACGACGACGACGACGACGACGACGACGACGACGGCGATATCGCGCGAGACGCGCCCGCGCGCGCCGCGCGGCGTCGCGGTGCCGCGCGCGCGAGGCGCGTCCCATCGCTCTGCAACCACCATCATCGCGCGCGCCTCGAACCGCGACTATCGCCGCGCGATTCGCGAGCGCGCGTTCGACGCCGACGCCGACGATGGGGACTTTTTCGCCGGCGCGTTCAGAGAGCTCGCGCGGTTCGAACGCGACGTGGATGCGAGGTTGGAGCGGGCGTCGCGCGCGCCGGCGGCGTCTTCGTCGTACGAACGCGAGCAATCCGGCGGGGAGCGCGCGAGCGATGGGTCCATGACGCATAGATATTACGTCAGTGAGCGCGTGGTGACGTATGGCGGGCGCGCACCGCCGCATGCGTCGTCGTCCGTGTTCGGCGCAGGCGGAGCGCTCGCGAGCGCGTGCTGGCTCGCCGTCGGCGCCGCGTGGGCCGTTGCGACGCGTAAATTCCTTCTCGGCTACGACGCCACCACGTTCAAGGCGGATAAAGCGACAAAAATCAAGTTAGCTGCGCAGTGGCCGGCGTTGTACGCCACGTCGGGGAAGTTTCGTAAGGAATTCCACGCCGCGGTTGACGCCGACCGAGCCGACGGAAAAGCCGCGCCAAACGCGCGCGAGCTCATCGACACTGACGACGGCGACGCCACCGACCACGCGCCCGATGCGCGCACATAGACACATTTCATTCATTTTCACATGTATAGCCTCTGTATACCCGCACGGATGCGCCTGCGCATGAGCGTTATCATTTCACGCGGCGCCAGCCGAGCGCCAGCGCGAGCGTTTTGAACGCGCGTCTCGCCCTCGACGTCATTTCGCGCCGCGTCCGCGCGACCTTCGGTGCGCACGCGCGCAACGACGCGTGGTCATATTGTCCGCGCGCGCGTCTCGCGTTCGCCATGGCGCTCGCGCGCGCGCACGGCGCGCCGCTGTCGCTGAGCGGGACCAATTTGACGTCACCATCTGTCACGGCGCGCAAAGCCGCGACGCGCGCGCGCGCGAGGCGGAACGCGCGCGACGGCGACGATGGGCGCCGGAAAATGTCCGCGGCGCGGGACGGGGGCGCGCGCGCGGCGGCGCCTGGGTCGTCAAAGGGTGCGGCGAACGCGGGCGCGCGAGGGAAAGAGAACGCGTCGCGACGTCGGAGGCGCCGCGCTCGCGCGCGCGATGACGATGGCGATCGCGAGATTAAATTGATCGTAACCGACGTGGATGGAACGTTGCTTGATGGGAACCAAGCGCTGGGGGCGGCGACGGAGCGTGCGTTAAGGCGGGCGGCGGAGCTCGGCGTCTCGACGGTGGTCGCGACTGGGAAAACTCGCGGACCGTGGGCGCGCGATTTATACGCGCGGTTAGGCGATGTGAACGCAAACATGCCGGGGTTATTTATTCAAGGACTGGTCGTGTGTGATGGCGCCGGGAAAGTGATTTCGAGTCGCACGTTGGAGTCGGGTAAGGCGAAGGAGATTTTGCGCTTTGCGCGGACGCGCGGGTGCGTCGCGGTGGCGTTTTGTAACGACCGCATCGTGTGCGCGACGCGAAATTCGTGGACGGATAAGGTTTTGGATTATGGCGAACCCGTGCCGGTGGAGTGCGGAGATTTAATCGCAGCGAGCGATGGGTTGGAGATTAATAAGATTTTATTGTTTGGCGAAGACGAGGCGGTGACACGATTTCGAGCCGAAGCCGCCGTCGTGCTCGCGGATGCGTGCGATATCACGACTGCGGTGCCTGGTATGCTTGAATTTTTACCCAACGGTGCGAGTAAAGGGTCAGCGGTCCGAGAATTGTGCGAAACCATGGGTATTGATGCGGCAAACGTTTTGGCTATTGGCGACGGCGAAAACGACGTCGAAATGTTGACATTCGCGGGCGTCGGCGTCGCCGTGGGCAACGCGAGTGCGGCGGCAAAATCCGTGGCGGATGTAGTATTAGAAGAAACGAACGACCAAAACGCAGTCGCTGCGGCGGTCGAAAAGTACGTGCTCGGCCCGCGTGCGCGAGAGATGGACGCATTGGACAAGGCGACTGCGAAATCAGAGCAGACGCCCGCGGAGCAGGCGGCGAGCGCCAAAGCGAAACGGCTCATCGATGACGTCCAAGCGCGAGTGAACGGAAAGTCGAATGATGCGCCATCTAAGGCATCGCCGCCGCCGGCGCCGTCTGCAGTACCTGCGGCGAGCGCGACGAAGGTTCCGCCGACGAAGGTTCCGCCGTTGAGCGACGAGGAGCGCGCCGCTCGCGCCGAAGCTGATGCCGAAGTCATGGCGCATCAAGCACGCATCAAGGCGGAAATGGAAGAAAAAATGATTGGCATACTTAGAAAAGTCGTAAAAGGTGCACAAAGTGTCAGTGAAAGTGTCGTAGAGAAAGCGAGTGCGAAGAACACCGCGAGCATGGACGACGATGAATTTGAAGAGACTGTTAACGCAGCTTTCGGTGCAGCCGACGCCGATGAAGGGTCAGGTAGTTTCGACAGTTTTGATGAAGATGAACTTGCCGAAATGAAAAAGCAACAGCTCCAAGAGATGGAGCGCGCAGCGCAAGCTTCAAAGGAGCTTCTCGAGCGTCAACGAGCGAACGCGGCGCGCTTGAAAAAGCTGAACGAAGAGCTCGAAGCCGCCAAGGCGGCGCTCGCACAATCTCGAGGTGACAATGCGTCAACATCAGTACCACCAAGAACACCGACTAGTGACGCAGAAAGCAAAGAGCGCGCCAAGGCTGAGATGATTGTTGCGAAGACGTCGTTGAAGAAAGCCATCGCCAAAGCAGAAGTAGACGCTAAGAATGCCGAAGCTGCGGTGAAAGAGGATGAGGCCAAGGACGCTGCGGCAGCCAAAGCACCGAGTGGATTGTTTGGTTTCGTGGCGAGCGCTTTCAAGACGGTGTCGGCCATGACATCAGTAGAAAGTATTCAAAGACAACGCGAAGCTGAACGCGCGACAGCCAAGGCAAACGTGTTGTCTCGCGTCGTGTATTGCGATGGTGGTCGATCATGCACACCGGATACTTTTGCGCGTATTCAAGAACAAATCAAAGCATTGGAAGCTAAAAACCCAACGAAAAAACCAGCGGCGAGTTCGTTAATGCTCGGTCGTTGGAGTTGCGCGTTTACAAATTCGTCTCAAATTCTCGGCACGGATAATTTCATCAAGCAAAATGGACCAGTATTCTTCAGTTTTGATATCGAGACGCAACGTTGCGAGATTCAACGCTCGTGGCCGGCGCTTGTGGAGCGCGCAATAATGACAACGACGAGAGATGGCACCAAGCTTGATTTAAACATTGAGCAATCCAAAGTTTTGGGGATTCCTCTGCCGCAGCGCAACGTCGAACGCGATTACTCCTCTCTCGAAGTGACGTATCTTGATCTCGATTTGGCAGTGTGCCGAGGCTGCGATGAAACAGTATATGTTTTCATTCAAAACGACCCAAGCTATCGTTTGAGCGCCGATGGAACGCAAAAGATGTTGCGCTAAGATCAAATACTATCGCCAACAACAAGACATCGTTTCCCCGTGAATTCGATGATGTAAAACAAAAACAACGCAAAGAATTTCAATTTTTTTTCAAGCATCATTGTACAACACAAACTGCTACTACTTCTACTCGCTACGATTCGTTTGGAACATTTACAGCTCTTGTCTGACGCCGTCGTGCATGTCATCTCCTGGCGCGCTACGGACGTGGAAGTTTACTAATGTCGGTTGCATGTACGCTGAAGACAAACTCAGCGCAAACGGCAACACGGGGTGGAACACGTATTGCACAAAGCGTTTACTTCGCGCCGAATTTGCCAATGAATTATTCACCATGAGCTTGAAACTCACTTGTCGACGAGACCCTGGCGTGCGGCGGATGAATTTAATGCCAAAATCCACGTGAGGTTGCGGACGATCGATGGCAGTGATCATCCGTTCGTCGTATGAAAATAATCGCTTGTCGAAATACGGTGACGTCGAACGAAACTGTGGTGGGTAATCTTGCGTACGAAACAACCGAGTGGCGATGGCGTTGAACACTTCTTCATCGTCGCCATCGAAATCGGTAGTGCACGTGTTGCAATACGCCAGAGATTCGCCTTGGCTACCCGCGAATCGCGCCCACGTGCTGTTGCCTCTCGGTGGCGCGTTCAATTCCTCATCCACACCGTGCCACTGCGAATCACTCATGGACGTCGCAGCGTGAATGAACTTCGACTCGCGCATGTCGTACACTGTATACATCGTTGGGCCAATCACTCGATCGCCACGGCGCGCCAACGCATACTCGGGCGTACCAAATTTAATCAGTAACAAGTTTGCGTCCAACATGCGCATGCGAAGCATCACGAGCGACACGTAACGCTCAAAATTACGATGTAACAATCGCAACGCATCCGCGCTCGACGACTTACATGCGTCGTGATACAAAAAAGTTACCAATCGCTGCGTCAAACCGCTGAGCAGAGGACGTCTGGCGCCAGCGAACGCTGCGCGCCGCGCCTGTATCTTTGCCCCAATTTCACGCTCGACTTCGATAAACTCGCGTTCGCGGGACTCGTGCTCGACGACGATTCGCTCATCCTCCGCGCACGCGTACTCGCCAATCGTGTGCATCTCTTCGAAACGTCCTTCAGGAAGTATTTTCAAAAACACCACGCGCTGATGTTTCAACGAAAGCACCGCTAACGTGTTGTTCCGAAGACTCACCGCGCCGTTGCGAGGCAAATGCATGAAATCATCCGTAAACGTAAACGCGTCAACCTTTTCGCCAGTCGTCGTCTTTAACAAATGAAACGTAATGCGCGCCATGGACGGTGCACCTTGCATCCGAGCCTGCGCTTGTTCCGCCGCCTGCGCCTGCGCCTGCGCCGCAATGCGTCCCATTTCTCGTCTAGTATTCCCGACGTCCCCGCGTTCGTCCTCTCGCATCGCTCCGCCCGCCGCCACGCTCGCTCCATCCAACGGCGTCGCACACGCCGCAATAATAAATTCCCCGTCACACACCTCGAGCATAAAATCTTTCACAATCGCATCGTCACCATCGCTCAGTGGCGTCATCCACGCGTCGTCAAAGTACCTCTTAAACGAGCTCAACGCGCTCGCTCGCCTACGCGCCTCCTCGGGCACCACCGCCCCAGTCTCATCCCTTCGCAAGCATCCATGAAACCCACGAAATCGATACCCCACAAGTTCCTGCTGATGCCTCGATACCGCGATGAGCATACGGCCATCGGCGGTGAAACGCCGCGGGGTCACGTCGGGAAAGTCCCGCGCCCGCGTCGTCGCGTTGGGCGTCACGCCTCTCGCGTACACTTGTCTCGCCGCGTGCGTGCGCGTCCCGGGCGCGCCCGCATCGATCGCGCGCGCCATCGCCCAATGAAACACACTCCTCGGCGCGTACTCCCGCGCGCGTTTCCTCCCGCTCGTCGACGGAATCATCGCATCATCGTCAGCGCCAATCGCTTTATCCACCGTCATCGGCATCACTTCATCGTCCACGACATCGCTCGCCCGCGCGTCGCCGCCTCCACCGTCTCGCGCGCGCGTCGCCATCGTCGCCACGCGCGTCGCACCTCCCATCGCCGCCGTCGCTCGCCCCCGACGTCGTCGCTCGCCCGCCCGTCGTCGGCGTCAATCAATGCCGAAAAAGTGCACCACATGACGTCACAACCTCAATGCGCGCCGCGTCTCGCCTGCTCCCGGCGCCGTGGACGCGCGCGCCGCGCGCGCGTCGCGCGCACCGCATCGCGTGCGCGCCGTCGCCACCGCCGCGCGCGCTCTCCATCGCGTTCATCGGGTGGGAATGGCCCGAAGAGCACGCATCGGCCGCTGGCGTGCGCACCGTGGCTCTGGCGCGAGCGCTTCGCGCGCGCGGACATCGCGTCGCCATCCTCGCCTGCGCGGCGGAAAACCCCGCGAGCGAGGCGCTTCGCGTGGAAGGGTTCGCGGTGCGTCGCGCGCCGGCGAATCGAGGGCGCGAGACGCGCGAGGCGCTGGGGAAAGACGCGCCAGATGTCGTGGTGTTTGACCGATTTCTCGCCGAGGAGGCGTTCGGGGCGCGCGTTCGCGAGGATTTTCCACGCGCGGTGCGCGTGTTGGACATGCAGGACGCGCACGCGTTGCGAAGGAAGCGCATGGAGGCGTGGAAAGGCGGGGCGAGCGCGGAGGAGGTTGTTTTGGCGACGCCAGATGCGAGAGATGTGGACTTGCAGCGGGAGCTCGGAAGCGCGACGCGAAGCGACGTGACGTTGGCGTGTTCGCGCGTGGAGCTCGAATGGCTCGCGACGACGTGTGGGTTGAGGCGCGAGCGGCTGTGCGAGGCGAGTTTTTTCCATCCTCGAATCGCGCCTGGTGTCATCGGGGCGAATGAGGTGGACGTTCGGGATGATTTTGAGCGCCGTCGCGGATTCGCAACCGTCGGGACGTTTAAGCACTTGCCAAACGTGGATTCCGTTGAATTTCTCGCCGCGGAAGTGTGGCCGTTGATTAGAAAGGAGTTGCCCGAGGCGACGATGGAGGTGTATGGGTCATACCCGAACGCCAAGGTTGAGCGGTTTCATGCGCCTAAGCAGGGATTTTATATTCGCGGGCGCGCCGAGCGATTGGAGACACCGTTGCGGGCGGCGCGCGCGATGCTCGCACCCTTGCGCTTTGGGGCTGGGATTAAAGGCAAAGTTCTCGATGCTTGGACGCATGGTTTGCCTGTGGTGACCACACCTATTGGTTCAGAGGCCACCGTGCTTGGGGTGAACGAGTTTTGGACGCCCGAGGCGGCGCCAGTGACGCCTGAGACGGGATGGGGCGGGTTCGGCGACTGCGCGTCAGCGCGAGACGTTGCCGACGCCGCGATCGCGTTGCACGAAAACTTTGACACATGGCGTCTCGCGCAAGCCAATG
>Ga0222715_10006094_pt1 | contig 10224 bp, 14 predicted proteins | sample C33_9DmetaG_FD_165056 | JGI IMG/M metagenome (GOLD analysis project Ga0222715, IMG submission 165056) | Estuarine water microbial communities from San Francisco Bay, California, United States - C33_9D | ecosystem: Environmental > Aquatic > Marine > Unclassified | place: USA: California... | reverse complement strand
TACCACCAGACATTAATGCTCTATTTAATGGGTCTTGTGCTAAAGCAAACGCGGCATCTAATCCAGGATTCGCTTCAGGTAAAGGTGTCGGGAATGCAGCAGGATCAATTGGTGCCATACCCCCACCTCTTCTACGCATTGATTTTTTCCCTCCTTTATGATTTTTTTTGCAAGATTTTCTTTTAACAACCATTAATATATATAAAATAATATTAAATTTTTCTTTTCAAGCATTTATTATCAATTTCTAAAGTTTTACATTTTTTTTCATGAGGAACTATTTTAATTATACATTTTGCTTTTTTTCCATATAATGGTTCTGTGCATCCTTTTTCTTTCTTTTTTGTTTTATTAAATTTAAATATTTTTGGCTTTTCAATACTACATCTTGCTCTAAAGTGTTCATATCTTTCTCTCACATCACAATATTTTAATCCAGATTTTTTATTCAACATTTTATTAACTAATTCATGTAATTCATATACATATCTTGAAAATGTTTCTCTGTCTTTCATATGACATTCTTTTATAGGATGAGCTTTAAAATTATTTTTTAAATTTATTCTACAATATTTACATGGTAATGTATATTGTAAGTTTTTAACAAATTCTTTATAATAATGTTTATTTTCTTTACTGGGTTCTACAGGATAATTAAAACTCATAGTGTGTAAATAATGCCACATACTTGCCCCCCAAACACTAGTTAACATACCATCACCACTATTATATTGTTTTTTTGTAAAAACTCTTTTTTTAATTTTAGGATTTTTTTTTCTAGTTTTATTCATATTATTATATTATAATAATATTATTATTACCAATAATAGTATTATAATTATTTTTTTATTTTTAATAAATATTCATAAAATAATTTATCATTCTTGAAATCATTAATATTAATAATATGTAAATTTCCAGAACTATCTCTATAAATCATATTATTCGTTATACATTATTTTAACTTTATATTATTATAATATATATGTTAGGAGAAATAATAGATTATATTTATGAGAGAAAACTTATAATAGGATTAATTTTATTAGCTTTATTCTTTATTTCAATAGCTATTTATGTTTATTTTAATAATATAAAGCCGGGATTAAATAAACAATTTGTTGAAAATAGAGAATTTGTTCCCGAAGATCAAAATGGAGAGCCAAAAGTAGCTACTTTATATTATTTTTATACAAACTGGTGCCCTTATTGTAAAAAAGCAAGACCTGTTATTAATGAATTTAAAAGTGAAATAGAAAATAAAACTTTTAATAATAATAGAGTAATTGTGAGAGAAGTAGATTGCGAAACTGATAGTGAAACAGCTGATAAATTCAAAATAGAAGGATATCCTACTATTAAATTAGTTACAGAAGATGGAACTGTCTATGATTATGATGCGCGACCTAATGTAGAAACATTAATGCAATTTCTTAATGAAGTTCTATAAATAATTCACTCTTTATCAATACTATTATTAATATTATTATCATTATTAATATTAATATTATTATTTTCAAAAGATTCTAAAAAATTAATACCATATTCTTTGCCTTTATCTAGTAAATATTTTCGATGTTCTTCATTACTATAAGATTTTTTCCAATTAGTAAAATCATCATAATCATTTTTCATTGTTATAATATTTTTTATTTTTTCTTGATTATGTTCATTTGATATCATATATTTCATATTAAAAATAATCTTCATTGTATAATTAATAACATTAGTATTATTATTAATTGCATAATTTTCTTCATCACTCTTTTTACTATAATTAATTGCTAATATTTCATCTTTGTTACATTTTGTTTCATTTAAACAATAATTTAAAGGAAAATTATTACACAATCCACCATCTATATAATATTCTTCATTATATTCAATTGGTTTAAATGCTATTGGAAAGGCAGATGACATTGTAATAGCTTTATATAATTCTAATTCTGGATGTGTTTTATAATTTAAATCAATGGTTTCAAAATAACCATTTTTTATTTTTGAAGTAAAAATATGTAAATCTATATTATTAAATTCATAAAATTCTTTTAGATTTATATTACTATCTAATGAAACACATTTTAATAATGGATTTAATATATCATAAATAAATTTTTCATCAAATATTCCTTTCTCACTCCAAATATTTAATATATTTTCAGGATCGATAGGTTGTAATTTATCCCATGGTCTTTTTAAAATATATTCTTCTATATCATCTAAATTGTAATTTAAAGATAATATTGTTCCTATTAATGATCCAGCTGATGTTGTGTAAATAGTTTTTATATTATCATTATTCCAGAATAATTTTTCTTTTAAATATTTCATAGCACCGAAAAACATGAAACCATTAGGACCTCCACCTCCAATTACTAAATGTTTAATAATCATTTTATTACTATTATTTAACGTATATTTTTAATAACTTTTTTCTATTTTTTATTTATGAATACAATATTTACAGTTGATGATCCTGAAAATTATGTAGATAAAATAGATTTAGATGAATTATATGAAAGAAAGCAACAACATGATATCAATACAACCAATAGTTACAATACTATATTAAATAGAATTCATAATAGAATAAAAACTACATCTCGAAAACAATTAAATGAACATTATTGTTGGTTTGTTATTCCTGAGATGATGATAGGTGTTCCTAGATATGATGTCGCGCATTGTATAACATATGTTATGGATAAATTACAGGATAATGGATTTAGATTAAGATATACACATCCTAATTTATTATTTATATCATGGGAACATTGGGTTCCTGGATATGTAAGAAGTGAAATAAAGAAGAAAACTGGTGTATCGATTGATGGAAATGGAAATCTTGTTGGAGAGAAAAAAGATAGTAATGCTTCCTTTTTTGGAAACAATGGCTCATCTGGAAATAGTAATAATTCAAATAATAGAGCTATTACTTTTAAAGATGAAAAAGAAGAAAATGATATGTTAATGTTTAATACCGGAGATAATATAAATATGAACAATAAAAAGCCAGAAACTAGACCAATTACCTCATATAAACCAACCGGTGGATTAATATATAATAATGAATTAATCAAATCACTTCAAAATAATTTAAATATTAATTAAGTATTTATTGTTTAATAAATTTTATTATATTATCTGTAATTATTGTTCTATAAGAACAATCTGTTATACTTTTTTGATTGCCTTTACATTTAAGATTATTGTTTTTTAACTGACTAAGAATCTTACTACCATAACCATGATTTTGATGAATAACAGGACAACTATTTGTTATATCACAAGTAAAATATTTTTTATCAATACCAACTCCTAACATTATCATATCATGTCTAGTTCCAGCAATTACTAAATTTGGATTTATATTATTTAAAAATGTTGTTTTACTATGTATAACATAATCAATTCCACAGGGGGGATGTATTGAACATTCGTTATACAAAGAATCTAGTTTCTCTATATTTGTAGTTCCTTTGTTTTTTAAATTTATTTTATTAAAAAAATCATCTTTTGATATTTTTTCTAATTTTTTTGGATTATGCCAATCTATTCGGGACCCAACTAATAAATAATTTTTTTCATCTGGTTTTTTATGTTTAAAATTTAAAATTGTAGTAATCATATCTTGAAAGTATATCATATCTGAATTAGTCCATAACATAATATCACTATCTTCAGCATATTTATTTGCTATTAAAAACATTTCATATAAATATGGAACACCTTCTAATGTTTTAATATTTGGTTCATGTATTAAATTGTATTTTTCGCAAATTTCTTTTGTACCTTTATCATTTCCTATTATAATAATTTTTTTTTCAATTCCTTCTAATAATGTCCATGATTTTATAGCTTGTTCTTGACGCCATTCATCATCGCATATAAATGGTTTACACGTAGTAAAAATTACTAATTTCATAATTATATAATATTATTAGAATATCTTTATATTATTATCGATATTACTTATTGCAAGTTATACATAAATGCCAACCTAATTTTTCTTCCAAAATTTTAAACATTTTTTCTGGCATAGAGTTAAACCAATCTTCTTTTATATATATATTATTTTTATAATCCTCTATTTTATATGGAAAAATATGGGTTTGAAAAATATTAATATTTCTAAAATTTTCTAATAGTTTATATACTTGTTCATTTGTATATGTATATGCCAAAGGGCAATTATTTTGTGCTTCATATTGTTCTTCTTCTTTATCTATTAACATTTTTTTCCATGAATTTTCAGCGTAAAGCATTAATTTAAATACTCCATTTGGTTTTAATAATTTATATACATTTTCTATAATTTTTTCTGGATTAGGACTATGATGAATAACTCCAAATGAATATATCAAATCGAATGAATTTAAACCCAAAAAACTAATATCTTCTTCTGCATTAATATTATATAGTTCACCAGATAAACTATATACATTAAAGCGCTGTTTTGTTAATTTTAATGATTCATCTGATAATTCTATTCCTATATAATTTGCACCACTTCTTATAAAATTTACAGCTGCTGTTCCTATACCACAACCAATTTCTAAGACTTTCAGATTATTACAATTAGAAAAATCAGCAAATTTTAAAATATGTGGCTCTACAAAATGTTTTTTACTTTCAACTTCATCAAAATATTCACGCGTTCCTTTTTCTAATTTTGAATGATTTAAATTACAAGGTCTAATATTCCAATAATTTTTTATATCATCAATTGATTTACAAGAGTTTTTATTTTCTGTCATCTATCTATATATATATATATATATATATAGATATATTTAATTGTTTATTTAATATAATATTATTTAAAAATATCTTTGATTAATATTATAATGAAAAATGTTTTATTTATAGGTTCTGAATCTTACGATGGACCTACAATAACTTTAATTGAAGGATTATCTAAACTTGAATATAAAATTTTTGTATATAAAAAGAGTAATATTAATTCATGGTTTTGTAATATTATTATTAATTCGTTAGATAATATTGAAAATAATATAGATTTTATTATAAGTAATCTACATTGGGGAACTAGATGGGATTTATATAATAAAATAAATAAAAAAGTTCCATATATTTTAATTGATGGAGATGACCATAATAATAATAATACATGGTTTAGTAAATATATAAAATATTGTAATAGTTATGGTCTTATAGATAATAATCAAATAAATAATATTGAACCTCATAATTTATTAAGTAAAAGAAAAATGATAAAAATAGAAAATTATAAACCAGACTATATATTTAAAACGCAAAAATTTAATAATGAGGGAAAATATTTGCCGTTTGGAATAAATTTTACTTATCTACAATTAAAAAAAAATATTCCTATCGATAAAAGAAATATAGATATTTGTCATTTTCCTGGTCCTGGTCAATATAGACAAAATATGACAAATTTTATTAATAATAATTTTAAAAATTATAATGTATCAAATAAATTAATTTATGGAAATATGGTTGTAGACAATAATATTAAAACATTTTGCGAAAATGATAATAATATACATAGTTGGCATAGATGGAAGACTTGTGACAAATATTTTGATACAATAAATAATTCTAAAATTTGTATTTATGTTCCAGCTCCTGGAGGTTGGGATTCTAAAAGACCTTGGGAAATAGTTTCACAAGGAACTATTTTACTTTATTTTAAAACGCATGGTTTAATTGATCACGATTATCCATTAAAGCAATTAGGTGATTTTTTTCAATTTACTACAAGTGAAGAATTAATTAATAAATGTAATTTATTATTAACTAATAAAGATTTTTTAAATGAAAAAGCAAAAGAATGTTATGAAAATGCACAAAAATATTTTATGCCAGAACCGATTGCAAAATATTTTTTATCAAAAATTTTTTAATAATTAAATAATTACTTACTTAAATAATTACTTACTTAAATAATTACTTACTTAAATAATTACTTACTTAAATAATTACTTACTTAAATAATTACTTACTAATTATAATATTAAATATGAATTCGAAACAATTACATTTTTATTCTCAAAATATGGAAGATTATTTTTTATATAGATATTATCTAAATAAATATGTTTCTGATGGTATTTATGTTGAATTGGGTGCTCAAAATGGATTTGAAAATTCCAATACACTTTTTTTAGAAAGAAATTTAGGTTACAAAGGGTTACTTATTGAACCTGCCCCAAACCAATTTAATTTATTAACTAAAAATAGGAGTAATAATTTTTGTGAAAATTATGCAGTACATATAGAAAATGGAACAAAAATGTTTCTTGGAAATAATGCATGTGGTGGATTAACACATACAATGGCGGAAACACATAAAAATAATTGGCATAAAAATCAAAGAGAATATATGGTGCATACTATACCTATTAAAAATCTTTTTAAAAAACATAATATTAATTATATTGATTTCTTTAGTATAGATGTTGAAGGAGGGGAAGAATTAGTTTTAAAATCAATGGATTGGACAATACCAGTATTTATAATTTGTATAGAATTAGATAACCAAATAAAGAAAAAGATACAAGATGTAGAAATATTTTAATTGAAAATAAATTTGAATTTTTAATAAGAATGAATAATAATGAATTTTTTATAAATAAAAATTATTTAAGAGCATCAAAATTATATGATACAAAAAAAATTAATAGTGAAAAAGTTCATCATCCCAATAATAAATGCTGGCATACACGATTAAATTTCAAAGAAATATTAGAAGATTTTGATAGAAAATTTTTAGCTAATAAGTAACTATTTTTTAATCCATTTATTATTAACTAAAATAGTTTCATCGTTTTTATTGTAAAAGTAATCATTTTCATCTACAACAGCCCCAACATAAGGACCACAATCTTTAGGAAATTTAATACTATTATCATTTCTTAAATTATAAGAATAGTGATTTTTAAATATTGGAAGTAATTTATCTTTTAAAAAAATTTCATCACTATAAAATGGGGTATTATCTTGAATTATATAATTCATCATTTCTTTTATATCTAATTTTTTTGCATTTACAATTCTATTATCTCTATATTTATTATCTATTAAAGTATAATTTTTAAAAGTTGTCATACCACCACGAAGTAAAGGTTCTTTTTTATCTCTAAAACTATGTATAATTTTATCAGAATTAATAAATTCATCTATATATTTTTTTTCATATGGAGAAATTCTTGAATCAGTATCTCTTGACATCCATATTTCAACATCATCATCATTTAAAGCATAAAATTTCCATAACATACCAAATTGTCCAGGTTGTTTCCAATTAATTGCTCCAGATGGTTTTTCTATAAAAATCAATTCTGTATTATCTAATGATTTTAATTTTTCAATAATTTGATATGGAACAGTATTATCGTAATAATATCTACAAATCCATTCATGAAAGTATTTTTTAGCTAATAATGCATTTTTTATAGCACCGATTGTATAACATGGAATATTACCCCACAAAGAAAATGCTATTATTTTTTTCATTATTTAAATATAATTATATAATATATTTATATTTAAATGAATAAAATATCTATTATAATTCCAACATTTAATAGATTTTATTATTTATTAAATACTATTGATTCTATAAAAAATCAAACTTATAAAAATATAGAAATTATTGTAGTAAATGATAATTCAAGTCAAAAAGAATATTATGAATATGATTGGCAACTAAATGATATTATATTTATAAATTTACAAAAAAATACAAAAAAAATATTTGGATATGCATGTGCAGGTTATGTAAGAAATAAAGGTATAGAAAAATCAACAGGAACTTTTATTGCTTTTTGTGACGATGATGATATATGGTTTCCAAATAAATTAGAATTACAAATGAATGCTATTAAATCAACTGGTTGTAAAATGTCATCTACAGATGGATTAAATGGTCATGGAATTTATGATAATAATAAAGAATATAAAATATATCTAGGTGATAGTTTAAAAAATTTACAAATTTTATTTAAAAATAAAAATAGCAATTTATTAGATAATGGATTTCCTAATATATGGAATCAAGATTTTTTAAAAATTCATAATTGTATTATATGTAGCAGTGTTTTAATAGAAAAAAAAATTTTAGATAAAATTAATAATTTTAAACATATGAAACCACCTGGAGAAGATTACGATTGTTGGTTAAGAGCATTACAATTTACTAATAGTGTTTTTCTTAAAAATGTTTTATTTTATTATGACAATAATCATGCTGATGGATCTAACTGGTATTAAAAAAGTTATTTTCCTCCCCAGTTAGTTCTAAAATTTTCCAATTCATTATTATAATTAATATTTAATTGTGAAAATAATTCATTTTGTATAAATATCATATTACCAGTATGTAAAACAAATTTATATCCTTTTTCTATACCTAATTTAAACATAGGTCTAAAACCTGTTCCTTGATATTTATTTTCTTCATGAATATGTAATTCATTATTAGTCATAACAGAAGAATTAATTTCAACTATAACTATTTTTGGTTTGTATACTTGTAAACTTTTCCAAATTTGATAATCATATGAATCTACATCTATAGATAAAATATCAAAATTTTTTGGTATATCTGTTCTTGCTAATATATTATCTAAACTATTTAAATTATTTTCTGGACTTACAAATTCATTCATAGGTATTATATTTTTATATAATAATGCTGTTTTTACTAAGTCGTTAAATTTAATTTTATCACCTTCTATATAAATTCCTTTAAAATTATTACTTTTAATTAAATTAAAAGTATTACTACATTTTATACCATCCCAAGCGCCAAATTCACATACCCATCCACTTTTTATATTTAATCTATTTAATAATTCTTCAATTATTCCATCTTCTCCTTGTGAAGAATATATATTTTTATTGTATTTATTCCAAAAATTATTTGTATACATATAATATTGTATATATAAATATATTTATATTTATATTTATAATTAATAAACTATTACTAGTTTTTATAAACTATTACTAGTTTTTATAACCTTTTAAATGTTTCAATAAATTATTTTTATTATGTTCTCCAAATCTATTTAATTCATCCTCGTTAACTTCAAAAATAGTATTTTTTGAATAAAGCTTTAAGTCTATATTTTCTCTATCTTTTAATATTTTGTCTGAATTTTTATATATTACACCTGCCTTAACAACACCATAAGGTTCTCCATAAAAGCTACATATATTTTCAACTATTCTTAAAGCAATAAAATTAGGATGATTATTTTTAAAATAATAACCTCCTAAAATTTCTAATCCACCATTTAAATGTTTTATATTATATTTTTTATAATTTAATTCGCAAAAAGATAAAAAATCTATAAAAAAATTTTTTTTTATACAGAATGGTTGGACATTAAATATATAACTATCTGGTTTTAATGTATTTGCCATTGTAAATTTTTTACTATTATATTGAACTATAGAACCAGTATAAGGTTCGGAAGATGTTGATAATTTTATTATTTTAATATTATCATTCTTGTTAAGAATATCTACAATTTCATTAATACTTTTTTCTTTTATTATAGCTGATGGTAACATATCATCAATATTAACAAAAATATTATTATTATTTATATTATTTAAATAATAAGTTATTCGTTTATACAAATTTCCACCACTACTTATATTAGATAAATGACCATATATTAAAATTTTAATATTATATTTTTTTATTTCTTTTAATAAATCAGGATTTATATCTATATCTGTACATAAATAAATATCAAAAGAAAATTCTAGATACTTTTTAATTAATTTTAAATATGGTAACCATAATTCTGAGTAAAGATTACAAGTTAAGTACATAATTGATATATCCATTATATATATATATATATATATAAGTATATAAATTTAATTATATATATAAGTATATAAATTTAATTATATATTTTAATTATAGATATGTTAATTATAAGAGAAAAATGTTGTATTTGCAATAGTAAAATTGTACATTTTGAATCTTTTAATAATTATCCAATTAAATTTAGTATGAGTAAAACCCTTGAATATGAATTTAAAGATTTAAAATTTATGAAATGTGTAAATTGTAATACATTTCAATTAGGTGAACTAATTCCATTAGAACAATTATATTCTCATGCTCATAATAATCAGATAATAGGAAAAACTTGGATAAATCATTTTAAAGAGTTCGCTGCTTTTATAAATTTTAACGATAATAATTTAAAAAAT
>Ga0222715_10006084_pt1 | contig 10230 bp, 19 predicted proteins | sample C33_9DmetaG_FD_165056 | JGI IMG/M metagenome (GOLD analysis project Ga0222715, IMG submission 165056) | Estuarine water microbial communities from San Francisco Bay, California, United States - C33_9D | ecosystem: Environmental > Aquatic > Marine > Unclassified | place: USA: California... | reverse complement strand
CTGGCAAAGAGCTGGCTGACAGGAGATGGGACAGCCTCCGTACTAAGAACCTCGACAAACTTCTCTAACTACCGGCCCCGTCATTGCACGGGGCTTTTTCATGGCAAAATTGAAGGGCAGCGGTGCGCTAACACCCTGCCCACGACCAACCGCACTACCGGCTGATGGGACGAGTTTATCTGGGGCACATCGATCCCGAATACTTGTGGGATCGGTTTGATTACAAACCACTCACAGGCGAATTGATCCGTAGATACTCCGATCAATTTCGCCATAAGGCTGGGACTGCTGTTGGAGGCAAGACGCCACGCGGGTACTTGAAAACCCCGATTCGTGGCCGTCAGACAATGCTGCATCGTGTCATCTACGCCTGGGTAACTGGTGCGGAACCTGCTGATGGTCTGCACATTCACCACATCGACCACAACCCCAGCAACAACGCTTGGCACAACCTTGCGGTTGTTACAGCGGCGGAACACAAAGCACTACACAAGAAAAACTTGACAGCTAGTAGTAGAATCTAGAAGGGAAAGAGTATCTAAGTGCCTTCTAACACACAAGATGTCCTGGCATCACTAAGAAAGAGGTCGCTGGTACAAGACGACGTAACCGACCCCGGCGGCAGAATCTACCGGGACTCCAAAGGCCAGATCTACCACTCAGTCACCCGAATCCTCCAAGCCACCCAAGACGAGCAAGCCCGTAAAGCACTGGAGCGCTGGCAGGAGAGGCTGGGACCACAGGAAGCTACGCAGCAGCGAGACGTAGCAGCCCGCAGGGGCACAATGGCCCACAACCAGCAGGAGTATTACCTAAAAACAGCAATGCAGCTGGCGCGTAATGCTGCCAATCGCCGCAACGCCATTCACTGGGACGACCAAGGCTTAGCCCGCATCCCCACCCCCATAACCAAGTGGGCACTGGAGCGTGTCCACCCCAACCTCCCCCCAGTGGGCTGGTCTGGAGCAGGTTATGCAAGAAGCCTTTCAGGATTCATCCGCGAGAATGTAACCGAAATCTTTGCCAGTGAATTCAACAGTTACCACCCCGGTGGATGGGCTGGAACTTGTGACGCCTTGCTATCACTGAAGAACAGAGGCTCTGGATTATACGTTGTTGACTGGAAAACCAGTGTTAAACGTAAAACAGACGACGAAGACCGCCTCCCTGAAGGTCATAGTTACTTACACCAGTGTGGCGCATATTCTCTTAGCCTTAAATATATGACAGGTCTTGATATAGCTGGAGCAGCTGTAGTCCTCGCCCGCCGCTGTGGTCCTCCCAACGTCCACATCATGGACAGAGATGAGCTGGCGCAAGCAGAGGATGCTTTCGTCGCCCGGTCCATTCAATACTTTGAAAACCTCGAAATTCCCATTCAAGCCTAAAAACTCCATTCATACTGTGTAAGAAATTCGCCATTCATAGCGATGGCTGGAGCAATGCTGATTCTCGCTGGCGTTCTCATCGGTCTCTACGGCCTGGCCGTGCTGCTAGGTGACCGTGAGCCCGACGGGACTGTACGGGACAGTATCAGGGTGAGACGTAAGAATCTCAACCGGAAAGACTGAGAAGCCCCACCACAAGGGCAGGGCTGGAGCTCAAGCCTCCGGCTCTTGCATGGGAGGAGATCGCAGCAAGTCGATGCAGGGCTGGGGCATGTCACCCTGTCTGGCAGCAGAACGCAGGCCACTCTCTACAAGCATCAAGGAAACATCCGCAACGGAGCGGCCTTCAAGTTCTGCCCATAGCTGGAGCACTTCAAGATGTAGCGCTGCAGGTGACAGCGCGACGCGAGGACGTTCAGCCATTACTTGGCTCCTTTGCGGGAGGGCTGGCGCTTACCGGCATGTGCGCGGCGTTTTGGTTTTTCCACAAGTTTTGGCTGGGGATTCTGTGGAAAACCGCCGGCGGCCAGAACTGCCTCAGCGGTCAAGGTTTGGTGGCTGACCTTGGCGCGGTCGAGCACTTCCTGGAACGCAGCGGCTTGGCGGAGTTGCTGCTGCTTGGCGTGAAGCTCGGGCAACGTCTCTAGGTTCCATCGACTGGAGCCAATTTTTGATGCTTCGGCGCGGTTCTCCGCCAACCAAACCAGAACCGAGTCATCACAGGGGTGGTTCTGGGCCAGCCAGAGCTTGTCTGCAAACTCAATTTTTAGGCGCCTGTCTGCCTCACGCTGTTCTTCCCTGGTGCGTCGTTGCTCTTTCTGCGAGTGGTTCATGGGGTGCCAAGCTAGGCGAACCTTTACACACTACACCACCGCGCAACGTTTGACAGCTGGCCGGTGGTGTGGTTAGTATGTAAGGCGAAGCAACCTACCCCGAACTAGGGGCCACAGTATGACCTACAGAAATCAGTGGTTTGAGGGTCGCAGCTCCCGGCGCCAGTTGCCGCTTGAGTGCATTGCAGATTGCAGCGCTCAGGGCTCAGTCGATGATGCGGTCGCCTTCTGGCTGGAACGTCTGAGCTTTGACGGTCCCGCGTGGTTGTTCCGTGAGTATCTCCGGGAGTTTGGTTGCTGGGACGCTTCCCAGCTGTGCGATCACCAGGAGAACCGGGCCCGCGTGCTCTGGACTTGGGCTTGTAACTGTGCCGAAGAGCCCGGCGCCTACGACTTCCTGTATCTGGGGATTTGACAGTTGGCCGCTTCCGGGCTTACTGTTGCACAAGTCAAACCTAACCCGCTCTAACTGGAGCGCTCACCTCATGGCTCACACTTTCCAGTGGACTGGCTCCCATGTTGCAGGCTCGACAGCTTGTGCAGTCGTGCGCTACGCCGGGCCGACTAACACTCGCGGCAGCCGCTGGCTTGCTTCTATCAGGCGGGACCGCGAGACCGTATGGCGTGGTTCGGCAACCTTTGAAGAGGGACCGATTACCGCAGCCCTGCGAGCTGCAACCAAGGGCGGCGTTGAGTGGTCCTGCATCAGTTGCCACAGCATCGACGCGGATACCTACGCCATCGGCTTCTGACTGGCGCAACTGCTGACCTGGTGGCCCGGCCTAGTTGCCGGGCTTCTTTGTGCCGGGACACATTACACTAAGGGCAAGCAGTAAGCATCACTAACCGTGGCGGATTCGGACGGCCAAGAAGTAAAGAAGCCGCTCACCGTTGCGAACGATGAGACCAAACGCTGGCGCGGTGGCAAGGGTACGCAGCAGCGGATGGACGAGCGAATGAACTACGCCTACGCAACGATGCTTGAGGGTGGGACCAGACGGCAGGTCCTGCAGAAAGTGATGGATCGCTTTTCGGTGTCTGAGGTCACCGCATCGCGGGACTACACAGCGGCCATGGCGCTTCTGAAGACGGAGCAAATCGAAACGCGCGACAATTTACTTAACCAAATCCAGGCACTGCGCCTAGCAACTGTGCAGAAGGCACTGCGCAAAGGCCAGCTGCAGACAGTCGCAATGCTGCTGAAAGACATGGGCGCGGTGATCAATGAGGCTGGCGTGGAGCAACAGGCCGCGGCCGCTCCGACCCTCAATATCTCCATCGACGACAAGCGAAGCGCAGCCAATTAGCAAGCCGGCTGGATCGCTTGACCTCTGCCCCCTGCGGCTGTATTGTTACAGGGTAACGAACCGGGTCAACTGTCCCATGCTCAAAGCCTCCGCCTGCCTGTTCTTCGTTGGCGCTGCTTCCACCGCAGCCCTGCCGATCGCTTGCGGCCTCGCCGCTGCCGGTGCTGTCTGCCTCTGGGCCGATCGCGTCAGCTGATCGCCGCGCCTTTACTCCCCGGGACTGATAATCATTCCCATCTCCCGGGGGGAGGGTTCGCAATTGTGAGCGGTGTTGCGAATCCCTAGGAACCTACTGATATATCCGCGTTTTCTTCCTCTGTTACACAGGGGGGTAGGGTTGCAATTCCTGTACTACCCTAGAAAGTACCCCCAAAAATACGAATGACAGCCACGGCTGCTGGAACCCTCAACCTTCGATATGCGCAGGGCGAAGTATTCCGAAGTCGCAAGCGTTTCCGGGTGCTAGTAGCGGGTAGACGTTTCGGAAAGAGCTACCTCTCATGCATCGAATTGCTGCGTGGGGCGATCGAAAGGCCGGGCGAAACATTCTTTTATGCAGCCCCTACATACCGGATGGCGAAAGACATTGCCTGGAAGGTAATGAAAAAGCTAGTCCCGAAAGCCTGGATCAAATCGAAGAACGAAACGGACCTGAAGATCGAGCTAGTGAACGGCTCGACGATCGAACTGAAGGGCACGGAAAACGCGATGGCCCTGCGCGGTAGAAGCCTGGCTGGCGTGGTGCTGGACGAAGCCGCCTTCATGTCGAGCGAAGTCTGGTTCGAGGTCATCCGCCCAGCTTTGGCCGACAAACAGGGGTGGGCACTATTTATTTCCACCCCCGACGGCACGGCCAGCTGGTTTTACGAACTCTGGCAATACGCCGACAGCGGCGACGAGGACTGGAGCCGGTGGCAATTCACGACGATCGATGGCGACAACGTCCCACCGGAAGAAATCGAAGCCGCCCGTGGCCAACTCGACGCCCGCACCTTCCGCCAAGAATTCGAGGCCAGCTTCGAGAACCTCTCGGGCTTGGTCGCGGTCAGTTTCGGCGACGAAAACATCAGCACCGAAGCCGAAGACATCAGCGTCCTCCCCGTCCTACTTGGAGTGGACTTCAACGTCGACCCCATGTCGGGCATCTGCGCCGTCCGCAAAGACGACACCCTCTACGTTTTCGACGAAATCATGCTGACGGGCGGTGCCACCACCTGGGATTTCGCGGAAGAAGTCACCCGCCGCTTCGGCGTGGAGCGCCGCATCATCGCCTGCCCGGACCCCACGGGTGGCGCCCGCAAAACCAGCGGCGTGGGACTCACAGACCACAACATCCTCCGCCGCAGCGGTTTCAACGTCTCCAGCCCCCGCTCCCCCTGGAAAATCCGCGACAAAATCACCTGCGTCAACACCGCCTTACTGGACGCCTCTGGAGCCCGCCGCACTTACATCCACCCCCGCTGCAAAGAACTAATCAAGTCTCTTCGTACGTTGACTTACGCCCCCGGTACCGGCCTCCCCAACAAAAACCTTGGCGTTGACCACGCTTTCGACGCCTTCGGCTACATGTGTCTCCAACAATTCAACCTCGCCAAGATCGACACCCTCGGCCAAACCTCTTACCGCCTCTACTAACGACTTAGACTGCAGAAAATCGCTGGTGCGATGCCTCTCAAGCGCGGCTATTCCGAAAAAACCATCTCCGAAAACATTCGGATGTTGGTGAAGGAGGGTTATTCCCAAAAACAAGCCGCCGCTATTGCCTACGAGACAGCCCGCAAAGCGAAAAAGTCCGCCTCCAAGAGGAAAAAGTAGTTATGGCCGCCAAAAAGAAGGGTCTTTACGCAAATATCGCCGCCAAACGCAAGCGCATTGCTGCTGGCTCGGGCGAAAAGATGCGTAAACCCGGCTCTAAGGGCGCCCCAACCGCCAAAGCCTTCAAGGAAGCCGCCAAAACCGCCAAAAAGAGGAAGAAGTAATGGCCCTCACTATCACTCGTGGCACCAATCTGGTCGAGCACCACGAATCGACCGCGCTTACTGCCGTCAACGACGCCCTTGAGGTTCACGCCGACAGCAGCGAATTCACTTTTGCCGCTGTTGTGACAGGTGGCGCCAACTTCACGATGAAGTTCGAGGCCAATTTCAACGGCGGCGGCACGTGGTTTGAGCTCGACACCAGCAAAACCATCAACTCCAACGGCCAATACGCCTACTTCTATACCGGCAAGCCGGCAAATAAGGTCCGGATGCGCATTTCCGCCATTAGCTCGGGCACACCGAGCGTGGTGCCGATCATCGCGGTTGCTTACCACGGCTAGGCGAAATGTTGCCGTGATTTACGACAGTTAAGCAGTTAGACTCCGTGATATAGACCCTTCCCCTGTCTAGTCATGGCCATTCTTCGCGGCGAAGAAGGTTCTGTTCAGTTTGATGCAGCTGGCGCTACCAACGCAACCATCGTTGGCACCCGCAGCTGGACGCTGAACATTACCAAAGACACCCTTGATGTCACCGATCACGGCGACACCTTCCGCTCCTTTGTTGGCAGCCTGATTTCCGGCTCCGGCACCGTCGAGCTGGTTTACAACGCAGAGGCCACCGGCCAAGCCGCCTTCATCGAGGACGTGCTGACCACCGGCGACACTGCCGACGCCACCTTCGAGCTGTTCACCACCGGCAGCACCTCCGGTTCCGACTCCGTGAGCTTTGCTGGAATCATCACCAGCATGGACATCGCTTCCACCACCGGCGATCTGGTCGTTGCCACCTGCAACTTCGTGACCAGCGGCGCCATCACCGGCAACCTTGAATAAGGACCTGCCGGGAGGCTGAAGACATGGGAACCCGCATCTGCCCCGGTGGTTGTGTCCACATGGAGGTGGATGCGGAAACTCGCATGACCACAGCCACCTTCACTTTCCTGACCCCCACCGACCCCGGCGACTTTGGAGCGTTAATGACGCGCCTAGCCGCTGGAGTAGAGGTGATGATCGAAGTGGAGGACGAGGACGATGATTGAGCGTCGCGGCGAGAAATTTGCCGGCTACAACAAACCCAAACGCACCCCGAACCACCCGACCAAATCCCATGCCGTGCTGGCCAAGGAAGGGGACAAAGTGCGGTTAATCCGCTTCGGGCAACAGGGAGTCAGTGGCTCACCGGCGCGTAAGGGCGAGAGTGAAGCAGCAAAGAATCGCCGCGAAGCCTTCAAGGCTCGTCACGCGAAAAACATCGCAAAAGGCAAGATGTCAGCCGCTTACTGGGCGGATCGCACTAAGTGGTGACTAAATGACTTACTCCGTCCCTGGCCGCATCCGCACCCACCTCGTCAGCTCCACCTACATGGGCGGATCTGACAATCCCTTCACGCGTACTGCCGCCGTGATGGACCAGATGAAAGGCTGGGAAATCATGAAGGCCGTCACGCTTGGGACGGAATATCTGCGCGAGAACAGCGAAGCCTTCCTCCCACTGGAACCCCGCGAGGACTACACCGCCTACTTGGCACGAGTCAACCGCGCCGTCTTCTCGCCTTACACCCAGCGCCTAATCCGCGCCGCCGCCGGTCTGATCCTGCGTAAACCCATCACGCTGACCGGCGACCCCTACTGGAGCGAAGTTTTCGCCAAAAACGTCGATGGTTGCGGCTCTGACCTGGACGAGTACGCCCGCCGCAGCCTGATCTGCGCATTGACCTACGGCCACAGCCACACGCTGGTCGATTTCCCCGCACCAACTGGCGCCCGCAGCCTCGCCGAAGAACGCGCCCTCAACCGCCGCCCCTACTGGATTGAGATCGACCCAACCAACATCTATGGCTGGCGTCTCGACCGGGAGGTCAACTACGGCAACCTGATCCAAGTCCGCATCGCGGAAAAGGCTGTCCTTCCCGACGGCGACTTCGGCGAAAAGGTTTACGACCAAGTCCGCGTCATCGAACCTGGCCGTTACCGCATCTTCCGCCAACTGGAGACCAAGAAAGAGCAAGTCGGCGGCTTCCCCTATCCAAATGCCTTCGATGCGACGACCAGCACTTCTGACTTCGAGCTGGTGGAATCCGGCGATTACAGCCTGGGTGAAATTCCGCTGGTCACGCTGTACTCCAACAAGACCGACACGCTGGTCAGCAAGCCCCCACTGCTGGACATCGCTTATCTAAACCTGGCCCACTTCCAGCGCCAAGCCGACCTCATCCACAGTCTGCACATCGCCTCCCAACCAATGCTCGTCCTTGAGGGCTGGGACGACCAGACCAAGGACATGGCGGTCAGCGTGAACTACGCAATGGCCACCCAACCGGGCAACAAGGTCTACTACGTGGAGCCCGCGTCGAGCGCCTTCGAGGCCCAAACCAACGAAATCCGCGAACTCCAGCAGCAAATGGCGACGCTGGGGATTAGCACCCTCAGCCAGCAAAAGTTCGTCGCCGAATCTGCCGACGCCCGCCGTCTCGACCGCGTGGACACCAATTCCATGCTGTCGATGGTCTCCATGGACCTGGAGCAAACCCTACAAGGCGCCTTCAACTACGCCGCCAGCTACCTCCAGCTGGAACCCCCCGAAGTCAAGATCAGCCGCGACTTCGATCTCGACCGCTTGATTGGCCAGGACATCACCGCTCTGAACGCCCTCTTCGAGCAAGGCGTTTTGGACCGCGACGAGTTCCGCCAAATCCTGGTCCAAGGCGAAATCCTTCCCAGCGCAACCGAATCCATCGCCGAAGAGGAAGCACTAGAAACGCCCGAAGAGGAAGCTGTCGAAGCTGAAACCCCCGGCAGCGAAGACCAAATGGAACGCTTCATCCAAGCCCTGCTGCAGTAAACGATGGCGACCCAGCAAACCCTCACGCTGGCGCAAATCACCGCCCTGGTGAAGCTTGCCAGGCGCTTCGAGCAGTTCAACAACCTGCATTCCGGCGAAGGTCCACCGGGCGACCAAGGCACCGTCGGCGACTGGTACGTCGATAGCACCACCAAACGCCTTTACGGTCCCAAAACCGAGGCGGGTTGGACAGGCCAACCCGTCGCCATTGGCACCCAAAACCTCGACGGCACACCGCGCTCCACCGCACTTAAAACCTCCGAGGACGGCGTCAAAGGGGATAAAGGCGACAAGGGCGACACAGGCGACACCGGCCCCCAAGGTATCCAAGGAGATACCGGCCCCGCCGGCGCCACTGGCGCAACAGGTGCCACCGGACCCCAAGGCCCGCAAGGCATCCAAGGCGACCAAGGTCCCCAGGGTGATACCGGACCCACTGGAGCAACCGGACCCCAAGGTGCGCAAGGACCTCAAGGTGACACGGGACTAACCGGCGCCACTGGTCCCCAAGGACCCCAAGGCGACACAGGACCCCAAGGCCCCGAAGGTCCCCAAGGACCTCAAGGCGACACCGGCCTCACTGGTGCAACTGGCGCCACCGGTGCTCAAGGACCCCAAGGACCCGCCGGTTCCGACGCATTTGTGGACGTTGGCACTACTGCCGAACGCCCCGTGTCACCCACAACCGGATTTATTCGATACAACACCACTGAAAACCGTTTTGAGGGATATAACGGCAGCGCGTGGTTAAATCTTTCGCCGGCAAACATCGACGAACTTGGCGCAACTGTCTAAATCTTCTTTTGTTGTAGACTAAAAACGCACTCGTTTCTTTGTCATGGCTGAGTCTCTTGACAAAGTTCTGCAGCCCGACGGCAGCTACAAGTGGCAACTTGTAGATCTCAACGACACCTACGTGGGTCGTGCCAAGGCCGAACCCGCCAAGGAGCCTGTCAAGGAGCCTGCAGAACAAGCGCGTCCCAAGCGCCGCACCAAGTTTTCCGACACCCCTACTGAAACCCCCGACTTCTAAATATGGAAGAGCACGTCATCCAGGAGACGCCCGTGGTGACTCCTGACCAGCCCGTGGCTGGAGCCGACACCGCTCCCCAACCTGACCAATCAGCTCAACTTCGAGCTGAATACGAAAGTCAGATTGCTGCGTTGAAGACTCAAGCGGTTGAAGCCGAGGAAAAATTCCAAGGCATCAAGACCAAGCTTGACGAGGTCTACAGAAAACAGGACGACCAGCGCAAGAAAACGCTGGAAGACCAAGGTCAGTGGAAAGACCTCTGGGAGGAAGCCAACCGCACCGCCCAGGAAAAAGACCAACACATTGCCGACCTGAATCGTCAACTAGACGATCTTCGTTCTTCCAACGAGAAAGCGGCAATGCGCACATCTGCCTTGGCTGCAATCAGCCAGGCCGGTGCAATCAACGCGGAGCAAATGCTCCAACTTCTGCAAAACAACCTCCGCAAGAATGACGACGGTCGCGTCGTAATCCTTGACGGCGGCGTGGAGCAGGACGTCACCGCCTACCTCTCGAACCTCAAGAACCCCGGTTCCGGCTTCGAGCATCATTTCAAGCCAAGCAGTGCAGCTGGAATGGGCGCTAAACCCACTCCAAACGCCACGATTGCGCCTGGAATGACTAATCCTTACAAGGAGGGTAGTATTAACCTAACGAGGCAAATGGCCTTGGAAGCTAGCGACCCCGATCTTGCAGCTGTGCTCAAGAGAGAAGCGGGCCGCTAAGTCCCCGTGGGACACCACTCAAGTCTGTGACTTGAACCACGTAAACCTTTCCCCTGGAGTTTGAAATGGCCGCGCCGTTTCAGAACTATTCCGGCGGTGTCCTTCTGGCGGACATCGTCAA
>Ga0222715_10006081_pt1 | contig 10237 bp, 8 predicted proteins | sample C33_9DmetaG_FD_165056 | JGI IMG/M metagenome (GOLD analysis project Ga0222715, IMG submission 165056) | Estuarine water microbial communities from San Francisco Bay, California, United States - C33_9D | ecosystem: Environmental > Aquatic > Marine > Unclassified | place: USA: California... | reverse complement strand
GTCGCACGCACTGGTACAGCAGTCGTCACCGCCGCCACCGTCGATGCCGCGGCTGGCGCGCGTCCTCCATCGCCGCGTGGTCGCGCCGACGCGTCCGCGCTCGCGTCTGTTCGTATCCTCGACTCCGCCTCGACGCCCCACGCCGCCTTCATCGCCTCCTCTTCGCGTTTCATCACCCCCGGCCGATTCGCCCGCGCGAACACGCCCACCACTCTTTCGCGCGCGCGCTCCAACGCCCTTACTTCGCCCCCGAGCACGCACACGTTCTCATCCCGTAACCACAACGCGCCGTCCTCCGCGACGTACGGGTGCGTCAACCGCACCTTCATCCCCGCCTTCATCGCCCCTCCGCTCAACGCCCCGCACGCATCGTACTCATACGCCACATACGTCCGCGCACCATCAGTGAGACGCATTTTCAGGCACCGCGCACCGCTCCCGGGCGCGCGACACGCGCCTTCGTCGTATCGCGCGTCTGAAGGCGCGCGCGCGTTCAACCACTCATCCACCTGCACCACGTGCGCGCCTCGCGCGATGGCGCCTCTCGCCGCGCTCGCCAGCGCGCCACCTCGCGCACACGCGTTAAAGTCGCTCGCGAGCACCGCCGCGGCCACGGTGCGCGCGTCCGCGGACGGATGCGACGCGTCGATGGCATCGAGCCATTGACGAGACATCTCTGGCACGCCCACAAACGTCGCGAGCGTTCGCGACGTCGACGTCGTCATGGCGCCGATGCGATGTTTTGGCGCGTCGTGTGCGTGCGCGCGCGCGCGCCGCGCCGCGCGGGTGTCGTGTGGTGCGCGCGCGCGACGAGCAGTGACGTCCGACAGCTCAGCAGCGAATTTGAAAACCATCATCAAATCAACCGCACTTTGCGTCGCGATGCTTCGCGACGCGGGCGCGCGCGCGCTCGGTGCGATCGCGCATCGCCGCGGTCGCGTCGTCGCCGCGACCGCGTCGACCGCGTCGACCGCGTCGCGCGTCGCGAGCGTTGAAGGATGTCGCGCGTATGCTACAGAATCCATAGATGCGTTAACATCGTCCCAGCGCGCGACGCGCCGAGCGCTCCTCGCCCTCACCACCGCATGCGCGGGGGCGTACATTTCATATTTCACCGTGCCGCTCCTCGTCGACGGCTCGGCGCGGTCGTGCGCGGCGCTGGTGCGGTCGAATGATGGATTCTTGAGCCGCACCGGCGTCGAGCGCGCGCGCGCGTTATGGTGGCTCGGCGACGTCGCACGCGCGCGCGAGGCGCTCATCGCCGCGGGCGTGGTCAGCGCATGCGTGGATGTGTCGACGCGCGGGCGCTCGATGGAGCTCGCGGCGAGGGAGCGCGCGAGTGCGTTGCTCGCGACGGCGACGGAGGATGGACGAGGCGTCGACGACGTGCGTTCTCGAGCGCGCGACGTTCAAATGTTGGAGGATGCGCGCGCGCGATGGGCGATTCGGCGGCGCACGTGGCGGAAGTCTCGTGGTAGCGACGGTGATGACGCGGCGGAGGCGGCGGATGTAGAGGGTGATGACGTACAGGCGAGGCGATTGGCGGCGACGCGCGCGAACGTCGCCTTGGCGCTCGAGCGCGTGCGGGCGCGAGGAAATGTTTAGGGATGTACACGTACGAATCCGATCCAAACGTGTTGTAGAATGTAGTAGAAAGATGTGCTAGTGCTAAAGAATGGGCGACCGCGGTCGACGATGCTGCGCGCCTCACGCGATGCGCGTTTTAGGAGTCTAATTTGGCCAATTTAGCCGCCGCGATTTTTGCCACGCGTTCGTCGTACGTATCCTCCGTGGGTCTATTTTTCAGCGGAACGTGCGGCGCTCTAGCGACGCTGATGTTTCCCGCGCAATTCACCGCGGCAAAATCTTTGGCGAGCGCTGCGGCGTCCCCACCGCGTTTGCGCCTCGCTTCGACGACGTGCTCCCACGTTTCGTCCCACACCGCCGCGCGAACGCGACATCGGTGCACCTGTTGGGACACGTGCGTCTCGAGCTGCGAGAGCGCGCGCTCGGTGATGAACATGTCACTCACGTCTAACCGATCAGGATCGTATCCGCTGCGCCACAGCAGCAGACATGCGTCGGGGGCCATCGGGTATTGAGGCTTTCTCGGCGTCGCGCCGGCGACGTCGAGCATTTCGGCGACGATGCTCGGCGACTCGCGCCCGAGCCCAACCATAAATAACACCGACGCCATGCATCGCACTTGATGCCACAAGAACGCACTTCCGCGCACGCGTATGTAGTGCATGCGCCGCACGCCGTCGAGCTCGATTCGGCATTCGAACACGCCTCGCGTGTAACTCTTGACGTTTTCGGCGTCCATTTTGCAAAAGTTTCTAAAATCGTGCACACCTTCGAATGCCCGCGCGGCTTCACGCATGGCATCCAAATCCAACCCATCGGCGTGATCGAAAAAGTACTTGTACTCGCGCCATTTGCAGTCGAAACGCGCGCTCAACCCGTCCTCGACGGGTCGCCATCCCAACGCGCGAATGTCGTCTGGTAACGCTCGGTTGAGCGCGCTCACGTAGTCAATCTCGTGCTCCAAGTTGACGTCATCCACCCCATTCGAACGCACGCGCAGGGTGATGATTTGTCCCAAACCACTCACGCCCTTGTCCGTGCGGCCGCATCGCGCGTAGTCGTGCGTTTTGAAGACGTCTTCGCTTGACGACACGAGCCGCGTGCGCGCCAACGCGTCAAACACAAACTGCTCCACAGTCGGTTTCCCGCGCGCGCCCTGGCTGGCGAAACCGTGATATGCCCATCCCGCGTATGCGATATGCAGCGCGATCACGCGCGTGGCGTACTTGGAAAAGTCAAACGCGCTATCGCTGGAGTCGCTCGCGCAGCCGTCGCGCGACACGGTGAGAGGGATGAGCTTTTCGAGACGCTTGACAATGTGTCGCGCGCGCGCGAGGTGACGAAATGACGTCGACGCGTCGTCGCTTGATTCGAGACGTTCGTTTTCGTACGCATCGACGGCGGCTTCGAGGGCATCTATCGCTGAAGGCATGCGACTCGCTGTGGAGCAACGGCTCGGGACAAAGACGCTCTTTGAGCGCATTCCAAATCCATGCTATAAATATATCGCTACGATTGCGTCTCCGCCGACAACGCGGTGAAGACGTCTACTAAAATCGGTTGTACCTTTTTACGACTCGCCTTGACGTCTGCCATAGCGTACGATGCACGCAACGCGCGCGCCGTCGTCGTGGACGCGTTTGAGTCGACGTCAAACGGCGACACCGGCGTGCGTTCATTCACGCGACGCATAACGTCCGCGCAATCGAGCGCACCGTCTACTGGGCGCGTGACGGCTATCTGACGCGTGTACGCCCCGCCCGCGTCTGCGTCTTCGAAAGACGTCATCATGAATAACGCGTGCACGCGTCTGGACGCCATGAAGGCGTCGCATTGGGCGTCGATGGACGACGCGTCTTGCCTCGCCGCCAAATCCTGTAAGCGCACGCCGAACGAGGCGACACCGATTTCGTACGCGCCCATGGTCCATTGTTTATAATCTTTCGCTAAAAGCTGTGCGCACGTGAACGCGCTCTGGTCGTGACGCGCCGCGGAGAGCGTCTCGTACTCTCGTCTGGCGGCGTCTTCGTCCCAATCCAGCGTCGCTCGAAGCGCGTCCGCGGTTTCAAAATCGATCGCCGACGCGCGCGTGGTCGATGCATCTAAAAATCTAGTATCGAGCACGACGGCACCGAGCAATAGCCTGGCCACGTCGCGCGCGCCCGATGCGTCCAGCGCCTCGCGTTTAGCCGCGACGACGTCTCGATGCACCAAACTCGCGCACGACCCGATGAGCTCAATAACCTTATCACACTCGCCCTGGTCGTGCGCGCGCGCGTCTTCATGGTGGTCAATAATTCGCCGCACCCGCTCGCCCCATGCACGTGGAAATATTCGCGCGCTCAACGCGTTGTGATCGACTAAACATATACTTTTCGGCGTCGCCGCATCCGCGCCGACGACGTCGTCCAAGCACAGCACATCCTCAATCTCCACGCCAACCTCTCGCAAGGCGTACACGACGTCAGGGCGCAAGTATATGTCTTCCCTCGCACAACTCACGATCGGAACAACCATCGCTGACGACGACGACGACGACGACGACGCGCTTTCGACGTACGCGTACGCCACGGCGCACGCCACGCTATCCAAATCGCACGCCTCGTTCCCGACGACGACGTGCACATCCCCACGCGCGGCGACGTACGCCTCGCGCGCCTCGCGCACGAACGTCCCGAGCGGCGCGCGCGCCGCATCCCTCACCGTCGTCGCCGCACGGCGGTGTTCATCATGATGTCCAGCTCCGCGCATGACGATGGCGTCTCGTCTCTGCGACGACGACGACGACGTCGCTGTTCGTCGCCGCGGCGCGCACGCGACGCGTTGACGCGCCCCCGTCGCGCTCGTCGCGCGCGTCGTTGACGTCGTCGTCGTCGTCGTCGTCGTCGTCGTCGTCGTCGGTGCTCGCGAACGGCGAGAGGCGAGTTCTGGCGCAACCGTCCATCGCCATTCGTCGACGCCACGCGCGCGGCTCGGCGCGGCTCGGCGCGGAATCGGCGCGGATTCAGCGCGCACATCCATTCGGCGTCCGTGTCCCAGAGTCCGCGTCGACCGCGCGCGCGATGGCGACGCCGCGGAGCTTGGCGCGCGCGAATGGATTATTGCGCGAAATCATCCGCGACGAGCTCGATGGCGACGTGCGCGCGCGGACGAGCGAGTCTGACTCCGAGTCCGACGCCATCGCGCCGAAAGGGTTTGATTTCGGGGACGACGACGACGCGGTGCCGCCGTCGCCGATCGGTGCGGCGATCGATGCGGCGTCGGAGGCGTTGACGAGACGTGGCGCGGAGGCGACGTCGCGCGCGGCAAAGGCTGAGCGTGACGCCGCGCGAGAGATGCGTGAGGCGAAAGAGGCGCTCGATCGAGTGGTGTTGGATGCGAAATCTACCGATGCGCGCGTGGAGGCGTACGAGCGCGCGATTGCGGCGAGGGATTTGGAGTTGTTTAAAATGGAGGCATTGGTGGCGTCGCTGAGGAAATCGTCAGAGGCGAATGCGGCGCGCGCGGTGGGCGTTGAGGGCGATGCCGCGCGGGATGAGGACAGCGGCGCTACTCGTGCAATGCGTGCGGAATTAGAGCGCGCGCAGGCGCGGGCGAGTGCCGCGGAAGATGGCGCGCGCGCGATGCGAGACGCGCTCAAAACATTCGAGACGACGTCGGCTCGAGAAAAAGTAGCGCTCAGAGACGAACTTCGAGAAGCGCGCGCCACGGTGCAGCGCTACGCCGAAGAACTCGATCGCGCGCGCGCACGCGAGCGCGCGCAATCGCACGGGTCGTCGTCGACAGCTGCGGATTTGATGGCGGCGCGCCGCGAATTGGCCACGATGACGAAAAAGCTCGACGTGAGCGCCGCCGTGAACGCCAAGCTCGAATCCCTGGCGACAGAGAGAGCTGAAGAGTTATTTAACATCACGCAAGAGCGCGATGCGTTGAAGAAGAAACTGCGGACGACGAGCGAAACCATCGATGCGCTCGAGAGGGATTGGATTGAATTTAGCCAAAGAGGCGAAGACGCCCAGAGCGCGCTTCGCGCCGAGAACGAAGAGTTACACGCGCTCGTCGATGCGTTGAAGGAATCAGAAAAAAGTGGATTCGCACAGAGTGAGAATGAAATTCTCGCATTGCGCGAAGAATTGGATGCGCTGCGCGAGAGCGCTCCAGTCGCGGTGGCTTCGGCGCAGGCGAATCGAAGCGTCGATCGTCGACTGGCGAGGGAATCCATCGCGTCATTACGAGGGACAATTCGCGATCTCAGGACCGAGCTTGATTCGCGCGATGTGATGATTGAAAGTTTGAAGCGCACGTCGGCGCAGCACGCGACGATCGAAGCCGTGCACGCGGAAAAGGACAGCATAATCCGGGCGCTCCAGGAGCAAATCAACGCCGCGTCCTCGTCCTCATCCGCCGTCGCGCGCGCATTTGACGGCGCACCGACCACCGCCGCACCATCACCGACGCACAATGCCATCGCCATTCACAACACAGGCGATGTCAACGCCCTAGACGAGCTTCAATCCGTCGCATCGACGTTGCGTCGCGAGAACGCCAAGCTCCGTCGAGAACTCGACGCCATCGATCCCGAGCTCTTCGAAGAATCCATCACCCTCAAACGTCGCGTCACCGCGCAAGACATGCTTCTCGCATCGTACGAGGAACGGCTCGTGCGTTACACCGCCGCGCTCGGGATCCCATTCGATCCTGAACCTAGACCGTAGTCATTTGTATTGTCATCGAGACGCGCCGCCGCGAAATCTCTCCTCACTTTTTGAGCCGCCATCGGCAGACAGTTGGCGTCACTCACCGCCGCAGCGCGCCGTGCTCGACGACGCGCGATGGGCGGGGCGAACGGGAAACCGACGCGCGACGCGCGCGACGACGCGACGACGCCGACGACGCCGACGGACGATGCGATCGACAGCCAAGCGCCGGCGTCGGCGCCGTCAGCGCTGGCGGCGGACTGTGCGCCAGCAAAACTTGGGGACAGTGGCGTGGCGACGACGGCGTCGACGGCGGCGACGACGACAAAGGCGAGTGACGACGCGAACGGCGCCCCAGACCCGATGCCGCGCCCGACGTTCGAGGTGGTGAATAGAAACGATGAGGAGTATGACTTGGACGCCGCCGTGGAGGACGCCGGGGCGTGGCTCCGCGGACAGTTGGCTGAGTTGCCGATATCGCGCGATTATCCGCACATTATCGACGAATGCGTGCGCGTGATGCAAAAATGGAAGCGCGAGTTTCCTCAAAAAGTGTGGTTACGCGTGGTGAAGGGAGATAGATTGGCGAAAGAACTTAACGAGTCGGCTCCAGTGATTGAAAAGACTATGAAGTACATCGCAGCGATTGAAGTTCAGTCTCCAGCGGAACGCGCGGTGATAATAGACTTGTGCTCGGGATTTGGTTACCTCGCGATGTTCTTGAGCGAGATGCTTCCCGCGAACAAGGTGCGGGAGATTATTTTAGTGGATAAAATGTGGTCGATGTTCGGGAAGCAGCCAAAGCCGCATCACATCAACTGGGAGCACGTGTACGGCGTCGGCGATTGGAAATACGCCTGGCCGATCGAGATGACCACGCGCAAGGTTGATTTGAAAGATCATGCTGCGGTGAACCAGTTGGCGATGCATATTTTTAATCGTTGGAACGGCCCGTTCATCGTGCTCGGAATTCATTTGTGCGGCACGTTGAGCATTAAAGCCGTCGAGATGTTTAACAACCACCCGAATACGCAGCACTTGATTCTCAAGCCGTGCTGCTTGCCAGACTTTTCGTGGACATATCGCACCGATTATTTCCCACCTATTGGTAAGCACAAATATTTGATACCAACCAAAGCCGTGTGCTCGCGAGGCAAGTGGAAAAAGAACAAATGGATCGGTCCGCCGCGGTCGTATCTTCAGCAGAAATTCGTCGCTTGGAACGACCACCTGTGCAAGGCGATTGAGGACGACGATGGAAACATCAAGAAATCAATCGAGGAAATCAAAGTCCAAACCAGTCATTTTCAAAACTTATTCATCTTTGGAGAGCGCGCAAGGCTGAGTAAGTGCACGATGGACATCGCCACGGGCGTGCAGTTTCCGACGCCGAGCGGCACTGAGGCGGGCGCTTGGTGCCCGACCGGCTCGGGATTCGGCACGCACTACGGCAAGGACTCAGTTCGCCCAGTCGTCAAGGCGTCATCATAGGGGCATTTTATATGTTGTGTCATAGGTACGTAATGTTGTGATATCAGTTTTAAAGAGAAATCAAAACAGTCGATGTGAAAAGGTCTTTGTCAAAAAATTTCTACTTTTTCTCGGCGCTCACGGCGATCAACTCCGGTTTCAACACGCCAATGAACGGCAACTCGCGATACCGACCACCGTAATCCAACCCGTATCCCACTACGAACTCATCAGGGCACATGAATGCGCACGCAATCTTCATATTCTTCTCTTCAAAGTACTTTGTCGCCTCGGCGTCTCGTCTCGCCGACTTATCCATCAAAGCTATGAGCGCGACTTCTTCCGCACCCGCGGCGTACAGCGCCTTCGTCAGCGCCATAACCGTGCGCCCGGTATCAATAATATCCTCCAAAATACACACACGCTTCCCCTTCACATCGCACGACGGTAATCGTACCTCCACCTCGACGTTCGCGTCGCTCGTCGTCCCATGCCCGTACGACGCGCACGTCGCGCACGAAATCACCATCCGCTTATACCCCCGCTGCAGCTCCTCGCGCAGCATGCGCTCCACCGTGTACACGCTGCGCACCAGATCGCTCGCGAACATCATCGCCCCCGTGGTCACGGGCACGAACACTTCAAAGTCACCCAGGTGCGACACCACGAGCGCCGCGAGCTGCTCGAGCGCGCCTTCAATCATATTCGCGTCGTACAGCACCGAGCTCACGTCCGGGTCGTCCACGGGCACGCCCGCGACTTTAGGCGTGACGTCGTCCGCGTCCGGGATGCGCGACATCGCGGTGGGTGCGCGCGCGGCAGTGTGATGGTCGTCGCCTGTGATGGTGCGTGACAGCATCTCCAGCTCGTCATTGTCCCACGCGCACCGACCGCGATGTCGCCGGCGCTGATCGAAATCACATCCGCCGAGGCGTACGATGCGTGGATGCGCGCGAACCCGTCGGGGGTGGTGCACTTTTACGCGTCGTGGTGCGAGCCGTGCGCGGCGATGGATGCGCTGATGACTGAGCTGGCCAAGGCGCACGCGGGCTCGGCGTCGTTCGCGCGGTGCGATGCCGAAGCGGTGGAGGACGTGTGCGAGCGCGAGGGGGTGTCGAGCGTGCCGTACTTTGTGTTCACGCGCGATGGAAGGCGGGTGGATGCGCACGAGGGTGCGGACGCGGCGGTGGTGACGAATAAGACAAAGCAATTCTTTCCTCGAACGGCGGCTACGGCGACGATGGCGACGACGGCGATGACGACGACGACGACGACAGCCACGAGCGATGCACTCAACGCGCGTTTGAAGAGCCTGATTGAAAGTCAGCCGGTGGTGGTGTTCATGAAAGGTCACCCCGACGAGCCCAAGTGCGGATTCAGCCGTAAAGTCGTCGAAGCGCTCAAGACGGCGGGCGTCAAGTTTGGGTCGTTCAACATCCTAGCCGATAACGACGTTAGAGAAGGGCTCAAGGTGTATAGTTCATGGCCAAGCTACCCGCAGGTGTACGTTGACGGCGAACTCGTCGGTGGTTGTGACATTATTTTAGAGCTCGCCGAAGCGGGCGAACTGAAGGAGGCGTGCTCGTCCAAGGAGTCTAAAGTACAAAACGCGATAAACGATAGAATCAAATCCATGTTAGCCGCGCAGGATGTGATTTTGTTCATGAAAGGCACGCGCACCGAGCCTCGATGCGGGTTCTCCGCAAAGGTTGTGCAAGCCTTGGACGCCATCGGCGTCGAATACGAGACGTTTGATATTCTTCAAGACGAGCCCATACGACAAGGGCTCAAAGAATATTCGCAATGGCCGACGTACCCACAATGCTTTTACAAATCCGAGCTCATCGGTGGGTGCGACATTATTTTGGAAATGGCTGCCGAAGGCTCGCTCGCTGCCGAGCTCGGGGTGAAATAAAAACTCACTCTACGGTTTTGATACATGCGTACAACAACTGACTATTTCTCTACTACGTCCCGGCGCCCTCGCCAGGCATCCACCGCATGTACGTCGCCCCCGACTCGTCGTCATCGTAATCCATGCCCTCAAAAAACATCCTCAGCTCCCCCGGAACGCGCGCACCGACGTCATAAATCTCCCTCGCGGCGAGCGCGTCGCCGAGCGCGCGCGCCGTCCGCGTCCCCACGCCTCGCCTCCTCAAATCCTCCCTCACGCACACCCTCTCCACCGTCGCCACCATCGACCCATCACTCGCCGCGTACGCATACGCCACAACTTCTCCAGACCCATCCCTCGCGCACACGAACACGCGTTGCGCCTCGGGCGCCCGCAACGCGCGCTCCAACGCCTTCGCGTCCCACGCGCTCCCCGCCCCTTCGCACGCACTCATCGCCCTCGCCAACGCCTCCGCGCCCTCGCGCGCGTCCTCCGCGGACACCACGTGCGTGGTCACGCGCGCGCGCGTCCGGCGCGCCCACGACGACGACGACGACGACGACGACGACGACGACACGACCGCGCGCCG
>Ga0222715_10006079_pt1 | contig 10238 bp, 12 predicted proteins | sample C33_9DmetaG_FD_165056 | JGI IMG/M metagenome (GOLD analysis project Ga0222715, IMG submission 165056) | Estuarine water microbial communities from San Francisco Bay, California, United States - C33_9D | ecosystem: Environmental > Aquatic > Marine > Unclassified | place: USA: California... | reverse complement strand
CACTGCAATCTAATACGGATATTTACTTGCCACCAAGTACTGCTTCTTATATACCTGTGAATTATGGCGATGGTTCTTTTGAGACATCAGCAGCAGCAACAGACGGAACTAAATACTATATACCTAGCCCATCAGACCCACAATATACTTTTACAATACGCACAATATGCGATACAAAGTTTGGTTCTACAAAGGTTACTTTTGTCAATAAGTTTGGCGCACTACAAGAGATGTACTTTTTCTTTAAGCAGCAAGAAACAGTAAATGTAACTTCTGAAAGCTACAAATCTAACCTTGTAACAAATACAGACCCTGCAACATACAGCACAACAAAGCACCAAGTATCTACATACAATGTAAACGCAAAAGAAACCATAAGTCTAAACACTCCGTTTGTTACTGATAATTATAATTTAGCATTAGAGCAGTTATTATTAAGCGAACATATATGGCTTACTAAAGAAGGTACTACTTATCCTATTGCACCAAAAACAAAGTCACTACAGAAAAAAACAAATGTTAATGACAGGCTTGTACAGTACTCAATGGAGTTTGAATATGCTTTTGACAAAATAAACAATGTAAGATAGTGGTAATACAATTATACATAGAGAACGAAAGAGTAGAACTTTTCAAGGATGAAAGCGTTACAATAACTGACAGCATCCAAAATGTAAAAGACATAGATAAGGTGTTTACTGCTTTTAGTCAATCCTTCAGTATACCTGCTTCAAAGGCTAATAATAAAATATTTAAGCACTATTATAACTTTGACATAATAAATGGTTTTGATGCACGTAAGAAAGTAGCATCTACTATTGAATTAAACAACTTGCCTTTTAGAAGTGGTAAGATAAAACTAGAAGGGGTAGACTTAAAAAACAACAAAGCACACACATATAGGATTACATTCTTTGGAGATATTGTAGAACTTAAAGACAAGCTAGGAGAAAAGAAGTTATCAGACCTAGACTTTACAGCATACAATTTAGATTATTCCCCTACAACAGTTTATACAAAACTAAATACAGCACCAAGCAGCACAAATCACATTATAGCACCTTTAATAACTCATAGTCAAAGATTATATTTTGAAGATGGCATACACGGTATAGGTACAGGAAATTTATGGTATGAAAGTGGTTCAGGCACATCACATCATCACGGAGTTAAATGGAATGAGTTAAAATATGCTATACGAGTAAACAAGATTATAGAACAAATAGAAACAGATTTAGACCTTTCTTTTTCTACTGACTTTTTTAAAAATACAGGTATTGATAAGATGGATAACTTATTCCTTTGGCTACACAGAAAGTCAGGTAAAGTAGAAGATTTATCAGGAAGTACTACGGTTTTTGAAACACAGGTAGATGGTTGGGGTTTTGAAAATGATGACCCTTTTTCTATTTATGGTTCTACATTTGAGAGTTTAGCAGAAGAAAACAACATTACAGAATTTGAGTTAAACCTAAATAGAACCAATACAACACCTTATAATATTGAGATATTACAAAACGGTACTGCTGTATATACAGATACTAATATAACATCTACAAATTATGTAGTTGATGCTTTAGCAGGTGATTTTGATTATGAAACAGGGGAGTACGAAGTATTTATAACAGCTACAACAGTAATAACCTTTAGTAGTATTGTATGGAGAGCAACTGCTGTATTCTTATCTGACCCAACTGTAACAGTAGATTATTCAACAGGTAGCTTTACAACAAATACAGCTTTTACATTTAATGTAAATAAGCAGATGCCTGATATTAAGGTATTAGACTTTCTTACAGGGCTATTTAAAATGTTTAATCTAACTGCTTTTGTAGTAGATGGTGTAATACAAGTTAAGCCATTAGATGACTTTTTTGCAAACCCTAATACATACGACATAACAGAGTTTGTTGATATGAATAGTAGTAAGGTAGATGTAGCTTTACCGTATAGAGAAATAGAATTTAAATTTAAAGACACAAAGACTTTTTTAGCAAATAAGTTTGGAGAACTAAATAATAGAGATTGGGGTAAAATATCTTACAATGCAGGAGAAACAGCATTAGCAGGTCAGCTTTATAAAGTTGAATTACCTTTTGGACATTTACTATATGAGCGTTTAAATGATGTTACTTCTGGCGCACAAAAAGACATACAATGGGGTTATAACGTAGATAAAAGCCAAAACGCATATTTAGGAAGCCCATTATTATTTTATCCTATAAATAAAAACACAGGTAATATTAGTTTTATAAACGAATTAGACGATGAAGGTGTACCACAAGACCATTTGTTAATTTTAAATGTAAACCTACCTTTTAATAGTGTAAGCGAAAACCCTGCTACTAATGACTTTCAGTTAAACTTTAACAGGGAGACAAGCGAATGGACACTAGACACAAGTTTTTCAGATACATTATTCACTAACTATTCTGATTATATATCTAGTGTATTTAACACCAAACAAAGACTAACAAAGCTAAAGGCTTATTTGCCTATGCGTATCTTACTTAACTATGGTTTAGGGGATAGGTTTATAGTAGCAGGAAACAAATACAAGATAAACAGCATAAGCACAAACCTACTAACAGGACAAAGCGACATAGAACTAATAAACGATTTATGATAAAGAACATACTAGACTTATTAGAATTAGCAAAAGGAGAAACAGAGAGCATCCGTATAGCACAAGGTAAGTATCATTTGCCTAGTGGGTTAATGGGTGCAGGTAAAAAAATTAAAAGAGAAGCGAAATGGCAGAAAAAATAATAATTGATTTAGAAGCAAAAACTGACAAGGCAGTTGCTGAAATTGAAGAGTTAAGAAAAGAAATAGCTGAACTTAACAAAACAGCAACAGAAGGTAATAAAGAAACGCAAAAGAGTTTTGGTGTTTTAGGTAAGGCTTTAAAAGCATTATCAAGTCCTCTAAAAAGTATATCTACTGTTTTTAAAGGTGCTTTGGGTGCAGGTATTGTTATTAAAGCATTTGACCAATTAAAAGAGATATTTGTTTCCAACCAAAAAGTAGCTGATGTTTTTGCGACTGCTATTGAGTTTTTATCTATTGCATTTAATGACCTTGTTAATTTTGTTGTAGGTAATTCATCAGCAGTAGTCAATACATTTAAAGCGTTTTTTGATGACCCACTACAAGGTATTAAGGACTTTGGAAAAGCGATAAAAGACAATGTAATAGAAAGGATGAACTCTGCTTTAGAAACATTAGGTTTTTTAGCAAGTGCAGTAAAGAAAGTGTTTGCAGGGGATTTTGCAGGAGCGTTAGAGGATGCTAAAAGTGCAGGAAAGGAACTTGTAGATGTTGTTACAGGTGTAGATGATAGCTTTGAAAAACTTACTCCTGTTGTAAGTAATTATGTAGCTGAAACAGTAAAAGCTGCCCAAGCAAACGTAGAACTAGGCAAACAAGCAGAGATAGCAGCAGTAAGACAACAAGGTATTATTGAGAGCTTTGACCTACAAGCTGAAAAGTTACGACAAGTAAGAGATGAAGAACGTAACACAATAGAAGAACGTATAGCAGCTAACAATAGACTAAAGGAAACTTTAGATGAGCAAGAAGAAGCAATGCTCAAACAAGTAGATTTACAAATACGTGCTGCACAAGCAGAATACGATAAAAACCAAAACCAAGAAAATACTATTAGGCTTTTAGAAGCGCAACAAGAAAAAGAAGCTGTATTAGCACAGATAGCAGGATTTAGAAGTGAGCAGTTATCCAATGACCTTGCGCTAAACAGAGAAAAGCTAGAACTTGAACAAAGTATAAGCGATGCAGAAGCTGAACGTGCAATAAACGAAGCTACCTTTAATGCTGAACAAATACAAAATGAGTATTTAAGATTACAGGCTTTAAGAGATGTAGCAGAGCAAGAAAAAGTTATAGAAGAAACTAGGCTTACCGAAAAGATGAACAGCTACAAGGTAGGTACACAAGCCTTTCAAGATGCTCAAAATGAACTATTAGCGTTCCAACAAGAGAACGGACAAAAGCAAAAAGAGTTAGAAAAAGATATAAATAAAGCTAAAGCAGAAGAAGTAACAAAAGCTCTAGGAAGTATTGCAGGTATAGTAGGACAAAACTCTAAATTTGGAAAAGCAATAGCGGTAGTACAGGCATTAAGAGATACATATACAGGTGCTAACAAAGCATTGGCACAAGGTGGTATATTTGGATTTGTGGGCGCAGCAGCAGTAATTGCAGGAGGTTTAGCTAATGTTAAAAACATCACAGCCTCTAAAGACCCTAGACCACCAAGTTTTGCAAAAAGCGCAGGAGGGGGTACATCAACACCAACTGCACCTGCATCAACCCCACCTGCATTTAACATAGTAGGAGCAAGTGGTACAAACCAATTAGCAGAAACAATAGCAGGGCAAAACGAAAGACCTGTAAAAGCGTTTGTAACATCACAAGACGTAACAACTGCACAAAGTTTAGAACGTAATATAGTAGAGGGTGCATCAATATAGTAAAATATAAAAAATAAACGTTATAGTTATATGAGGATAGTCGAACTTATTTTAGATGAAAATAGTGTAGAGGGTATAGAGGCTATCTCTATTGTAGAAAACCCTGCCATTGAAGAAGATTTTATTGCACTAAAAAACGAAGAAGTACAACTAGCGCAAATAGACAAACAACTATTAGTAGGTGCTTTGCTTATTCCTAACAAACCTATATACAGGCGCAAGGGAGAAGATGAATATTATATTTACTTCTCTAAAGACACTATCCGTAAGGCTGCTGAAATGTACCTTATGAAAGGTAACCAAAACAACAGCACACTAGAACACCAACACAGCCTAAATGGGCTTACGCTAGTAGAGAGTTGGCTAGTAGAAGATGAAACACACGACAAGTCTAGGAAGTATGGCTTAAACGTGCCTGTGGGTACTTGGATGGGTGTAGTCAAAGTAAACAACAATGAAGTTTGGAATGACTATGTAAAAACAGGCAAAGTAAAAGGTTTCTCAATAGAAGGCTATTTCATTGACAAAATGGAAAGACCTAAAGAGCCTATAAACGACTTTGAAGAAGAAGAAGCAGAAGAAATGCTTTCTTATATCCGTAGAATTGTAAGAGATGACAAACGTTATAAAGACGGTAAGAAAGAAGAATTGGAAAGCTACTCTGACTATCCTGATGCTGTAAAGAATAACGCACAAAGAGGCATAGACCTAAACAAAGAAGTAAACAACAAATGCGCAACTGATGTAGGTAAGATAAGAGCGCAACAATTAGCACAGGGCAAACCTATTAGCGAAAACACTATTAAACGTATGTACTCTTATTTGTCAAGAGCAGAGGAGTATTACGATGAAGGAGATACTAAAGCCTGTGGTACTATATCCTACTTGTTGTGGGGTGGTAAAGCTGCCAAGAGATGGTCAGAAAGCAAACTAAAAGAATTAGGCTTGTTAGAGTTAAGCGAAGTAGTAAGCGACACTATGGCTATTATAGATGATAGACTAGCATACTCCACTAAAGAACTAGCAATAAAAGCAGCACAGGATATAGGTTGTGAGAGTTACCACGAACACGAGTATGAAGGCAAGACTTGGTTTATGCCTTGTGAGCAACACCAACTTAAAGCACCCTGTCAAGAGGGCTATGAGCAGTACGGAATGAAAAGAAAGAATGGCAAATTAGTGCCAAATTGTATACCTATTAAATAAATAAAATGAGTAAAAAGACAATTAGCAAGATGCTATTTAGCAAAGAGAGAGTAGAACTTGGTATTTTTGATGATATTGAAAAGCTAAAAGACAAAGCACTAACAGCGAGTAAACGTGCAGAAAAAAGTGTTTTAAATGCTTTATCTGATTTTGCCGATAGTACAGCAGCTTTAGAACAAGCAATAAAAATAACAGAAGATGGTAAGCAAAAAGCTAAAGAACTTGGTGCTGACGAACTTGTAAAACGTGCTGACACTATTAAAGGACAGTTTGAAAGAATTTTAAAGATGCATCGAAAAAATATATCAGATTTAAGAAACGTAAGAGGTAATATATAACAATGCCTAAACAAATACAAATAGGTAAGATTGAGAAGCCTAAAGTAAGGCGCAAGGGTGTACACGCTAAAACAAAAATGTCAAGTATAAAAGGCAGTAAACTATATAAGAAAAAATACAGAGGGCAAGGATGAAAGATTTAACAGTATCACGAACAAGTCCTAAAAGCAGTAAACGTGGATGTTTATGTGCTGATAAAAACACTTACAGTACAAAATGCTGTAAAGGTAAATTGATAAATCAAGGAATAGGTAAAGTATAATATATATTATGAAAACAAATAAAAACACAATGAGCAAGATTGCTCAAATAAATAAAGAACAACTATCTAAAGTAGAGTTAAGTATTGTAGGAGATGCAAATAAAGCTGTAAATGATTTAAAAGGAAAAGTCAAAAGGCTTAAAGACGTACAAGAAGAATTTGCTGACGCTAAAATGAAAACTATCAGAGCAAAGCAACAAGCAGAAAAAGCAGCTAGTTTAAAAAGCCCTTTTGTTGGTGGTTTTAGTATTAACCCATACCAAGTAATGAATGATATCAAAACAGCAGCTAAAGAATTAGGTGTAGATGTTAAAAAAATTGATGGATACGGTGAACTTAATAACTTTATACAAGATTACGAATTACAGTTACGAAAAGCAGAAGAAGCTAAATCACAGCTTAATAAAGAGTTATAAAATGTAAAATAGTTAAATTAAATAGTTATAGTTATATGAAAGCAACCGAAATGTTAAATAAGATTAAAACCTTTCTTGGAGAAGAAACTGCTGACATTGTGAATGATGTTGAAGCACAAGAGAAGGTTGAACTAGCGACTGCAAAGCTAGATAACGGTACTGTACTAGAAGCAGAAGCGTTTGAAGCAGGAAACGAAATTTTTATAGTTACCGAAGATGACAAAGTAGCACTGCCTGTTGGCGATTATACTATGGAAGATGGTAAGATGCTAGTAGTAGCAGAAGAAGGCATTATTGCTGAAATCAAAGACCTAGACGAAGAAGAAGCACCTGCTGATGAGGAAGTAGAGGCTGAAGAAGAAAAAGAAGATTTAGGCTATGTTACTAAAGAAGAACTAGCAGAAGCAGTATCTGAAATCAAAGCTATGATTGAGGATATGAAGAAAGAAGAAATGAGCGAAGAAGCAGAAGTAGAGTTATCAGAGGAATTACCGAAAGAAGTAAAAGAGGAATTGTCTGAACCTGCTGCCGAGCCTATTGCTCATAACCCAGAACAAAAAAATAACAATATCGGAGTTAAGTTTGCACAAAACAGAAAACCAAGCACACTTGATAAGATAATGTCTAAAATTAACAACTAAAAATAAATAAAATGCCAAACCCAACAATTACAAATTCAAGTTATAGTGGAGAGTTTGCAGGTAAGTATTTAGGTGCTGCCTTGTTATCCGCTAAAACACTAGACGAAGGTGCTGTATCAATCCTTCCTAACATTAAATATAAAGCTGCTATGAAAGTAGGAGCGTTTTCTGACATAGTACGTTCAGCTGATTGCGATTTTGACGATAGCACATCTACTTTGACACTAACAGAGAAAGTACTTACTCCTGCTGAATTGCAAGTAAACTTACAGATTTGTAAGAAAGAATTACATTCAGATTGGGAAGCTGCTCAAATGGGCTTTAGTGCTTTTGACCAATTGCCACCTTTATTTTCTGACTATGTTATTGCTAGAGTTGCTGCTGAAGTAGCTAACGCAACTGAAACATCTATTTGGTCAGGTAGTGCAGGAGAAGGTTCTTTTGATGGACTTGTTACTCTTGCTGCTGCTGACACAGACGTAGTAGACGTAGTAGGTACAACTATTACAGCAGGTAACGTAATTGACGAACTTGCAAAGGTTGTAGATGCTATCCCAAGTGGTGTATATGGAAAAGAAGATTTGACTATCTATATTTCACAGCACGTAGCTAAAAAGTATATCGCTGCACAAGCTGCACTAGGTTATAGAGAATTATATAACGTAGGTCAAACAGAGATGAACTTTCAAGGTATCAAATTGTTCGCAACAGGTGGACTAGGAGATAACACAATTTTAGCCTCACAAGCATCAAATTTATTTTTTGGAACAGGGCTTCTTGATGACCGTAACGAAGTTAAAGTTATTGATATGGCTGACCTAGACGGTTCACAGAATGTACGTGTAGTAATGCGCTATACAGCAGGTGTACAGATAGGTGTAGGTTCTGACGTAGTACTTTACGCTTAATAATTAACTAACATAAAAGGGGTGGGCTAGGTGTATCCTACCTGCCCTTTTTTAATAAATAAATAAATATGAGTTGTGCAATAACAAAAGGTAGAGGCATAGGCTGTAAGACGGCTTATGCAGGTATCAAAAATGTATATATTCTTGATTATAGCGCAGCAATAGCAGCGTTAAGCCCTTCATCAGGTACGGTAACATTACCATCAGATGGAAGTGCTGAATTTTTCAAGTTTGAAGTCAAAGGTGGTCAAACATCTTTAGAGACAAGCGTAACATCAAGTAGAGAAAATGGAACTACTTTTTATGAAAGTACTTTAAATATTACTTTTCAAAACCTAGATGTTGCAACACAAGAGGAGATAAAACTCTTAAACAGAGGTAGAGCGCACTACGTTGTTGAACTATATCCTGACGGTACAGGTACTACAAAGTACTTACTAGTAGGAAAAGACAACGGTGCAGAGGTTACAGGTGGTACTATTGTAACAGGAGCAGCAGCAGGGGATTTACAAGGCTTTACTCTTACAGCAGTAGCTAGTGAGGTTAATCCACCATTCTTTGCAACAGCACCTGATGAAAGTGCTACAACACCTATTACTCCTGCTTAATATATTTTTTGTATATTTGCTAAAGGAGAGTAAATAATTCTTGTTTTAATTATGATAGAGGGGGGTGCAATAGCACTCCTCTTTTTTTATTACAAATTATCACTTTTTAGCGTTATACTTATATGAAGATACTTACTACAAGTACAAGTTCGCAAACAATAGAGTTTATACCTAGATTGTATAGTACAAGTGCTACGCTTATACTAACGGATGACACTACTAATGTATCTACTACAACTGATGTAACCCTTACACAAAGTGGGGATTACTTAAACCTATCACACACCTTTACTTTAGTAGAGGGTAGATTTTACGATTTGCAATTAGAAGCAGATGGAGATATTTGGGGGGTTAATACTAATCAATGGCAATTAGAAACTCAAACTTGGGATAGTGATGAATTATCTAATCTTATATACAAAGACAAGATATTCTGTACTGACCAAGATGTAGACCAAACACAAAATAAGTATTATTCTGTTAATAAAAACGAATATACTACTAACGACACACACGACAACGATTATATAGTACTATGATACACGCTTTAAGTTTATCGAATTATGTTAGCCCTACTATTGAAGAAAAGAAGAATAAGGCTTTTGTAACATACGGAGATAAAAACTCATACTTTCAGTACCTAATAGACCGTTATAATGGTAGCCCTACAAACAACGCTGTTATCAATGGTATTAGTGAGATGATATACGGTAAGGGTTTAGATGCCACTGACAGCAATAGAAAGCCTGATGCATACGCACAAGCCATTACACTACTACACAAAGATTGTACACGTAAACTATGTGCAGACCTTAAACTGTTTGGTCAATGTAGTATGCAAGTAATTTACAGTAAGGATAGAAAAAAGATAGCAAGGGTTGAGCATATACCTGTTGAACAACTAGCTGCTGAAAAGTGTAACGACAAAGGAGAGATAGAAGCATATTACTACTCTAGTGATTGGGCTAAATACAACCGTATTAACCAAGTCAAGCGTATACCTGCTTTTGGTATGAGTAATGAAGCTATCGAAATTGTTTACGTTAAGCCTTACAGAGCAGGATACAAGTACTATGCTACCCCTGACTATCAAGGTGGGTTGCAATATGCAGACCTAGAAGAAGAAATATCTAACTTTCATATAAATAACATACAATCAGGACTATCTCCTAGTATGCTTATTAACTTTAATTCAGGTACTCCAAGTGCAGAAGAAAGGGAGATGATAGAAAGACGTATCTATGATAAGTTTTCAGGAAGTAGTAATGCAGGTAAGTTTATACTATCATTTAACGATAGCCCTGAAACAGCAGCTACAATAGACCCTGTACAATTAAGTGATGCACATAACCAATATCAGTTTTTA
>Ga0222715_10006078_pt1 | contig 10238 bp, 8 predicted proteins | sample C33_9DmetaG_FD_165056 | JGI IMG/M metagenome (GOLD analysis project Ga0222715, IMG submission 165056) | Estuarine water microbial communities from San Francisco Bay, California, United States - C33_9D | ecosystem: Environmental > Aquatic > Marine > Unclassified | place: USA: California... | reverse complement strand
CAGGAACCTTCTTAAGTTCATCGTCTTCGTTGAAAGCATCTAATTGATCACCTGTTATTTTTAGAGTCTTTCCATTTAGATGTTTAACGTAAAAAACTGGATAAAAAGTGTCTGAAAATGACAATTCTCTTTCAATAAGTAAATTATTTCCATCTCTAATAAAATCAGGATGTTCTTCTATATCTATAGATACGACTACGTCCCCCGTTTCACAACCCTTCTTTTCGTCAGCCATATGATTAAATCTAATAGTCTGTTCGTCTATCATTCCAGGTTCTATTTTAATTGATAGCTTTTTCTTTTCATCTGTAATAGATCCATCAGAGTTTAACTTTTGTCTACGTATAGCTAGCTTCTTCTTAGCACCGTTATAAATTTCTTCTAGAGAAACTCCTAGAGTAAAATTCATATCTTTTGTTCTTGGATTTATTACGTCTTCTTCTGAACTTTCATCAGATTCTATTTCTACTACTCTCTTCTTTTTTTTCTTAGAGTCCAAAGAAATTTTAGAATCGACTACAGGAGAAGCTGGCGGGGCGCTACTAGATTCACCAACAGATTCGATTAGTTCTGGAGTCATAGCTTTTGCTACATTTTGTGCTACATGACCAAAAAGTCCTGACATGTCGCTTTCTGTAAGCTTTTTTCCCTTCTTGATCTGAGGTGGTGGCTCCATATTTGAAGCAACTTGCTGAGCAATTTTCATTAATTTATTAAAATCTGGTAGTTGTTCAGCCATTTTTAATAAATTAAATTATATTATTTAATGATTACAAACGTATTATTTACCGCCTAAATCAACTGGAGTCTTTTTATTAGAATCGTCCTCTGGTGCTATAGAAATTGGTCTATACATTTTCTTTCCCATTTTTCCACTTGGTTTCTTTTTAAGTTCTTCTAATTTATCAAATACTTGTTTACCTCTAAAAATATCCTTATTGTCTATAATCAACATTGGAACTACATCAAGATTAATATCTGCTTCTACTTTATCTACACTAAGATCTATATAGTCTATTTCGTAATTAGAAATGTCCTTTAACATTGGTAATATATTAAGAGATGCTTTACATTTTTGATGATAAATTATAGTAATTGACATTTATTAAATATAATACAAATAAGATTTTAAATACAAACGAAATTAAATTATGTTTATCTTCTTCTTTTTGAAGTATAAATTGATTTTACAACTGTCTGAACTTGTGTAGGTTGTTCAATTGTAGTAACTGATTCGGGTTCTGGTTCTTTGGGGTCCTCAAGTGTTTTTATAAGCTCTCTAGCTTCTTTTAAAAGATCCCTATCTAATTTTGCTTTTCTAGCTCTTGTATAGTATTCCATTAGAGTCTTTTTGTCTTCTTCTTGTATCGCTTTATTAATAATATCTGTTAATTCTGACATAGACATGAATTTTTTAGGATTTAATCTTTCATATTCTTCGAGAACCATTGGTAGAGTTATATTACCTACTATAGTATCCGCCATTTTAACAACATCTACTCTATTCTTAATAGCAAATTCAATTGCATCTTCTTGAACATTTATTTTAGTTGCAAGATTGTAAATAATTTCATCACCGGTAGTAAATTCAGAAAATGCTGTTTTACTTATAGCAGAAAAAATGTCTTCTTTTGTAATCAATGGCCTGCCATTAATCTCTGATGATGGTTCTATAAAGTTAGGAGGAATGAATGTTTTAATGTCTCTTTTTGTTGAAACTTTTAATTCTCCTTCTATCATTTTATATTCTTCTTTGATTAAATACCAGAAATATCCAGGCAAATCTTTTAAAAATCTATAATTGTCTTTATGAACGTAACAAAACGTTGGTACAGTTTTCATGATTATTTCACTAGAAGTTTTTCTAAATTCTTCTCTTTCAAGAGTAACATTTTCTCCTGTATCTGATACTTCACAATTTACAGTTCCATCCTCGTTGAAAGATTTAGGAACAATAGTTAAAGAATTAATCTTGTAATCTTTTTCTAATATTATTCTCTTAAGAGGTAATTTCATTTGTGTAGGCTTTTTATCATAAATAGTATAAGTTAAATACTCGGTATCAAGATCTTGTTTTTCTATTAAGCTTTCTTGAGGCTTTGTTAGAAAATCATAATCATCTATTATGCTATAAAAATTATCTCTTACTTCTTCTTTAGGTTCTTCTTTAGGTTTATCAGTTTCTAATAATTTTAGATAGTATCTATATAATCTTATTTTCTGTTCTTTTGATAACAATATTATTTCTTCACGGCTTAATTCTTTCTCTTTTACAATAGACTCTATATATTCTAACGCTATTTTAACAGCAGAGTCAAATAATTTTTTATTTGTTTCTGTTTCAAATTTTACATTATTTATATCAAATGATTTTATCTCTTTTTCTTCAAAGATTACGCCTTTACATCTATCATCTAACCATTTACATTTGAACTTTAATTTATCAATTTCTAAAGAAAATGAATTTGGATTATCACACGATTCTTGATTTACGAATCTACCACATGTATTAAGACCATCTAATTTTCTTTTTATTATTTTCTTTGGGGATACACCTTCTCTAAATAATTTGGGTTTACCTCTAGAGTCTCTATATTCCACAAGTATGTAACTATCCGAAATTAGTTTATTCTGCGGAGAAGTATCAAAGAATATACAAGGTCCTTCTATTATTATAAATGAATCATCTACAAGTTGCTTAAGTTCTGAACTATAAACCGGTATAGAATCTTTGTTGAAATCAAAAGGTACACCATATTTCTTTTCTTGATCTTTTGTAACTGTGTAGACTTCTCCTGGTTCTCGTACACCAAGTCTAGGTCTTAATGTATAATTAATAGTTTTTACACTTGTCTTTAGATATTCGTAGTATTGATTATATTCTACTGGGCTATAATTTAACCTTTCTATCTTTACTTTTTTATTATTGTATTCAGACATAAAGTTCATTATGTTTTTGTACAATTCAAACGAGTCATCTACTATAGTAACATTAAATAGTATGGCTAATTGTTCTAATTCAGATCTTGTATAATTTTCTTTAATTATTTCTCCAGAGTCGTTATATTGATAAAACATCGGATAATAACCTCCATATATGTATGTATTCTCGATTTGTATATGATCAATTGTGTATTCAACGCCTATCATGTATCTAACTGGTTTTTCAAGTGCTACAACAGGTGGTTTATAAATATTATTAGCTATTTCTGCTAGTCTAAGGTATCTTTCTTCTCTAGCTGCACTTTTTAAGACTTTTATAGCTTTTTCAAATGTTTTATTATCTTTTAAAGTTTCAACATAAACGTTTAGGATGTCGCCTCTTATAGAGTAGATATAATCTTTTAATGCTTGAGAATCCATATCTTCTGTAAACTGACGAAGTCTGTTTATGTCAGCTGTTTCAAAATCCCCCTCTGTTATTAAAAATTCTGTTATAGCCGGTGTAAGTATTTTAGGTTCAAATTTATCTATACATTTAACAACACCACTGGAATCTAATTCACAACTAAGATTTACTTTTGTAAAAAAATTACAAAGCTTTTTATACTGATTACTTATTAATTGATAATAATAGTCATAATCCTCCGGCGTTTTTGACATAGAAACTATAATTTGTTCTGTTAGTATAGCATATTCTTCTGGTTCAGAGACTCTACAATTTTTAAATACTATTGTTAATCTTTTCTGATTATTTATTCTTTCGGATACTTTTGCAACTTTATAAATTCTTCTTGATGGTAATCTATTTCTTTGTCTTAGTAAAAATCTAAGTCTATAATTTGTTTCTATACTGCCTTCTGGAACTTCAAGATTAGAGTATTTTCGAAGACTTCTTTCCCATGAAAGTTTTTCAGAATATTGGGACATTATTTCTTGTATTTTAAGACTTGATAATTCTAGATGATTACTTTTAAATTTTCTAAAATTATGATTTAAATAGTTTAGTTCCGAAGAATAATAATCATAATCAGATGTATTTGGTGTCCATCTAAGTAATGTATTTATAGTGCCTTCTTTATCGGAAACATTTATGTCATCTTCTGGTAAAACATTTGGAGTTTCATAAGTCAATAAATTTAATATTGTTTCTTCACCTTCGACGTATTCAGCAAGTTTCTCACTAAAGTTTTTAAATATAAATATAACCTTGTCTATATTAAATTTATAATTAGCAGAAGAGTAATTAAATATATCTCTTTCAGTGTTCTCTGCTAAAATTTGTGCACCTGGATAATAAGACGTTATATAATTCATTATTTTGTATATACCTTCTCTGCGAAGAGTTTGTATCTCCTCTCTATTCTTAAAAAGTTTATCTAACGGTATCTGACCACTTGGCTTAATATTTTCTAGATCTTCATTGTTTGTCAAATAATATGATATTTTTCTAATTCTGTCATTTAGAATATCTCTGGATTTCCCAGAAATTTTTTTAGAATTTTCTACAAGAATATCTTTTAAATCTGCGAGGTAGTCTTCAAATGAAATGTATCTCTTTACAAGTTCTTTCTTTGTACTTCCTGGTAATGACGTTCTAAGTTCCCAAACTTCTCCTATTTCAGTTTGCGAGCCTTGTGTGTCTTTTAATTGCAAATATAGAGGATCATCCATTGGTTTTACAGTAACAAAATTTTCAAGATTGTCACCAATGTCTTTTCTATCTATATTTTCTTTTAGAGCAAGATAGCTAATTTGACCTTTTTGTAAATATTCAGTTGGCTCTGAAGTATCTATATCTGGCAGGGAGTATGTATAATTTTTAAATAATAAATTAGAATCAATTTTGTAGTATTTCTCATTTTCTTCGCCTAAAATTTTCTTAAGAGCTTCATAATTTTCTGGATTTTTTCTAAATTTAAATACAAATTGTTTATTTTCACGTAGTCTCTCTATATAAGACATGAATTTAAACGTTCTTGCTCCTATACATTTTAACAATTCATCCCTCGGAATTTTTCTTAGATTATTCTTAAGATTTAAAAGTCTATCCGAGTATGCTTGTTCTTCAGGTGTTAATAAATTAGCTCTCTTAGATAATATCTTAATTTCAGTTATAGAATCGCTTATAGGTGCTATCATTTTAAATTCATAATTTTGCCTGCCGGTCTCAGCATTATAGACTAATTTCGTTACTTCAAATGAAGAAGTGTGGTAATCTATAAGTTTTTTAGTCTCTGATAGTTTCTTAAGATAGTCTTCTATTAATGGATTTTCAGCTGGAGGATTCCTTGACATTTTCTGGTTATAATAAGCATCTACCTCGTCTGATTTTATACCTCTTGGTAATCTAGGGTATTCTATTCCGTTTTTTCTTGCAATTCTTTTATTATAACTTATCTCTGCCTCGTGTAAACGTTTTAGTTTTTCAGAAAGAGGGGCATCAATGTCCACATCTTGTTTCGTGCCATCTTCTGTTTCTGCATTTCTAAGAATGGAATATTCTTTTCTAAGAATTTGAATAAATTCTTTATTAAATTCTGTTTCGTTTATGATACCCATTTTGTAGTTTTCCGTAAGAGACATTTTGTACTTCTTTAATTTTTCAAGAAGATCTGCTTCTTCATCCTCAAGAACATAATTTTTAGTTCTAATGTCAATGTAGTATCTAGTTTTTAATAGTTCATCATCATATTCTTCTTGTGTTATATCATTATTTGCTATTAATTCAGAAAGCGTATCTTGCCAACGTTCTAAATTAGCAATTTCATCATATATGTCATGATCAATAAGATCTGGATCTTGATCTTCCATTATTATTATATAATTATATATTTTAAAAGTTATAAAAAATTTGTAATAATAAATTAAATGCAAACAGTTTATATACTGAAAAATTGTGTTAGATCTTACTCTGCTCTCGTAAAAATTTATAAGAGTCCAAATTTAACAACATCTGTTATATTTGTAGGTAAAAAACAAGCTAAAATATTATTACTCGATAAGAGAGTAAAAGAATTTCCTTTTATAATAAACACACTTCCGTCAAGTAATGGTTTAATACCTAAGTCTTCTAAAGTTATGCCTCTTAGATTATTTATATCACTTCGCGCTCAATATCAAAGATTACGTGAAAAACATGTTAAAAAACCAAGAAATAAAATAACACAAAGGAATACTATTACAAAAATAGAAAGTCCAGATGGGGGTATAGAAATTGTTTTAAATAAATAAATACATTTGTATAAATGTAACTGTAAATGATTATATGGGATTTTGATGAAAATAAAAATTACATTAAAATTGGAAAGTATAAAGTTTTAAACAAAAAAGACTCTTTATTTGCAGCTAAATTACTAAATACAGCAGAAGATAAAATAAAAACTTTATTTATTAGACTTAAAAAGTTTAAAAATCCAGAAATTAAATTACTAATCGAAACACCATTTAAGTTACAAGAGATGCAATTATTAAAAGATCAAGGTCTTATTAAATTTGATGGATTAAATAAACCAAAAAATGTAACAAGCACAAAAAAACAAAAAATAGGTCCAGATGGCTCACTAAGAGCCAAAAGTAGACTTATTTTTTTAACTTTAAGAAGAAGTAACGGAAAACTTAAAAGAATAGAAGAACTTTATTCTTTAATAGCCCACGAATTAACCCACACTGCTTTAAATCATGTAACTTGGAGAGATGATAATCATCCTAGAGAATTTAAAATAATTTATGAATTACTTCTCAGTCTTCTTCTTTGACCAAGCCTTACCAGCTTCTATAAACGCTGTTTTGTGATTATAAACGTCCCCTAGCTTAGACTTTTGGTCAGCTAGAAATGTCTTTACAAATTCATTATACTCAGATGGAGCACGTGTCTTCTTTTCTTTCTTAGGCTTATCACAAAGACGTCCCTTTAGCTCTTCGAGATCCTTTTCTAGCTTTGAAATACGAGTAGAATCGTCCATGGTTATTATTAATAGTACGTTTTAATATTATTTTTTAAACGAATATCGATGTTTTTTACATAAAGGAAATTTACCAATATATTCTTTACAAAAAAAAGTTTCTTTACATTTTTTACATTTAAATGGTTTTAGATCTTCTTTTTGTTCTGGAATCATTTTCTTAAATTCTTCCCAGTCAATTTCTCCAGTTTTAGAATAGATTTCAGGCATTTGTATACACTCTATATTAAAATTTCCGAGGAAATCCAATCCAGATGTATCGCGGTACTTTTCTGAATATACAACTCTTTTAATACCAGATTGAATTATTAATTTAGAACATTCTTTACAAGGAGACAATGTAATGTATAAAGTAGCATCTTTACAAGAGTTATTATTTTTACTAGTCTTAAGAATAGCATTCGCTTCTGCGTGTAAAACATACCAAAGAGTATTTCCTTCAGTGTCTTCGCATTCGTTACAATAACCTATTGGTGTTCCATTGTACCCGTCTGATATAATAGAATTATCTTTTACAATAACAGCACCAACTTGTTTTCTTTTAGCATACGACATTTTTGCAAACTCATTTGCTATCTTTAAAAATAATGAATCATATTTAGACATTTATTTTTAAAAATGGTATATCTTTTAATACATTTAATACATTTAATACATATAATACATTTAATACATTTAATAATCTGAGATGTCATCATTTGCAAATTTAATAGGTATTTTAGTATTAATAAATTATTTTAAAAATTACTTACTCTCAAGTGTTTTTATTCTTGCTTCTAATGAACTAATCAATTGTGCTTGTTTTTGGACTATTGTATCCAATTCTTGAACAGCCGCAGTTACATAAGTGAAAATGGTGTCATAATTGAGATTGAACGGGTGTGCTTTGATTTCTTTAGTTCCATCTTCTTTTTCATTTTCGTAATCTCCTCCATTTACAGCAAACGACAATTCGGGTATCTTTTTAATTTCTTGTGCGATAAAACCAGCCTCAATAACATAATTCATACCTTTGGGTAGTGTTCCCTTGTAGTCAGCGGGTAACATAGTTTCTGTTTTTTCATACTTTTTAGGAACTAATTGACGAATTAAATGTAATGCTTTCGTGATAGTTGTTTCATTATGTTTTAATCTATCGTCACTTGCTGGTGTAAATGATGTATTACACGTAATGTTACCATTCGCGTTAAAATGCATCGCACCTTGATAAGCAGGGTGTCCCGCTATTCTAAAGTAATACCCACTATTCATTGTATTTGATAGGTATGCTTCATTCCACCCATTTGGTCCGCCAATACGAAATCTTGGGTATGCGTAGTTCAAAGGTCCTATGTCAATGTTGCCATTTGTATTGTAAACGCCCTGTGTTTTAATAAGATTAGTGTCTGTAATGTCAAAATACCCCTCCAGCCAACGATTACCAGCACCTCCTAACCGAGTTGTGTTGTTTGTTTGCGGATAGATTTGACTTGTTCTAAATTCTACTGCTTGTGTCGTGGGATTTGTCTGTATTATTAAGTTATTATTGCTTGTTGTTGAAATAGAGTTGGCGTTCAGTTCATTAGTCCAAGATGGAGGATTTGTACTTCCATTACTCTTTAAGTGTTGTCCTGGATTTCCAACACTACCAGTTGAACCAAAGCCCAACGCACCATTAAAATTTATACGCATTCTTTGAGTTGTGTTAGTTAAAAATCTAATACCTTTAGCCGTTTCACTTGAATAAGACGTTATTGTTAAATCTTTATCCGCAAATTGACTATTATAAATTAGAGATTGTTGCGACCCAGAATTATTGTTTATAGAAAAAATACCGTTTTCAGTAAGTATACCAACTGAACCATCATGTTTAATAGACATTTTCTTTGTAAGAAGTCCATCATTTTCTTTTGTATAAAATTCTAATTTTCCTCCGTTAGTTTGGTCTAATTCTGAGTCAATTTCACCAATATAGTTAGGATTTAGCCCCAAAAACTGAAACTTTAAACTTCCTTCATTAGCACTATCAAGTTGTATGGAACCATCTTCTACCGGAAGAGGGTTATTATCTCCAAATGTAATAGTCATTTATTCTATAATAGCATAATTATTTTTAAATTCTTCCATTTTATTTTTAACGAATATGTTCGATTGTTTATATTTTGGTTTATTCATTTTGAATCTTTGATAAGGGGTCATTTCCCATGGCCACAAAAGAATAGACTTATATTTTGAAACGGGGTATACAATTTTATCATTTTTAAGAGTGTAAGTTACCTTGTATAAAGCTGATTTCCATCTTTTTTTTGCAATTGAAACTTTTTTTGATTTATTCTCATGAATAGTGTTTTGAAATTTTACAAAATCTTTAATACAATCTTCTGTAGTGTATTTGTATTCATTTCTTACATTTTCTTCAATATATTCAGCATCTGGTTCTTTTCTCCATTTCATATGAAATCTTTGTGCGCTTTTATGACAAATGCAACAATATGTCCCCTTTTTATATTCTGTAAATTGTACATATGGAACAATTTCATTTTGTTCTCCTATAAAATTCTTGATTATAGAATCTTTTTTCCAAATGTGAACATGGACTCCACCTGGGTCATAACAAGGTCCGCATGTAAAATTTTCAGAATTATAAAGTTCTTTTTGTGGTCCATTTCCTTTCTTTTTAAGCTCTATTGCTCCCAAGGCTTCTATTGAAACTCTTTTATTATTAAAAAGAAAATTCCATTCTTCTTCTGGAGTTTCGTGTTTCCAGGGTTCTCGAACTACATAGGTGTACATAATTACAAGTATTACTTATTAGAATTATTATTATATATATTATTATGTAAAATTTAAATTTGTATAAAATTTACAAAAGTTCATATACCCCCCATACATCGCGAATGTAAGCGTCTTAATAAATTGTCTTTGGCGTTCATTTTTTCGCTACGCTACTTACTCTCAAGTGTTTTTATTCTTGCTTCTAATGTTTTTACAAGAGCGTCTAACTCTTTGACTGCTGAAATTGTATGAATATGAATATTATTATATGAAACATATTTTTTATCATCTATTTCTGTTACATATTTGCTTAATGTTGGGATTTTTTGTATTTCTTGTGCTATTAACCCCGATTCCCAATACCAATCTTCACCTTCTACGCCTATGTTTGTTCCATCATTATCCGCTTCTAACATCTTAATTGTTTTCTTATAAGTTTGAGGAACTAATTTCCTTATTGTTTCCAGTCCATTAGTGATATTATATTCTCCGTGCTTAAATCTATCGTCACTTGTATTCCAACCATTAGCAGAATAAGTCGCTCCAAACACTTGGAAAAATCCATTACCACTAGTGGCA
>Ga0222715_10006077_pt1 | contig 10239 bp, 11 predicted proteins | sample C33_9DmetaG_FD_165056 | JGI IMG/M metagenome (GOLD analysis project Ga0222715, IMG submission 165056) | Estuarine water microbial communities from San Francisco Bay, California, United States - C33_9D | ecosystem: Environmental > Aquatic > Marine > Unclassified | place: USA: California... | reverse complement strand
GACCGATGGTTTGGATTGAAAGATGACGCCGCGCATCATTAATATTGTCCGGGCTTGCGGCCATTGCTGATACACCCGCACCTGCCATTGTCATTTTAGATGTTGATGTGAACATCAGCACCCGGTCGGGGTGACCCGCGTCACGACAGGCTTGCAGGATATCGGGAACCGCCTGACGCTCGTCTGTTAAATGGTGTTCGGCATAAGCGTTATCCCAAAAAATCCGAAAGTCTGGCGCGGCATTCATCGTTGCTAAACGTCTCGCAACCGCATCGGTATAGGTAATTCCGGTCGGATTGCTGTAGCGAGGGACACACCAGATGCCTTTTACGGCGTGATCCGCGGCAAGCATCTCGACCCGATCCATATCAGGACCCGCGTCAGTCAATTCAACATTGAGCAATTCGAAACCCAAATGAGACGTAATTTCAAAATGCCGGTCATATCCCGGCGCTGGACAGAGAAATCGAACTGTGCCCTGTTGACTCCAGGGCTGTTCGCCGCCGGGGACACCGAATAGGACTGCGCGAGCAACCGCGTCATACATCATCGTCAAACTGCTGTTGCCGCTGACAATGACATCTTGGGGTTCGCAACCGAGGATATCAGCGAAAAGCGCTTTCATCTGCGGCAGTCCGTCAATGCCACCATAGTTCCGGCAGTCCACGCCGTGCGAATCTGTGAATACCCCCTCTCCGGGTAGCGATAGCATTGGGTTAGCGAGATCCAACTGTTCGGGCGATGGTTTCCCCCGGGTCATATCAAGTTTTAGTCCCGCCTGACAAGCCGCGTTGAATTGGCTACGCAATTCAATCTCTCGATTCGTAAGGTCATCTTTGCTCATTTTTTGCAACATTACCTTCTCCGGGGGTGGCACCGTGTTTTTGCTGATCATCGCCGAGTGGCAGGATTCCAACTCGCGCTGCGTAATTTTATCTTCGGGGAACGATGAATCCAATCAGCAATCGCAAAAGTGACTGATAAACTTAGGGGGTGAATATGACCAGAGCAGCTCGACACCTTACCCTAAAGACTTCGATGGCGTGCCTAAGCCTGTCCTTAGTCTTATTTTGCGGGGCTGGCAGTGCTGAGCAAGATTCGCCCTTGGGCAGTCTCCAGTCTGGCATTGTGACCTCGCCGGAAGAGCAGGCGATGGGTCGGGAATTCATCGCGGCTGCACGTAAACAGCTTGTTTTCATTGATGATCCGCTCCTCACGGAATATGTGAGCGCGCTGGGCCAGAGGCTGTCACGGGGTCTTGTGGGCGATACGGATAGCCTTCGCTTTTTTTTGATCGACAGTCCGATGGTGAATGCTTTCGCCGGTCCGGGCAGTCGAATGGCTGTATTCACAGGCCTTGTAACCGCGACCCAGACTGAGGCGGAGCTGGCGTCCGTGGTTGCACACGAATTGGGGCACGTGGCCCAGCGACATCTGCCTCGAATGATGGAACGATCGCGCCAGCGAAAACTGCCGACAACCGCGGCGATGCTGGCCGGAATTTTACTCGGTGGGCAAGTCGGTGCCGCTGCAATGGCCGCAACGAGTGGTGCAGCGGTTGCGGATCAACTGAACTACAACCGAGAGTATGAGCGTGAAGCCGACGTCCTGGGCTTGAGAATTTTGACGGATGCCGGTTATCCGGCTTCTGCCACTATTCAGTTTCTAAAGCGCTTGGATCAGGAGACCCGATTGCAATCGTCTGGCGCACCAGAATATTTGAGAACCCACCCCCTGACTCAGAACCGCATTGCGCTTGTTGAGTCTCGGATTCGGCAGTATCCAGATTTTGCTGAGCCACCCTCGCTTGACTTCTATCATGCGCGAGTGCGCATTCAAGCGCTCTATGGTGCGGGGGGCGCGGATAGCGTGCTCGCGAATTTTACCCATCATCTTGACTCAACGGTGACCATAGACGCGCGAGCAGCCCGTTATGGCCAGGCGCTGACTTTGATCCGATTTGGCAATTATGACGAAGCCATTAAGCTGTCCTCGGATCTGCATCGAGATTTTCCCGGAGATGTTTCTTATCGTCTGGCGTTGGCAGACGCATTGCTTCAAAGTGGGCAGGTAGAGGATGCCGTTAGCCACCTCGAGACCCTGGCACTTGAGACGCCTGAATCAACGGTTGTGGCCTACTATTTTGCGGATGCGTTGATGAAAGCAGGTCGTTTTGAGGTGTCACGCAAAGTCCTTCGCCGTGCGATTCGTGCCGCGCCATCAAACGCTTTTCTTTACCGACTGATGGCAAGAGTGGAAGGAGAGGCCGGCAACCTGCCGCAATCTTTTCAGGCGCTGGCGGAATATTACTTTCTTCAGGATGAGGTCAGCAGAGCGATTGGGGCGCTTCAGCACGCCAGTACGCTCGTTTCAGATAATGCCTACTTGGAAGCCAGTATTACTTCAAAAATCAGTGAGTTAGAGGCGTTGCAGCCATCAAAGCCGTAGCGTTTATCTCAAAAAGAGAGATCAGAAGGCAGTTTGAATAAAAGATCTGTTCGGCTTTCAAAATCCTGTACAGCTAAAGGGGTAATTAATAGGGTTGCGAGATCCATGCTTTTTGGGTAAAAATGCCGATAGATTCTGTCGATGAAATGATCTATATCGAAGCTTAATGAAGCATGCTAACTAGATCGAAACGAACCGCTTGTAGGCCGCATAACTGCGAAGCGGAGTAACTGGAGGAGAAAAATGCGTAGATTGAAGACAGGTTTGCTTGCTTTCGCGGCAGCGGTATCAATGATCTTAACTGTTGGCGTTAGCCCAGTCGCCCAGGCGGGAGAATGGCCGACTGATAAAGAGTGTAAAAAGGTGGCAAAAGATGCCGACAGTGTCATTAAAGGATGGTGCGTTGCGGTGAATCGACGGGGAGGTAATTGTTTGGCCTGTCATCAGGCTATGGTGAGCCCCTGGCCTGAAGGTTTTCCAACGGGTGGCAATATTGCGCCTCCGCTCGTGGCAATGAAAGCGCGTTATCCGAATCGCGAGGATCTCAGGGCGCAGATTTGGGATCCAACGGTTAAAAATCCGAACACGTCCATGCCGCCTTTTGGAAAGCACAAGTTGATTAGTGAGCAAGATATCGACAATCTTGTTGATTGGTTGCTATCAATTTAGTAGCGGTTTTACCGGTACGGTTTTAAATCACGATCTACTATTTGAAACAGTTTAAAAATTGAGGAAGAGATAAATTATGAAACGAAGAATATTTCTGAAAGGATCAGTAGCCGCCAGCACGCTTGCCGTGGCTGCGGGCGCGGGCCTGTTGAGCCCAACTCGAGTTTTGGCCGCAGCTTGGCCGGAGAGTGCGTTTGGACCGCGCCCCGAAGCCGAGGCGCTCGAAGCTTTCTTCGGATCATCCGACGTAGTTGAAAGTGACGAAGTATCATTAAAAGCACCGCTGCAGGCCGAAAATGGCGCGGTTGTCCCGATTAAGGTGATGACGTCCCTCGCCAATGTGGAATCAATCGGTGTGATTGTTGTGAAAAATCCAGCTCCTTTTACAACAGGTCTAGAGGTGATGGGCGGTGGTGCCGGCGCAATGTACAGCGCGCGCATCAAGATGGGACAGACTTCACCGGTAAATTGCTACGTGAAAGCGGGCGGCAAGATTTACATGACCTCCCAAGAAATTAAAGTTACGGTCGGCGGTTGCGGCGGCTAATCCCTCACAGTATTCAGTAGGAGAGTAAATAATGGCATCGACCAAAATGAAAATTAAAAAGAGCGCTGAGGGCGGCCATGATGTGATGGTCCTCGCCAAGCATCCCATGGAAACCGGTCTTCGGAAAGATAAAAAAACGGGGGAAAAGATTCCCGCACATTTTATTAAAACCATGGAGTTCGCGCTTAACGGAACAGCAGTTGCGCAAGCGGATCTCGGGACAGGCGTTTCCACAAATCCCCTGATTAGTATTCATCTGGCTAATTCCAAATCTGGCGATACGATCACGGTAAGCTGGGTAGACAACATGGGCGAATCAGACAGTGCGGAAAAAACGGTATCGTAATTGATTTGCCTGCGCTAGGGCGGTCAGGCCCTAAGGCATCGACACTAAAAGGAGAGTCGAACAAATGAAAAGACTATTAATGCTATCCCTAGCAGCGGGTATCGCGATGACAGGGGCGTCAGCCGTTCAAGCGATCTCTGAGGCGGAAATCTCAAAAGATATCGAGGAGTTTCAGGGATTTTTTCTGAAACGTTTTCCGGGACTGACCCTTGATGATTTCCAAGACGGGGTAAACGCGTTGCCGCAATATGCCGCGCGGCGCGCGAACTGGGAAATCAATATGGATTTTCCTCAGTATGAGCCCGAGATGGACAAGGCAGCTACTGAGTGGAGCGCGCCATTTGCGAATGGAAAGTCGCTTGCCGATTGTGACCTGGCACCGGGTAATACCTATCCGGTGTTTGACGCGGCTAGCGGGGATTTGCGCACTATCGAAGGCGATATCAACGCGTGTTTGAAAGCAAACGGCGAAGAAGTCATCAAGAATGTTAAGCGTGGCAAGATGGCCCGATTGGTCGCTCATTACAAGTCGCAGTTTAATGGCGAGCGAATGGCGGTTGATTACTCTGATCCGGGCGCTCAGGATTGGTATGCCAAGGGACGACAGATCTATTGGGCAAAACGCGGCCAGTTAAATTTTTCATGTGCGGATTGTCATGTCCATAACTCCGGTAACAGCGTTCGTGGCGATGTGTTAAGTGCGGGTCTTGGTCACGGCGTCGGCTTTCCGGTATGGCGTACGAAGTGGCAGGTTGCGGGCAAACCCTGGGGCACAATTCATCGCCGTTATGGCGGCTGTACCTCGCAAGTTCGCGCGCATCCCTTTAAGGCACAGGGCGAGGAGTACAAGGCGTTAGAGTTTTATGAGTCTGTGATGAATACCGGCATTCCATTAAAGGTGCCGAGTCTGCGTCAGTAATTTCTCTCATTTAGCTTGATGCCGAAGCGATCAATCGCTTCGGCATCATGGGTTAAAAAACCTGGCGAGTGAGCCGGGTTTTTTTGTCTCTAAAACTCCTTTTAAATACTGATCATCTCGAGAGGAAGGCTGATATGGGTATCAATCGACGAGAGTTCATGCGGTTGCTTGCCATGGCAAGTGCTGCGGGAATGGCGGTAAATAGCCGAGTATTTGCTGATGCGAGTGTCGACTACGATTTGCCGACATTTGGCAATCTTTCCCTTTTACACTTTACCGACTGTCATGCGCAATTAATGCCCGTGTATTTTCGGGAGCCAAATTTCAACATCGGTATCGGCAACGCGCTAGGCAAGCCGCCTCATGTTGTCGGCGAGCATTTTCTTAATCATTTTAAAGTGCCTGCCCATTCTGCGAATGCGCATGCTTTTACCTACCTGGACTTTGAGGCTGCCGCACGTAAATACGGAAAGGTCGGTGGATTTGCGCATCTGGCGACATTGGTGAAGCGGCTTAGGGCCTCACGTCCAAACAGCCTTTTGATGGATGGTGGCGATACCTGGCAAGGTTCTGCCACCGCACTGTGGACGCAAGGTCAGGACATGGTGGAAGCCTGCAAGTTACTGGGTGTTGACATCATGACTGGTCATTGGGAGTTCACGTACGGCATTGATCGTGTACGGGAGATCGTAGACACACAGCTCTCGCCTATTGAATTTCTCGCGCAGAATATTATGTTGACGGAAGACGCTTCGTTTGACGATAAACCGGCTTTTGATCAGGAGTCAGGACAGGTTTTTAAGCCGTATACCCTCCGGGAAATGAACGGCATTCCCGTCGGCATTATTGGTCAGGCTTTCCCGTATACCACGCTGGCCAACCCGCGATATTTAATTGAGGATTGGAGTTTTGGTATTCGAGAGGAGCAATGTCAACAGATGGTTGACGAGGTTCGGGCCCAAGGTGCACAAGTCGTTGTGCTTCTGTCTCACAATGGAATGGACGTTGATTTAAAGCTCGCCAGTCGCGTTACGGGAATCGATGTCATTCTGGGTGGGCATACGCATGATGGGATGCCGCTGCCGAGTGTGGTTCAGAATGCTCGCGGCAAAACGTTAGTTGCAAATTCAGGGTCGAATAGCAAGTTTCTCTCGGTGATGGATCTTGACGTCCGCGACGGGAAGGTTGCTGATTTTCGCTATCGCCTGCTGCCTGTATTTGCTAATTTGCTGCCCGCTGATCCGGAAATGTCAGCGTATATCGAGGGTGTGCGCGAACCGTTTAAACAGCAGCTCGAGACTGTTTTGGCTAAAACCGAGACCACTTTGTATCGGCGGGGAAACTTTACCGGTACTTTTGACCAGGTGATTGTGGATGCACTGATGGAGGTGCGCGGTGCTGATATCGCGTTCTCGCCCGGTTTTAGATGGGGGACGAGTTTGCTTCCGGGAGATGACATAACGGTCGAGCGAGTCATGGACCAGACGGGTATTACTTATGCTAAATCGACGCTTAACGAGCTGTCGGGCGAAAACATCAAGCTGGTTCTCGAGGATATCGCAGACAATCTTTTCAATACGGATCCCTATTACCAGATGGGCGGCGACATGGTTCGGATCGGTGGATTACGCTACGCAATTAATCCTTCCGCACCGATGGGGCAGCGTTTGTCTGATCTTGAACTTAATGGAAAGCCGATCGATCCCTCTCGTCTTTACAAGGTGGCGGGATGGGCCAGTGTGAATCCTCAGCCGGATGAGCTGCCTGATATTTGGGACGTCCTGGCGGAGTACTTGCGCGACCAAAAAGTGATTCAAGACGTTGTGGCAAATGTTCCTAAAGTAAAAGGTATCAAGAACAATCCAGGATACGTTCCGATCTAGTCATTCTCCGCGATGCCGAGCGCTTTGATTGCTTCAAACGCAGGATCGAGCGCGGGGGCGAGTTTTTTTCGCATCAGACTACCGCTCGCATCAGTGATGGCAAATATGGGCGCCACGAGGGGCTCACCGACAAGGCTGAGTAAGATTATCGCTTTGATATCGGATTCAGAATAGCGACTAAGGATAAAGGCGAACTCTTCATCATCAAATTTAGAGGCGGCCCAATTAAAACGCTCGCGAGCGGCAATACGCAGCAAATGAGGTGTCCGAGGGAGTTGTGGGGTGTCTGCAATTGGCATGAGAAATCGATGCAACGCTTCCAACGTTTCGACGACAGAGTCCATATCGGTTGCGGTTCGCAGCGCGCGCGAGCAACCCTCAAGATATTGTTTCCCTGTTTGTGAGAGGGCGCGTTCAATGTGCTGGGCAAAAGTCTTGGACGGTTTGGCCAGGTCCGCTATTCCGACGGATTTTTGATGATCAGTTTGAATCATATATTCAGGGCCTGCGCTCAGGAAACCGATAAGGTAGGCGGCATTTTTTTGCCCTCTGGCCCAGAGTCGGGCTTTTTCAGATTGATCAATCAGTTCCGAGACGAGCAGAATTTGCACGGTTTGAATGATGACCGTGCTTTCAATTTCGAACGGGAGATATTCAAGCAAAAACTGCGCGAGCGGGGGACCGGTTTGGCCTTTGATGACTTGACTTCGACGCAACATGAGACGCGCCACTTCTGCAGTTGGGAGGCACCACCATGCTCGACCTGCTAACGTGTCAGTAATGTTCGGTGACGCGGCAACCGCAACAACAGCCTCTGTTTCACCGAGGCAAAGTAATTTGCTCAGTCGTTCAGCGCCAAGCGCGCCACTTCGGGTCCAGCGTTGAATAAACACCGGGTAGCCACCGGGCGTTCCGAGCACGAGGTTCGAAAGGTGTTCGCGAATGAGACGCAGGTATTGGCCTGCATTGCCCGAGGGTTTGAGATCAATTCTGCGCTCTTTGCTGTCGGCGAGACCAAAAATAACCAGTTGATTTTCATCGATCCGTATGGCGACTGAGGTTTTGACCAAAACGTTGAGTCTGAGGCTGTCTTCTTGCGAGAGATCCATGAATCTAAATTCAATATTTATCAATTTTTCTTAATTAGGGCGCTTTTAAGACCATACCGCAAATAGTGCTTTCTCACCCAAGGGGGATATCCCGGTTCAGCTGGGGTGAGGGTAATATCGAAGAAATTTTTTTTTCAAGATTACTGGAGACTAATATGGACTCGGTCTACTATGAAACCGTCGATACGCTGGAAAAAATGGGTGTTGATCCCGACTACGTGCAGGGCTGGGTAGGGGGTTATCTGGGTAATCCGGAACGCGAGGAACAGCGTGTTTCCCCGGCCTATTCAGCGGGTTACGAGGACGGGCAGAATCACAACACAGACAGCGCATCGGATTTCAAAAAATCGTAATTTCGACGTTAGGGTGAAAATCCATCGCGAGGCTCGTCAACCGATGAGCCTTTGACCAAGTTGCTAAACGACTTCGAAAGTCTTTTAGCAAGATCCGGGCCGTCAATCTCCATGACTTGATCGATTACCCATCGATTGGTTTGGTCATCCCCCATTATCGCTTTTACGCGATCCCCAAAAACACGCAGAAGACTGTAGCCCGGTAAACCGCTTTGAAACGAGCATTGACCGTAATCAGAACTGCGATCGTTAAGTGCGGCTATAAACGCATCGCGATAATCCCCGGAACCCAAGATTTCGCTGGCGTTTCGTTGTAGTTGCGACCCGCAATTGTAGGCGAGCGCAGAGACAAACTCGGGCCGATCGCCTTCGTCGAGAAGATCAAAAGCCAGCCGGTCCGCGACGTGTACGAGGAAGATCAGATACTCTCGAATGACGCCAACCCGTTGTTGGTCATCATCATAGATGTAATCCTCCGCATGAAGATTACGGGCAGACGTTAATGCGAGTTGCCAGCATACGTAAGCCAGCGCTTTTGCATTTTCCTCAAGCGGAACAGGTTGTCCGGTATTTCGCCACCGGTCGCGGATTCTTGTCGCCATAGTATTGCTTCCCACCACCATTTTATCTTAAGGTTTACAGATGTCGTCACTTCCTAATTTGTTGATTGAGTCAGTCAAATACAACTGCGATCTCTCTGACGCGGAACACGCAGGTGATTATTCGTTATGCGTTTATTTAATGCACATGAGAGAGTACTTTAGGTGGGAACAGAATCTACCTTACGATGCGAAGCTGGATGCCGGAATGGTAGGAGAGTGGGTATCGGCGCGCGAGCAATATTGGGACACCTTGGAAGGTCAGTCGTACCGCAAGATTCCGTTGCCGACTGGTGAAGTCGATGCTTTTGATATCGAGCAGATCAACAGCTGGCTTGTACCGCAAGGTTACGGGTACAGCGCAGGGATTGGTCGATTCGATAAACCGGTGTTTTCGCTTGGTCGCCTCACCACTTTTGAGCAAGGAGACGGGTACGAACTTTTTTATACTGGAGAAGAGGTTGTTCGTGAACTGATCGCGCCTCCTGCCATGACGCGCGGCACCACGATATGGATTCGGCAAGAAGCGCTTCGTCGGGTTTTATGGGAGATGATAGAGGAGTGGCGATGGAAAAAACCTAAAAATGCGATGGCCCGAACACTCGCGGGTTATGGATTTGGTCAGGATCCAGAGACCGCCCTTGATCGGATGGCTGAGCAATTTAGCGAGTTCGCGATTCTGCATGAATTGGGAGAAAAAATATGCGGAGAGTGTCTAGGAGACGACTGGAATCAGATGGTGATGGCGGCCAGCGACCGAGCACAAGAGATTTTGATTCGGGCGGTTCGAGACCTGCTTGCTGATTGCATGATGGTGCTACCGGCGTTATTGAGTCAGGAAGAAAAATCTCCTTTACACTTTTATTTTGCGACCATGGCGGGCATTCGCCGGCAATTGTTTCCGTCGCTATTTAACGCTTATCAGCGCTGGGTTGATGGAGGTGATTTTCAACCCTTGCGAAAAATCGTGCGCAAAGGAAGTCATCACTGGCGCCGTCAGGCCACCGGGCTCCTGGCGCGACATCGAGCCAGTGGTGAGCCGCAGAATGGTGTTTTTGAGGGATGTTCGATAGAAGCGCTTGCCCTTTAGATTAAGGCTCAGCGCTTTGAGCCCTTCTCCTCATGAGCTAAGTCGACGACCTGTGTCGCAAGTTTTTCATATGATTCTCGATAGCCGTCTAACGCGTGGCCATCTTCTGGCGCGAAGTAATCTTTTGGATTGATGCCTCCGTTCTGTTCTTGGTCGATAAACGCTTTTTGCATCGCGATCATTTTTTCGATCAGCTCTTTCTTTCCACTCATGAAACTCTCCTTTAAAAAATGTGAATTTGTATTTTCTGTTGTCCGCGAGCAGTGGCAGTTAATT
>Ga0222715_10006075_pt1 | contig 10242 bp, 9 predicted proteins | sample C33_9DmetaG_FD_165056 | JGI IMG/M metagenome (GOLD analysis project Ga0222715, IMG submission 165056) | Estuarine water microbial communities from San Francisco Bay, California, United States - C33_9D | ecosystem: Environmental > Aquatic > Marine > Unclassified | place: USA: California... | reverse complement strand
CACCGAATTGGAAGCGCTGGTGACGTGGCTGGCAGCAGAATCTGAGGGGGCAATTATTGCGCCCCAACAAGCCCATTCTTCTGAGCGCGAAATGTACTCGCTAGGCGAGGAAATTTTCTTTTACCGTGCCGGGCCCCATGATTTTTCGTGTGCCACCTGCCACGAGCAGTCCAATATGCGCATTCGCTTGCAAGCGCTCCCCAATTTGACAGACCACGACCACGCGGCCGCAACTTTGGGGAGTTGGCCCGCTTATCGCATTTCTGAAGGACTGGTAAGAACTATGGGATGGCGTCTTCAGGATTGTTTCCGCCAGCAACGTTGGCCGGGACTGAAGCTGGGTTCCGAGGTCAGTGTCGCGCTACAAACTTATATGGCGGTCAATGCCTCGGGCGGTGTGATGGCAGCGCCGGGGCTCAAGCGATGAGGCGGTTAGCGCGCGAGGGGTTGTGCTTGATCACCGCGCTAACGCTATCGTCAGTCGTTGTATCGTCTGAGCGACTCGATTCGGTGCTCGTGGATTCCTTTGTTGATAACGGGCAAGCCACGGTGGAACGGTTGCAGCAGGATCCCGTGCAGCGGGCGTGTCATCAGTCAAGGACAGAACCGCCGGATGCGGCGCTGGCCACGGTGTTACGTCAGCAACGACTCGACGCCATCGTCTTTCCCGCAGATGGCAAGTTTCTGGGCGATTGGCGACGGGGTGCAGCGGTCGCCGATAATGGTCGGGGGCTGCAGTCCAGTGATGATCCCGCCCAACCCAATGGCGGTAATTGCTATGCCTGCCATCAGCTGGCTCCCGATGAGGTGGCCTACGGTACTCTGGGACCGTCATTAACCGGTTATGGCGCTCGCGGGCAATCCGAGCCGATGCTCCGTTATACCTGGACCAAGCTGTGGGATACCCACGCCTACAATCTGTGCTCACACATGCCGCGATTTGGTGCCCAGGGCATTCTGACTGAACAACAGCTCAAGGACATCATGGCGTTTTTACTGGATCCCGCGTCACCCGTAAACCAGAGTTTGCAGTAAGGATTCGTCAGCAAATGGAACGACGGGAATTTCACAAGCTGTTAACCCTCGGGGTAGCTGCGGGACTCACATTGCCGTCAACGCTTCGCGCCCAGAGCCAGACGAGCGATGCCTATCACTTGCCAAGAGTGGGTAATGTTCATCTGTTGCACACCACGGATGTGCACGCGCAACTCCTGCCCATTCATTATCGTGAGCCGTCGGTCAACATTGGCTTGCACGAAGCTCGCAATCGAGCTCCTCACTTAGTGGGCGAGCCGTTCCTGCAGCGCTTCAAGATTCCGTCGGGATCCAGTGCTGCCCACGCGATGACGTATCTCGATTACGTTGCTGCCGCTGAACAATACGGTAAGGTCGGCGGTTTTGCGCATCTGGCTACGCTGATCAAACGTCTCCGGGCGGATCGGCCAGGGGCGCTGCTACTCGATGGCGGCGATCTATGGCAGGGATCAGCGACCGCATTATGGACCCAGGGCCAAGATATGGTGGCAGCCAGCAAATTGCTGGGCGTTGATGTCATGACGGGACACTGGGAATTCACCCTTGGTGCCGATCGCGTGATGGAGATACTCGACACTGAGCTCGAGGGCCACATCGACTTTATCGCCCACAATGTCAAGGATATGGACTTCGGCGACCCGGTGTTCGCGAGCCATACCCTGCGCGAGATCAATGGCGTTCCCGTGGCGATTATTGGTCAGGCGTTTCCCTACACACCGATAGCAAATCCCTCCCACTTCACTAGCGGTTGGACGTTCGGTATTCAGGAGCGAGAGCTACAGGAAAAAGTGGTCGAGGTTCGAGCGGCAGGTGCACGTGTGGTGGTACTTCTCTCCCACAACGGCGCTGACACCGATATCAAATTGGCCTCCAGAGTGAGTGGCATCGATGCCATTCTGGGGGGGCACACCCACGACGCAATCCCCGAAGCGATCGAGGTCACGAATCCGGGTGGGATGACGCTGGTGACGAATGCCGGCTCAAACGGGAAATTCGTTGGCGTGTTGGATTTTGATGTTCGTGACGAGAAGATCCGGAATTGGTCTTACCGGTTGCTCCCAGTTTTTGCCGATCTCTTGCCCCCCGACGCTGACATGACAGCGCTCATCCGCCAGATTCGGGGGCCGTTTGAGTCACAACTTTCAGAGCCCCTGGCGCAAACTGATGCGCTCTTGTATCGCCGCGGTAACTTTAATGGCAGCTTCGATCAGCTGATTTGCGACGCGCTGATGGCGGAACTGGATGCGCCTATCTCACTCTCTCCCGGTTTTCGCTGGGGCACCACCCTTCTACCCGGCTCGGTTATCACCATGGAAGACCTGATGGCGCAGGTCGCAATTTCTTATCCTTCGGTCACGCTCACTGAAATGAGTGGCGAGTTTCTGAAACGGATACTGGAAGATGTTGCCGATAACCTCTTTCACCCGGACCCCTACTATCAGCAGGGAGGGGACATGGTGCGGGTCGGCGGGCTGTCATATGACATGGCGCCGCTAGCCCACGCGGGGGCTCGTATTTCAAATATGATGCTTCACGGTGCGCCCATCGAGGCTGGGAAGTCCTACAAGGTCGCGGGCTGGGCCTCGATGCAGCAGCAGGACGATGAGCCGATATGGGACGTGGTAGCCCGCTGGTTACGAAGCGAAGGAAAAGTTCGCGGCGTGAACCCCAATCAACCCAGATTGTCTGGGCTCATCGACAATCAGGGCATTGCCTGATCCACCATTACAACGCGTGAGCTCTGTTACGATTTTACAATCAGCGCCAGCGGACAAGCCGGAGTGGATGGCCCACTGTATGGGCTCCGTAAAGGATTGGGCAGCCAGCCACGGTTTTGATTATCGCACTCGGGGTGACGACCTGTTTACAACAATCCCCCAGGCGATCCGCGACAAGCTTGCAGGTCGCACACCAGTAATGGCTGACCTCGCGCGCCTCGATTGGATGACATCGGTGCTCTCCGAGCGAGGAGGGCTGGTCGTCTGGGTGGATGCGGATACCGTCGTGTTAAACGCCGACTGGCGACCGCCGTTCGATACCCACAGCTTTTTCGGCGAGGAATGTTGGGTTCAGCAAGATAACAAGTCGCGTTGGCGAGCTTATTTATCTCCACACAATGCCTTCATGGGCTTTACGGAGGTATCCCCTGTTCTGCCTTTTCTGAGTTATCTCTCGCTCTCGTTGATAGAGCGTGCGGATGCGGCGTTTATCGCGCCACAGATGATTGGCCCGAAACTATTAAAAGCGCTGCACAACCTTGCTGACTTTGTGTTGGTGCCGGAGGCAGGAGCCTTAAGTCCTGCGTTGTTGTCTGAGTGGGTACATGGATATGCTGAAGCGCAGGCCTGCTACGAGCGTCAAAATCGCCCAGATCTCGCGATGATTAATCTCTGCGGCAGTCTGAGTTCTGAGCCTGAGCAGCGGGCGCTCATTGAGGCCTTTCTTGACCGCTCGCAAGTCTAGCTAAGGCTGCACTGCTGGTTCTGCGGGCGCTTCGGCAGGATCCGCCACCCAGTCCTCCAGAATCACATAAAGCGACGGGATGAGTAGCAGGGTGACCACCGTGGCAAAGATGACTCCGAATCCCAGGGACACGGCCATGGGAACAAAGGGCGCAGTATCGAAGTCTCGGGTGACCATCAGCGGCATCAAGCCCAGAAACGTTGTCATTGAGGTCAGGAAAATGGGCCTAAAGCGAGAAACGCCTGAGTCGATCACCGCATCATGAAGCGCCATGCCATGGAGTCTTCGGTTTCGGTTGATGAAGTCCACCAGAACCAGACTGGAATTAATCACAACGCCGGCCAGTGCGACCATCCCCAGAAGCGAGAAAAACACGAGGTCGTAGCCCATGATCAGATGACCCAGAATCGCTCCGATGAATCCAAAAGGGATGCTGGCCATCACCACAACGGGCTGTAAATAAGATTTTAGCGGTATTGCCAATAGCGCGTAGATGACCATGAGCGCAATAAGACTGGTGCTGACCAATCCGCTGAGTGCGGCCGCTCGCTCCTCGGCCTCTCCCGCCTTGGTGATCGAAACACCCGGATGAGCATTCAGTATCTCGGGGATCTGCGTTGCGAACAGGGCAGCCATAACTGCTTCGGGTGCGGCCACTGTCCTATCTGCAGAAGCCAATACGCTGATCCTGCGCTGTCCATCAGTACGCTCAATGGAGGCGTTACCCGTGGTTTCTGCGAGTTTTGCGACGGTTAGCGCAGGAACTTCGGTACCATCAGGAAGACGAATTCGCATGGTTTCCAGAGTGCCCAGGGCTTTTCTGTCGGCTTCTGGGAAGCGAACCATGACTCGAACATCGTCGCGTCCTCGCTGGACACGCTGCGCCTCTCGACCATAAAAGGCATCTCGGACCTGATTGCCAAGGTCGGCTTGAGTGAGACCCAGGGTTTCCGCGGCGGGCAGAATTTCAAGCGTCAGCTCCCGCTTACCAGAGCGGTAGCTGTTACTGATGTCGTAAAGACTGCTGAAGCTATGTAGCACCTCGTCCAGCGCTGAAGCGGCTTTACCCAGTTCCTCGATATCCCGGCCGCGTAGCTCAAGATCGACGTCTGCGCCTAGCGAGACGGCGTTGGCGGAAAAACTGAGTTCAAGCGCGTCTGGAATAGGGGGCGTCAGTTCTCGCCAAAGGTTCGCAATCTCCTGAGGCGTTTTTCCACCGCGTTCGCGATAAGGAACCAGATTGAGTGACACCTCTGCTATGTGGCTGCCTGTTTCCCCAATCATCACCATGGCGCCCTGAGTGATACTGAGCCCGATAGAGGACAACTCGTTGGTAAAGGCCGAGCTTCCATTGGTCATGTCAGCATCGATTTGGTCCCGGGTCTTGGCGGCGGACGCCTGCAGCGTTGCCAGAACCTGTTTCGTGCTGGCAATCGGATATCCCTCCGGCATGGCGACGTGGGCTACAACACTGTTGCCTGATACAGAGGGAAAAAACTGGAAGACGAGGCGACCGCTAGCGAGCGTGGCACCGGTGACAATCATCATCCCCATGGCGACCGACAGCACCGTGTAGCGATTTTCAATACTCCACTGAACGACCCGCCGGTAGCTAAAGTCAGAAAAGCGCTCCAGAGAGCCCGATAAGCGATCCTGGAACCGCTCCCAGCGGACGCCCCAGTCGGTCTCGCCCCGCTCTCTGCGTCGGTGGGAAAGGTGCGACGGCAGTATCAGCTGGGATTCGACGAGGCTGAAGATGAGGCACAGCACGACTGTCCAGCCGATGGATAGAAAAAACTGCCCTAGATTGCTATCCACGCTGAGCATGGGCAGAAATGCCGCGATTGTTGTCAAAACGCCAAAGAAAACGGGCACGGCGACCTCACTGGTGCCTGCGATGGCCGCCTCTCTGCCGGACAGGCCCTGCTGTTCTTTAGTGTAAATCCGCTCTCCCACCACAATCGCATCGTCGACAACGACACCGAGCGACAACAGCAAACCCATTAAAGACAGGGTGCTCAGACTCAGATCCATACTGGGGAACAGTGCGATCGCGCCAAAAATGGCAACGGGGATTCCGGCGCTTACCCAAAGTGCGAGACGAACCCGCAAGAACAGCGACAAGCTGATAATGACCAGAACCAGACCACTGAGCGCACTGTCGATGATTGCGCTCAACCGGCCAATTAGCTCGTTGGCTTCGTTATTCCACACTGTGAGATGCAGGCCATGGGGCAAAGATTGCTCTTTGCTAGCAACGTAATCCAGAACGGTCCTGGAAATTTCCAGCGCGTTATCATTCCCCACACGCCAGATTTGTATCAGCATTGCAGGCTCGCCATTCAGCTCCGCGTATTGGTCAACCTCCTCAAAGCCGTCGACCACCGTGGCGATATCACTCAGTAATAGACGGGAGCCATCCGGATGACTCATTACCATCACGTCTTGCAATTCTTCGCCGGAATAGCGCTGCCCCGTGCTGCGCAGGCGAATTTCTCCACCTTCGGCTCGGATGGTGCCACCGGGAATATCGACGCTGGTGCGCCGAATCGCATCAGCGACCGAGGCGATCGTCAATCCGTGGCGGCGCAGTGTCGTTTCAGACACTTCCACCGAAATTTCGTCTGGCCGCAGATACGTCGTCTCTACGAGACTGACAGCGGGTAATTCCAATAGATCTCGACGGATTTCCTCTACCAGAAACTTCAGCGACTTCTCGTCGGTCTGCCCGTGCACAGCAAGTTGAATCACCAGCGACTGCATGGTGATCTGCGAGACCACCGGTCGCTCGGTATTTGCGGGAAAAGTTGATATGGCATTGACCTGGGCTTTGACGTCGTCGAGCGCCTTTGAAAGATCGGCGTCGCGATCGACTTCGACCATGACGTTGCATCTTCCCTCTGCGGCGGTGGTGCGTATCTTTTGTATCCCCTCAATGCCAGAGATTGATTCCTCGACCCTCATACACACACCAGATTCCACTTCGGCCGGCGCCGCGCCGCGATAAGGAACGGTGACAGTCACGATAGGGGTCTCGATATTGGGGAACTCTTCCTTGCGCACGTCCTTGAGGCTGAGTAGACCCGAGGCCACCAGAATGAACATCAAGAGGTTGGCTGCGACGGGATTGTCGACAAACCAGGTAATCAGCTTGGGCATCGCGTTATGACCTAGTCGACGATGGTGACGGGCATGCCTTCCACGACAAACTGCAGCGGAGAGACGCTGACCCGCTCGCCTTTGTTAAGGCCGCCAGAGACAAGTGCTTCGTTGCTCGTCAGTCTGAGAATGTCGACCTTACGGAAGTGGAGCGTGTTGTTGGAATCGATGACCATCACCTGATTGTCGGCCCTGAGTGAAGACCGAGGTAAAGTCACCACATTATCCACCTTGCGACCGGTGATTTCTGCTGTCACAAAGAGCCCCACCGGCAGTTGGGTTCCCGACTCGTTGACAGGTTCAGCGACTTCAGCGACGAGATAAATGAACCGGCTACGCTCGTCAATACTCCCCTCTGTTCGCACCAAGCGCCCCATCCATTTTTGGTCGCGACCGGCAAAATTGGCTGTAAGGACAACCGGGATTACTAGATCTGCACTAACTACCCCGTTAAGCGCCAAAGACTCGTTCAGGAATGCCAGATGTGCGTCGGGAACCGGTAGCTTGATTTCCATCGCTTCGGTGGAGTAGATGGTTGTGACGGGAGCGCCTCTCTGCAGGAACTGGCCGATATCTACCGCTTCGTTGCGCACACGACCCCCGTAGGGCGCTCTGATCTGGGTGCGCTCCATGTCAAGTTGCGCACGTTCCAATGCGGCTTCGGCGCTCAATGACGCGGCGAGTGCATTTTCCAGAGAGCGTTCAGCGAGCTGCAATTGAGAGATGCTGGCGAGGTTTTGCGAATGCAAGGCACCAATCCGCTTAGCTTCCGCCAACGCGTATGTTTTATCCGCTACTGTTTGTCGGACCTGAGCCTCAGCATTTTTCAGTGCAACTGAATAGTCGCCACTGTCGAGCCGAATCAGTACCTCTCCGCCAGAGAACTGGCCGCCGGCAATAAGGTTATCTGAAGTCCATTTGACCTCGCCGGCCACTTGGGCAATCAGTTTCGTCTCTATTCGGGGTCTTACGGTGCCCTCACTCATGACGGAAAGCTGTCGCGATTCAGGTTTTGCCACGACCATTCTGACAGATACCGGGACAGGTGCTTTTGCGGTGCTGACAAGTTCAGGTGGGGTAAGTAACAAGATGGTGGCGATCACCACCGCGAGCGCGATCACAATAAGCGGCAGTCTGTTTTTTTGCAGCCACCACTTTCTCGTGGAAGATGATTGAGCGGTATTCGCCATGAAACCTCTTTGTAGCCGCGACTAGGACCTCGCCCGAAAGCGGCGATTCTATCGTATCCGCCCCCGCTAAGCGGGATGAAGCGACAAACTTTTCTAGGTCAGCCTTAGTCCGTTTGCTACCGGATGATCCGGACCGATGAGCACCACTGATCCGTCATCTTGGGAGAGACCGGTGACCAGACATTGGGATTGAAGGGGGCCAATCTGTTTTGGGGGGAAATTGACAACAGCAATCACTTGGCGACCTGTCAATTCACGAGGGAGGTAGAGCTGCGTGATCTGAGCGCTCGATTTTAAAATGCCGATGTCCGGACCAAAATCGACATGAAGGATGTAAGCGGGATTGCGGGCTTTTTCAAAAACTTCTGCGGTGACAATTGTGCCAACGCGCAGATCAAGTTTTTCGAAATCCTGCCATGAGATGGTTTCCAAAATGGTGTCCTCTTGTCTTTTTGCGCCGGCGGAGTGTAACGAGAAGGCACACGACAGGATATTCGCTTGTCTGGGAGATTTGCCCACAAGAAGCCCAGGGATTAACCTTTTGGGAAAGGCGCTAACGGGCGACGAGACGTTACCGAAGGGCACTTGTTGGATGGACTCAGTATCTGGAGGGTTAGGAGATGACATTGATAACGATGCGGCGGGTAGCAGGGTTGGCCATTATCGCGATGATGACCACGTCAATGACGAGTCTCTCCGCTGTTGCGGACACCGCTACCCTCCGGGTCTCCATCGAAGGAGGGTCTTTCAACAGCAAATTCAAATTTTGGGATGCCAGTGAGGGCTGTCCCAGTTATAACGATATTCCGGGTGCCCAAGACTTTCTGGGTGGCTTGAGAGCGTCCGACAAGGGCGCGGATAAAAAGCTCACCGTGGGTCAGCCGGTGCATGTCTTCATGTTCAGACCCAAGGATTACCCCGGCATATCGGCCTCGGGGTTGTTCACGGAAATTCGCCGACGCGCACTACAGGTCGTTCTCATGGGCGACGCAGAGCTGCGCTATACCGGCTTTGAGGACCATGTGCCCGTTTGGGAAGCCACTGGTGACATCGTCGTTGAACCCGCGACCGCATGCGAGATTGGCGTAGAGGAAGCAGAGGGCGAGTTGCCCCTCGGTGAGCAGGAAAACGAAGACTGATAGCACTTGCGCGGCAGCTCGCCCACAGAGTGTTACTGTTAGATGGGTTTATCGTCCGGTCATTTTTGAGTGTCCGAGAGTGAATCGAGCTGTTGGCTGACGCTAACAGTGAAAGAGGAGGTTGTTGCTCATGAGACGCTTTGAGAACAAAGTGGTGATTGTCACGGGAGCGGGTGGTGGGATCGGTCGCGCCGCGGTAATGCGTTTTCTCAACGAAGGGGCGTCGGTTTGCGCGGTCGATAAGGATACGGCCGGTCTCACAGAGACACTCGGGCTGGCAGAGGAGCGCGTCGCGTCGGTGCAGTCAGTGGTAGCGGATGTCTCTAATGCCGAGGACGCTGCGCGCTATGTCGCAGAGGCGGAAGCGCATTATGGTGGCGTCGATGTGCTCTTTAACAATGCGGGTATTGAGGGCGCCGTAGCGCCATTAGAGGAATACCCCGAGGCCGTATTCGACAAGGTCGTTGCCGTGAACATCAAGGGCGTTTATCTCGGCATGCAATCGGTGATCGGCGCGATGCGGCGTCGTGGCGGTGGCGCGATTGTGAATGCGGCATCGGGCGCGGGACTGCGCGGCACCCCTACCTTACTGGCCTACGGCGCAAGTAAGCATGCAGTGGTGGGGATGACTCGCACTGCAGGCTACGAGTTGGCTGCCCATAGCATCCGGGTTAATGCGATTTGTCCGGGCGTAGTGGATACGCGGATGATGCGCTCCATCGAGAGTGAGTCTGTGCCTGATGATCCGCAGGTCTATGTTGATGCCATCAGCCAGCGTGTGCCTATGGGCCGCTATGGAACGCCCGATGAAATCGCTGCCTTGGTCGCTTTTCTAGCCTCGGAGGAGGCGTCCTACATTACGGGTAGTACCCACGTGATTGACGGAGGGTTGCAGTCTATCTGAGCGCACTGCTGTTCAATCGACGATGGGACGCCACTTGTCATCAGCGGTGATGCGCCTGCGCTTTTCAAAGCTGGGCTGACGGCCAGCTAAAAAGTCCTCAAAAACCGCCGCCGTAAATTCGCCTGAACCATTCACCACGGCCGAAGCCTCCAGTTCGAAGTCAATGCCGTTGCGGATATCAGTTTCCCAGACCTTGTTCATTGCCAGTTTGGTGTACCCCATGGCTACCGGTCCGTTCTTCTTGAGTTTCTTGCACAGCACCGCGACTTCCTGGTCGACCTGATCAACCGGTACAGCGCGCGTAACCAAACCGAGTTTCGCCGCCTACGCGCCGCTGATTTCGATGCCCTCG
>Ga0222715_10006072_pt1 | contig 10245 bp, 8 predicted proteins | sample C33_9DmetaG_FD_165056 | JGI IMG/M metagenome (GOLD analysis project Ga0222715, IMG submission 165056) | Estuarine water microbial communities from San Francisco Bay, California, United States - C33_9D | ecosystem: Environmental > Aquatic > Marine > Unclassified | place: USA: California... | reverse complement strand
TACAGGACTTTTTGCTAAAGCCTCAGCCATTGTCTGGCTAAGGTGTTTTATCATTGGAGCTAATAATTTACTTGTCATAAAATTACCTTGTTATTAATGAAGGGTCTTGTTGAAAATTACTAAAAGAATTGTCTTGGAAACCGGGCAGATTTGTAACACCTAATTGTTGAGCTACTTGATCTAAATCTTGTGCAGCACCTTCTCTAACATTCTCTTGTGTTAAGAAATTTATTACATCTTGCCCTGTATCTCCAGTAAACTTAATACCGCTTCTAATTTTACCATTTAAATTGTCTGTTTCTGAAAGTACATAACCCCAAAGAGATCCTCCAAATACAATGTTACCCAACTTGTTTACCTCGTCTTCAGATAGCTTTGGAAATCTTTTTTGAAACCATTTAGTTGTTGCTAAAAGTTGAGAAGGGTTTTTTGTTGGCTCTTTGTTAAATGTCTTCATAGCCATTTTTTGAAAAGCTTTTGATGCTAACATCTTTTCAACTAAAATATAACCTGATCCACCTACTAAAGCAGTACCTATTGGACCTGCAACTCCAAAACCATAAAAACCAGCAACACCAGTAGTCATTAATCTCATTGCAAACATACCCATTGTTGATCCAGCTTCTGAGTTCTTTTGTATTCTAGCTAACCTATCTATTGTTGTTTTTAAATTAGGATAAATTTGTTTTAAAATACTTTTTCCATCTGCGTTAGAAAGATATCTTTTAAAAGTAGCTGCTGTTTGACCTGAAAACATAACTTCATTTGATATGTCTCTTAAAGCTTTTTCATGAGTTTTCATAAAAGCTGCTGGATTATCTGAAAATTTAGATAACTTTCTAACATTGTCAAGATGCTCTTTTATTAAAGAAGAGTTACCAGCAGATATAGCAGATTTCATTTGTCTTTGAGTGTCAGAAGCTTTATCTAACATACTACTCATTTTCTTATCAGAAAGAGTGTTTGCAAATTTACCGTATTGTTTATCAATAGCTTTAGATTGATTTTCTTTACCGGCTCTTTTAGCTGCTTTATTAAATAGACTTTTAATTTCATTATTTGCGTTTTTTAGAATACCTCTATCGACAGCTTTTCCTAAGTTTGCATTATTACTTGCATCTCCAATTATTCTTCTAAAATCCCGAAGACCTTGTGTTGGTGAAATATTTCCATTATTAATATTGTTTATTGTAAATTTTAAATCTTGAATAGGTGCTTGAGCTCTATTTGGAGAGTTAACATTGTTTAAAGATTGTTCAATTTCTTTTAAATCTCTTGTTAATAAAGTAGACTCAGGGTCTTCTAAATATTTTATGGCTTCGTTTGGATCTTCTTTGGCTGCATTTAAACCCATTAAATCATCTACATTTTCTAAATCGCCAAGCTCCTCATATTCTCTTTCAAATCTTTTAAAACCTTCAGACTTACCTTGTTTTAAATTATTAAAAGCATCTTCAGCAGCTTCAGCGGATCCTTTGTTAACTTTGTCTCTAAACATAAGCTCAGCTTCTTCTGCAACACCTGTCCTAGCTGCTTTTTTTCCACCAAGTGACTTAGCAATAGGGTCCCTAATAACACCTAAAGGGTCTGTTATTGTATCTTTTAATCTAGGTAAAGCGTTTTGAACCATAGATCCGGGCTTTTGAAGAGCCCAAGATGCAAATTTACCAGCAGCAGGCGTAGCGTAACCAAAGCCAGCTCCTAATCCGGTTGCAGCTAAATTTTGGGTTACACTAAATTCCCTATTTGGATCAAGTTGGTTTTGTATTCCAGTTTGTAATGCTGCATCATAAATCCCTGTGTAACCTGCACCAACACCAGATGATCTTCTAGCAGTTGATTTAGCAGCTGCTTTCACAACAGCATTTGCCTCTTGTTGGCTTAATCCGTCTTGAATTAATTTTTTCTTTAAACTAAACTTAGCTCTTTCTGCTGTAGCTTTTTGAGACGCAAGAATTTTTGACGTGTTTTCTGCAAAATCATCTGCAGTTCTAGGACCAACAAATTTAGCGGCACTATCAGCAAAGTTTCTAGTTTTTTCAGATTCTTTTAATCTTCTAGCTACTTTTATTTTGTCAGCTGCATTTTTTATTACAGGATTTTTACCCTTAGTCAGAGCAAGCATAATTCCTTTCCGAGTAGCTGCTTTTTGAGCTGGAGCCATTAAAAATTTACCACCTACCCAAGTAAGCGGGTCATACAAAATATGCCAAGCATCCTTCATTTGCTCAAAACCACTTCTAGAACCCTCTCCAGTTATTTTAGTTTTCTCATAAGTTTCAAAAAGATTTTTAGCAACATCTTTTTCTTTATCACTTATTTTAGAAAGTTCAAGAGCAGTCTCTCCCATTTGTAAAACATTAAGAGTAGTAGCATTCCAATACTCAAAGTTCTTTTCTTTTAAAGTTTTTAAGTCATCTTCATTACCGATCCAATTTCCTTGTCTATCATACATTGAACCTACGTTACCAGTTCTTGGTCTATTTTGTTCTTTTGAATAATAAGATATTAAGTCTTTGTTATAACCTTCGTATTTGTTAAGATTGTCAAATATTAACTCATTGCCTTTTAAACCAGTGTCGCCAAATCTAGTCTCATTTTGTATTCTTTCGTTAAAATACTCAACTGCTTTATCATCATTAGCAGCTAATGCATTAGATTTTTTTTGAAAAAGAATTTCTTCGTTTTCAATTTCTTTAATTTTTTTATTAAAGTAATCGATAGCTCCAGCATCTTGAGCATTTTTAGCAAGCTCAATTTTTCTGAGATACTCTTCTTTTGTGTATTCAGCCATTGTTGCTCCCTTTATTAGTATAATTTTTCATAAGAAACACCATTTTCGTTAACCCCTTTAATGGTGCCACCACCACCATCGTTAGAGTAACCACCGGAATTTTCTATCATATTATAAATATTACCCATAGTGTTTTGCCAAGCATCACTTGGTCTGTAAGTTCCATCTAAAACTCCTAACCAATAAGGACCACTTCTAGTATTACCAGCTATTGCTTCTAAATCTAATTTAGCATTAGACAGTTTCATCGATGTTACCTCTTTTGATGTGTCTTTAAAGTTTGTATAACGCTCCATAGTGTCCATCATTTCTTTTGAGTTATAGGCTGCACCAGTGTCACGCCTTAGCTTAGAAGTAGTTAATTCTAACATACCCATGTAATAAGCTTGTTGCAAAGGGTTAGCAGAAAAATTCTGAGCAATATAAGTTGACAATTGACCATAAGACATAGCTTTAGTGTTTGCAATATTTTGCCATTTAGCTGTCCATTTGTTTACCATTGCCATAGCTTCTGGACTGTTTTGGATAGCTTCTAGTTTTGCTAGACCTCTGGCTCCCTCTGCTAATTGATAAGAAGCTTTTTGTGCAGCATCTTTTTGAGGAGGAAAGAACACAACCCCTGATTCGTTAATTGATTCAGCGTATGGTATTTTAGTTTTATACAAATTCCCATTATCGTTTCTGTTTTTATTAGCATTATGAACTTTAACCCTATCATTATAAGCAGCTTGTTCAGCAGCATCACCTTCTCCGTAACCACCGTTTTCTAATTTAGCATCTATTTCATCAAGTTTTTCTTCAAACTGAGCGTCAGACTCAGAGTCGTATCTACCACCTGCCATTTGAAAAGGCGTAGATCCGGCATCACTAGAATTAAGTTTTGAAGCATGCATAACAGTCCCAAAACCTTCAGATTTATAATCTTTTAATGATACAAATTCACCATTTGGCATTTGAACTAAACGACCATTGGTTCCATCTCTAGCATTAAGTTTTCTTGTATTACCGTTTTCATCTTGAACTTCTAAATCGTATATATCAGTAGGAGTATTTGAAGTACCATCAATGCCGCCTTCTTTATACCTTTTTAATTGAGCAGTAATTGCTTCAATCATTTCTGGATTTTGATCTGCTGTAGCTTGTGCTAACTTATCCTCTAAGAACTCTACGTTACTAAAATATTTCTCAGCATCAGTTTTCTCTTTACCTGAGTAATCGTCTCTTTGACGGAATATTCTTTCAGCACCATCAATATTACCAGCAGCTATAGCTTCATCATACATTTGATCGTATTGATCCATATTGTCTTGCCACTCTCTAGCTTTAGCTCCTTTAGCAGACTCTGTAGCCATATCGGCTTCAATACCTGCCCAAGCAAAAGCCGCAGCTTTACCTGAAGAAAGACCGAACACTCGACCACCTACATATTTTACAAAAGCTCTAAGTAGTGATTTATTATCAACTCCAAATATATCTTTTAAACCTCCAAAGAGTTCTGAAAGTTTAGACTCAGTTTCTTCTTGATTATCCCCATTTGCTTGAGAAGTAGCTATAGTTTCATCTACTGTTGTTGTAATAGTAGGATCTATAGCGTCAAGTTCAGTTGCAGCTACTTCAACTTCTGCTTTCTCTTCTTCAATTTTCTGAGGAGTTACTTCGTAGTTTTGCTGCTCATCCATTATTTCTAAAGTTTGTTTAGGAACCTCTGGGTCTCCAGCAGCTATAGCTTGCTCTTCAATTGCAATATCTTGATTTAAAGCTTCAGCCTCTAGTTGTTTTTCAGCCTCTAGTTGGTTAGCCAGCTCACCTGAACCTGCTTGTTGATCTATTAGTGATGCATCTAATTCTTCAGCAGATGGTAGTGTAAAACCTGATTCACTTGAACCTGCTTGTTGGTCTATTAACGCATCATCTTCTGTAAATCCATATCTATTTTTGTAAATATCATCAAGTATAAGAGCTTCATCATCTTCCGCTACTTTACGAGCATTCACTGCATTAATATCGTGGACACCTTGTGGGTCTAAATTAACACGTTTAAGACCAAATATGCCACTGTCGTCCCCAGAGTATTTATTTGTATTTTCTGCATTTTCAGCAAAACCAATAGTACTCATCATTGGATCCCAAAAATCAAAATCACCTGACAAGTTTGAATTGTTCTTTTGTTTAATTTCATTAATTATATCTTGACTAGAGTAATCTACATCAGGGTAATATTTTGATGTCATAGCCTGATTAGGATACAATTTTCTTAAATCTTCAAATCTTTGATAATTGTCTGCGTTACCTTTTTCTCTAATTTCTTTAGCTAAATCCATGTTACCGTCCGCCACAGCTTCATCATATTCGCTAATTTCTGTTGCAGACATTAATGCATCGTCTTGTCCTACAAAAGTTTCCCCATCTAACATAGGCATAAGAGAATCAAGCTCCGGATCTAATTCTGCGTAGAGAGCGTCCATACCTGTTGGCTCTGGTTGTTCAAAACCTGTTTCATGACCAAATCTGTTTTTTGGAGGAACTCTACTTGCCAAGAAATTTGCAGCCTCTGTAGGATTCATACTAAAATAAGCATCTCTTTCTTCAATAGTAGATGTCTCAAGAAACTTTTCTTCTTCAGGAGACTCTACATAATATTCTTCACCGTCCCCTATTGGTAAATAATAAGGCTTAAAATTAACTTTCGCAGAATTTGTATCAATAAAACTTTTAGTAGCGCTTCCTCTGACATTTTTGTTTTTTTCAATAACAGCATTCCAACGTGGTTGCATAGCTGGTTGAGAATTCATTGTTTTATTTAATGCACTAGCCCCAACCAAACTTGACCCAGAGAAGTCCATGTCTTCTACTTTTATTTTAGGATCTCCAGCTTCTTTATTTCTATTATTTGCTAAATTTACTTTTAAACCTTTATCAGTAGCAAAAGAAAGATTATCTAAGTTATTAGTATCATCTGATATAAATTGACCTAGGCTTCCTAAATTAGATAAAACACCTGTTTTATTTTTAAGATAATTACTTTTATTTCCAAGAATTCTTCTTTTTCTCTCTCTTAACGTCTCAGCCATATTAGCTCCTTATTTCTTAAAGATAGATTTCAGCGCCATAGCTCCGATTATAACAGGCAACACTGGAGCCATAGCAGCCCCTGCAGCAGCCATACCACCTGCAGCTGCCCCTCCAGCCCCAGCCGCTGCACCGCCTTTACCAGCCGTTTGAGCTGCTGTAGCAACTCCGGGTCCAGCACCTGTTAATCCTGCTCTACCTAACATTGCAGCAGATGTCGGTGTTGATGTAGCCCCAAGCCCTGCTAATTTTGATCCAATCATCTCAACACCCTTATCAGCGCCATAATTTAAACCTTTATCCATAGCTACGCCTATAGCTTGTTCTTTTACAGATGGGTCTTGTTCTGCCATTGCAGCCGCTTGAGCAGCAGGCAATTGTGGTATTCCAGCTTCCATAGCACCTCCACTATTTGACATAGCAGGTGCAAATGGGTTATATTCTTGACCCCTATATGAATCCATTGGCATTACTTACCTCCACTTTGCGTAGTCGTACTCTGTTTGTCCATACCAGTACCAAAGATACTAGCAAGTTGAGAAAGACCTTTGTAAGCTGCATCAGCTTCATTTTGTGCCTGCTGTTGCTGTCCTGCTCCAATTTTAGCCATTGTGTTAGCACCAGTCCCTTGAGCGCCTAGGGCATTTTGCATGTTAGAGAAGTTCTGTTGTTGCGCCATTTGATCAATCTGACCAAACTTACCAGCTAGATCATTAGCAATTGATTGTTGATTCAAGTACTGTCTAGATCCCCCAAGACCTCCAGCTCTTCCTGCATTAGCTGCATTAATACCTAAAGCTTGCATTGCACTTTGTTGAGCTCCAGTACGCATACCTGACAAGTTCACACCTTGATTAGCTGTATTCATTAACGACTGTTCTAAGTTGGTCTGATTACCAGCAGCAGCTAGTCCAGCCTTTTGTGCGTCTAACTGTGTTTGAGTTTGACCCGCTACAGCTCCTAATTGCCCTGAGTCATAAAGACTTTGACCAGTATTAAGCATGTTAGTAATCTGTGGTTTAAATTCTGGAGCATATCCAGAAGTAGTTGTCGATGTTTGTTTATCACCGCCACCACCACAGTAGGAGACCACAGCAGAGTCAACATAGTTAACTTCACCTGTTTTTATTACATCGCTGGTGCTCATATCAATTGTAACACCATTATAAATTTTAACTTTAGACATCTATATTCTCCTTTAAGCTTTTACGCATTGTCGTATACCTCTCTTTCCATCCTACAGTATTTAGTTGTTTTATAAAACCCCTACGCCCTGTAAATTCTAATACATCTATGTTATCGTATTGTTTAACTATCTCTTCAAACTTAGTTATCAACTCTGGCATATCATCGTACATATTGGACCCACCGAGGGTTATTATGTGAAGTGCAACAAAGTTGTTGTAATACATAACTCTTGTTGAAGCTATGCCGATCCAATGATTACCTTTTTGGACCTCCCATATTTGGAACATATGGGGCTCACTGACAGCTTTAGATGTTATCTGTGCAGCTGTCCATTCACCACTAGAGTGCTCTAGGGCTTTATCAAATTCTTCTTTTATATCGTTGTAGCGAAGCAATATATCCTCACCTTCTATTTGCCTTATATTAAGCACCAAGACTCCTCCATTCATCTGCAAAATCTACATTTTTATACTCATCAAACCATGGTCCACCTACAGTCCAATGTACATTTTTGACATCTTCTGGTGGATTATCATACTCCCCAACTAGCCAATTCCAACGAACATCTAATTCACCAATTTCACTGTCTTTTAGAAATTTAAATTGGTGCAACTCTTCTGCACTAGCAGTATTGACAAAAGTATCTGTAACTATTTTATTTGACTGATGATCACAATTCCAAACAACAACAGATGACCAGTTTTTTCTTGGGTATTTATATTGTTTTGCTCCAAGATATTTATATTCATTTCTTGGAGTATAATCATGTTTCACTACATATACTGGTTTATTTCCCACTTCTTGTAATATCTCTGCAATATCAGTACGCAACATCATATCACAATCAAGAAATATTGATACCCCCTTGTATTCAGATAAGTAAGGTACTAAAAACCTAGTAAAAGAAAATTCATTAGATTGCCTAAAGTCTCTTTTCCTTGTATACATTGGTAAATTTCTTATATCTAAGGGAACAATATCAAAAAGTATAGTAGCTTTATTCATAATAGATTGAACTAAAGTATGAAAAGCTATTGCTTCTACTGGATCATATCCTATAAATATTTTTACTCGTTCCATCGAGTTATCTCATAAAGTTTAAACATTGTCGCTACATTATCTTTAAACACTATACTTGCGATAACCACCGGCACACTTCTAGAACCTATTTGATTTATATCTTGATGCCTAAGCCTAAAATCCTCTGGGTTAGAATCTATTTTACTTTTGGTGTCAGAAGTACAGGGTTCTGGGAGACTGTAGTAAGTAGCTACTGCTTCTAACATAGACGAGTTTTCTAAGTAAAAATATAATTCTTCTTCTCCTCCATCTACCCAACTTCGACCTACCCATATATTTACTGAAGGGCACAAATCATAATCGCTGTAATCATTACCAGTAGTAAGGTGGGCAATAAGGGTTCGATACTGTTTTGAGGATTCATAATTTTTAATTTTAGTAACACCGTCTTTAGTTATTAAAGCTTCCCAATTAAACAACGGGTCTCCTCTTTTTGCCTTATACTCTATAGATTGACCGATTGCTGTACTTTCTACAGTAGCAAAAGAAGATGGAGATGTATGTGATAAAGTACCTTGCTCAAAAACTTGACCTTTGTTGTATAAAGACCTACCTTTTTGTGTTATTACTGAATTGTTTTTGTCTTTGTAAAAACAATACATTTTTAATATAGTGGGATTGTTATTAATAAATTTAATAGCCCCTAAGACTAAATATTGACCAGAGTAACTAGTGTACATACTTATGTTTTCAGGTGTACTTAATTCAGTCTCTATTTCATCATTTATAGGGTAAGGTAAAGAGTAGTAAGAGGCTACTTGTTTAAGAACTTCTGGATTATCTACTCTAAAATAAAGGTCATAATTTTCATTATCAATAACACCCTTACCCCACCACAAAGTAACACTAGGGCATAAATTATAACCAGATAAAGATTCTCCAGAATCCACATTTGTATTCCATTTTCTTGCTTCTTTGGTAGAAGTGTAAGTTTTAACTTTCCCGTCTTGGTGTTTAACAAACGGTGATATTGGGTCATTATTAGACACAGGTACGTAGTTAAATTTATCTTCTGGGTCAAAGTCAGTGTTACTAAAATAAGATTGCTCTTTATAAACTTCCCCATTATTAAAATAAACTATTTCTCTAGCCATTAATCATACCTCGAAGAATCTGCAATAATAAAAGCGTTGTTTTGTAAATTAATTGTTTTATCTGAGTAAGGTCTGTTTCCAGAGGTATACCCCCCACTTCCACTTCCAAACCAACCTCCTGAATCATAATGCTCTTGGTACCAATATCCGGCTTGGTAATTAGTCCAACCAGCATCAAAATTACCACTTCTTAACCTAAAAGCAGCTCTGTACATTACCCACCACCATGCTGTTGACCAATGTTCTTGACAACCACTTTGTGGGTAAGGGTGGTTAGAACATTTATAACCATTAATTACTCTGCTGTAAACAGCTTGTGCTAGTGAAGGGCATGAAAACATAGCGTTAGTAGTGTTAGCAGCCGAGTCTGCTACAGTGTTATACCTATTACTGCTTCTAAAATCATGGTCGTTTGAAGATGATTGCCAAGAAGCATTGTTAGTAGTTCCCGGATACCCACTAGAATTTGTAGGGTCTGAGGGAGATACTATACTTCCTCCACCTGTAATAGCTAACGGTTGTCTTCTACTATCGAATGTTTTTGTAGTCCCATCACTTTTAAAAACGATCATACCGTGTGTGTCTGAATTAGTAGGTACGTCATCTGCGTTAACAAAACAATAAAGATCTGGTATGTTAGAGGTAGAAGTACCGCTAGACATTACATGGAATGTCCAAGTAGTGCCACTAACAGATTGTTTTATTAAACCATGCCAACGAGAATAATCATTAGGTTTTATAAACGCCACCGGTGTTCCACTGCAACTTATGTTGTAATAGCATATAGTGTTTCCATCGAGCGCATCATTTGAACCTCCGTAATTAGGAAAATTTCCATATCCCGGATAACTGTTTGTATGGGTTGCTTTACCAATAAAATGTAAATTTTCTATGGTGTCATTTATGATTACTTTGCCCGAATCATTCTTTGCTTCAAACCCGTAAGCCATAATTAACTCCTATGCGTCTTGTGCTAATACATGTATTATACACTGTGATGAAGACAATCCTGATTGAGGT
>Ga0222715_10006070_pt1 | contig 10249 bp, 6 predicted proteins | sample C33_9DmetaG_FD_165056 | JGI IMG/M metagenome (GOLD analysis project Ga0222715, IMG submission 165056) | Estuarine water microbial communities from San Francisco Bay, California, United States - C33_9D | ecosystem: Environmental > Aquatic > Marine > Unclassified | place: USA: California... | reverse complement strand
ATTAATCAAGCCGCCATCGTTGGCGGCGTTGGCGGCACTGGTTTCACGAGATGTGGGCGGTTCGTGTTTGACACTCCAGTTTTGTTCACCGAAGACGGTGAGGTCAGTCAAGGGCAAGGTACAGTTGTCGCATCGCTTCGTTATCAAGGACGACGTCGAACGATTATCACGGTCGATGGGCAGTTCCCAAGTCTTCTCCCGCGCGCGCCCGTTATTGAAACCACTGTCGAAGAAATGAACCCATGTCAGAGCGCGATTCAAATGCTCGAGGAGCAAAGCATCGCGTTATTAGCGGCAGCGCGCGCTCGTAGACCTCACGCTGAGCTCTTACAAAGGTTACTACAAGGATCTCTTGCGGCTGGTGTGAACGGCGGCGTACCGTCGTTGATACATTCATTTTTTCAAACCGAGTTGCCGAGCGCGGTAGCGCATCACGGCGAAGAGATGCGGGAGGCTGAATTTTTGACGCCGGCGCGCGCTGTCGAAGTCTCGCCAGAAACGCCGACTCCGTCATCGCGCCATTCGACGCCGAGGTTACCGACGATTCAGCACAAGCGAGGCCTGAGTGAAAATGCTGTCCCCATGGGCGCGGGCATTCCGCTCGACACGCCGACGAGCGCATCGTATCCTACGCCATCACCGAGCGCAAAAGCACCACCACCGTCGCCAGCCTCGGTCGCAAAATCAGCGCTAGTGACGCCCATCTCGACAACGACGCTATCACCGAGCACGCCGGCGCCACCACTATCCAGATCAGATAGCCTCGCGTTAGTGCAAGCGCTTTGGAAACTTTACCGAGCGTGCGTGAAAGTTTTCGAGACGCACCAAAAGCTGCAGCAAGCGGAACATTTGGAGCAGTTGTTCGAGAGCGCGATTCAAGATTTGCGAGTGAGCATCGAGTCAGTGGAAAATGACTTGGAGTTCGAAGAAGCTACGGACGAGATCGCGTCGCCGTAGCGTATACTCTGTACAGTGTAAAAAATAGAAAGTCTTTCATTACCAGTAATCGTTTCTTCATTCATCATTCCATCAAGCGTTTCAACCAAAGACGAACTCCCAGTTTTCCTCCTTGTCCGAATCGGATGCGTCGTTCACCGTCGTCGTCGTGTCATCAAGCGAAGCAAAGACGTCGGCCACACTCGGACAATCTCGAGCCCGATGGCCGTGCTGCTGACAAATTTTGCACATGTCATCGTCTAACGAACAATCGCGAGCGAAGTGCCCAAGCTCACCGCATCTGCGACATTTGTCCGTCGGTTTCGGCCCCGGTCGCAGCTCTTCGGGTCGATTGTCGGGATATAAGCAGTCTTTCGCCCAATGGCCTTTGACACCGCACCTATTGCAAACATCTTCTGAACGCGACGTACCTTTACGTTCACGCGGACTCGAGTTTGGCGACGATTCGTTGGACAGCTTAAAGTCCTCGAATGCCACCTTCCTGCGAACTTCGTCGTCAGAATTCATCAGTCTGAATTTTTTCGTGTGCGCGTCAGCGATGATCTTTGTTTGTTTCATCGTTGACGTCGTCGACGTGGGCGACTTTGCTGGAGAAACACCTGATTTATCCGGAGTTCGTGGACTCGCGCCGCCGCCGCGATTGACAACGTGGTATTCGACGACGTCGCGACCGATGCAACGTTCAAAAATCACGCGCGCCACGAAACAAAGCGGGGCGTTTCCACTCGGCATGTTCGTACACGTGAATCGGCCGTGGAAGACGATGTTCGCGGACGTGTCCATGTTAGCATCCAAATCAAACTCTCGCGTCGGTAAACGCTGAACGTACAGCAACCGGTCGTCGTGCTCTGAGCCGATGAAGAGCATCCCCGGGTATTTCGCCGGTAGATGATTCGTGCTCAAGCGGCTCTCAGAAGTATTCTTGAACGAAAGCTTGACGTCGACGCTGTAGGACTCCTTCGACAAGACATGATGCGTCATTTCAACCTTGAGCTCGGATGGAAAATCCTTTACGTCACCTTGAAGGGTGTTGCCAAACGGAAACGACTTGCCGAGCTTCATTTCGATGCGACGCGGATCTGCGTCTTCAACGTCTTCGAGCGTCATAATTCTAGCTTCGATGAGCTTTTCGATGACTTTTTTCATGCGCGAGTGCTTGAGTTGTCGAATTTGAAGTTTCGTGTCCGGCCACATGTGGACATCGAGACCTTTGGCGAGCGAAAAGGCGTTCGCCGCAGCGGTAAACGTCAACGTGGATTGATAGTACTCTGACGCCGCGCGCATGATGCGAGTACCGAGCTGAAGAACTTTATCACCTTCCATTCGCATTGAGGGATGCGAGAGCGGAATACTCGGTTCGACAACGTCACTTAAAATATACTGCGCCAACAGATACAGCTTTTCGCCCGGCGTACGAATGACCTTTGCCACGGACAACTTTTGCGACTTTCCAGTAGTCTCTTGCACGGGATAGCGAATGATCTTTTGATCTGCGTTCAACTGCTTCAACAATTTTCTTTCATCACGGCGAAGCTTGATGTCTTTTAACTCGTGGCTCTCACACAACATTCTTAAAAGATCCGCGTACGACGGTGCCGCGACGTTTCGCATGATGTTCTTCATCGTTTTGAAGCGCAAATAACGAAGAGACATGATGTCTCCGGCTTTGAGCGGTTGAAGCGCGCTGTTCCCCACCACGGCGCACATCCCTGACGCAATAAGCTCATCCAGAGTCGCCTTGATCAACCGCTTCACGTGTTCCGTCACCGTATCGTCGTTCTTAATTCCGTACTTTCTTGGTTCCGCGCAAACGCGAATATAGTAATACGTGCTCTGCACCCACTCCAAGACGTCGTCCACCGTGTTCACAGTTCGACAGCTTATTTCAGCGTTCAAGTACTCAGGCAGCGACGAACCGAGACTTGACTCGAGTGGATACTTGCCGTGAACTAATCCCTCGTAGCGCGATCGCAAAGAGTTCTTCGTCATCACCACCGCCACGCCTTCGGTGTCGAATTGAGGTCGCCCCGCTCGGCCGATCATCTGAAGAAGGTTGTCCATGGATATTTCCTTGTACGCGCCACCACCGTCGTAAATATCCGTACCAGCGACGACACACAAGTACGCTGGAAGATTAACGCCCACAGCCAAGGTGCTCGTACTGCACAAAACCATAATAGCGCGAGAGCAAAACAATCCCTCTACCAACTCGCGATCGCCTCGTTCCAGCCCGGCGTGATGAAACGCTACGCCGGCGGTGATACACTCTGCAAGGTGTTTGTTCTGCGCTTGCGTGGACGCTTCGAGCAGGAATTGAGAGAGTTGTGGGTTTACGAACTGTCTGCGAGAGTCCACCACGAGCTGCTTCGCCGTCTGCTGCGCGTCGTTGCGACTGCCCAAAAACACGAGCGTCTGCTTGCCGCGATAAAATTCCCGAATCACCGCAAACACTTTTTGCTTGAGATACTTGTTGAATAAAAAATCGCTCGTCGCGTCAGGAAAACTGCGCACGTACGTCTGTAACTTGACCGGACGAAACTCTTCACCGAACACAAACGTGCCATCGCGATCGGCGCCGAGCCAATTCGCGAGGTTTTCAATGTTTGGAATCGTCGCGCTCACGGCGCCGAAGCGAACGTTTCGCAAGTGCGATTGCAACAGAGCCGACGACTTGCTCAGCAACTTTAAACGACTGACGATGGCTTCCAAACACCCTCCACGAACGTCACCGATGAGATGCACTTCATCAATCAACACCGCGGCGACGTCGCTGAAAAACGACATCCCGCCGCGGTTCGCGTCCAGACGAGTCACGCGGTCGAATTTTTCCGGCGTGGCCAAAATCGCGTCCACATTCTCAATCTCCCCCCACACGTCCCCACCAAAATCGCTATCCCCCGTCAACTCCGCGAACGTGATCCCGATCCGGCCCAATCGTTCTCGCCATTCGCGCGCCTTTTCGCTCACCAAAGCCCGACTCGGCGCGAGATAAATCACCTTTCTCCGCCCTCGCGCCGCGCTCATCCCCCCCTCCGTCGCGTTCGGTCCTCGCAACGCCGCCAACATCGCCAACTCAAACACCGTCGTTTTCCCGCTCCCCGTCGGCGCGCCTGCGTTCGCGTTCGACGCGCGACCGCGCGTTCATTCGTCAGTCCTTTCCCAAACGAGGCACTCGCCGCGCGCCTCGCGTTCGCGTCTCGTCACGCACTCATCACGAAGCTCCGTCGCGTGTTCACCAAAAACTCCAGCATCTCGCTCTGAACGCTGTTGAAATACCTACGACGCGCGCGTCGTCGCGACGTCGTCGCGTCAGTCCGTCGCGTCGCGCGTTTTCTTCGCCGTTTTCGCGCCACCGTCGCTTCCGCGCACTTGAAATCAAACGCGCGCGCCGCGTCTGAGGGTTCTATGTCCGTCGTCGCGCGCAGCGCGTCCCGACGCGGACGCGCGTACATGACGCGTCGAGAGGGTTTCTCTCTCGCGCTCGCGCGCGCGCGTCGTCGCGCGCCGCGCGGCGTCGTGTGCGGCGCGCTCTTCCCCCTCGCGCGGCGTGCCCACTCTCTCGGCGTCCGAGAGGCGGCGACGCCGAGTCCCTCTCGCCGAGTCGTGACTCGTCGAAATCAAATCGGTCGACGCCGCGGACCGCGCGCGGTCGGCACGCGGCGACGCGCGCGCTCGACTCGACGCGCGCGCGACGCGAGACGACGATGGACGACGACGGCGACGCGCGCGACGCGCGAGACGACGCGTCGACGCCGGAGACGTCGGCGAAACGCGATGCGCGATACGAATACGAGATCGCGCTGGGGAGCAGTGGATGGTTGTTCGTGTACTACGTCGGCGTCGTCAAGGCGATGCGCGAACGAGGGATGGCGAGGTGCGCGCTGAAGACGATCGCGCGGTGCGCGCGCGGTGCGGAACGCGATGGGGCGCGAGAGGGCGGTGCGGTGGCGTAAGATGGGGGCGACGACGCGGGAGGACGCGGCGCGCGCGACGACGAATGACTGACGGAACGGCGGCGATTTTACGATGCGCGCAGTAAAACGAAAGTGTACGGGACCTCGGGTGGGGCGCTTTCGGGGGCGTTGTTGTTCATGGACTGCGATTTGGACGCGTTGGCGCAGTATGTGTACATTTGCGCGGCGCGAGCGCGGCGGTCGGTGTTGGGGGCGTTTCAACTGCGCGCGTACTGTCGAGGCGCGATGACGGAGTTTTGTGATCCCAAGGCGCACGAGTTACTGTCCGGGAGGTTTGAAGTGTCGATCACGAGAATACTGCCGTCGTGGAAGAATCTACGAATCAGTTCGTTTCCGACGTATGACTTTTTGATTCAGGCGTTGTTGTGCTCGGCGTGCATCGTGCCGCTGAGTGGGTTGCCGATGTGGTTGCGAGGTTTCGGTTTGTGCCTGGACGGTGCGGTGACGGACATGCAAGTTTGGAAAGGGTTCAAGAAAGACGGCACCTTCAGCAAGTTGCATTGCAAGGAGGCGAACCCGAACATCGTCATCGTCAATCCATTTTATTCGTCGCGGGCGGACATCAAGCCGAGCAAGTACATTCCAATTTGGTGGTGCTTTTACCCGCCAGAGCCGTACAAATTGAAACAGCTCTTCGAGATGGGATACGCAGACGCGCACGATTGGTACGAGCGCACGCACGGCTTAGCAAAAACATCGAAGTCGTCGCCCAAAACGCGAGCGGCGGACAGCGACGATGGCGCTTCCGCGGATGACGAAGAACCGCCGCGAAGCTGGGCGACAGACTGTCAAGAGTGGGCGAGCCAGAGCGCAGAGACGGCGGCTCGCCGCGCGGCGGCGGCGGCTGAATCCGCGCGTCGTGCGGCGGCAAAGCACGCCGAAGAGTTTGGATCTTTCATGAAGCACGAAGCTGAGCTCGTGTCGCGCATGAGTTTCAAAGCAGCGGAGGTTGCGTCCGCGGCGGCGCGAAGCGTGAGCGAGATGAAGAAGGATGATAGAAATTTCGCAGAGCGCGCCGACGCCGCGGCGCACGCCACCTTAGACGCGTTTGTCGTCGTCGGCAAGGGTACCATCATACCCTTCAGATTGGTTCTCAAAATCGCCGCCTGTTTGCTCGTTTACATGGAGCTCGTGGTTCAAGCGTTCGTCGCCTTCGTCGGCGCCACGGTCGCGTGCATCTTTCCGGGTAAAGTCGGTCGACAGGGCACCGAGTTGTGGCAACGGTGCCGGGCGTTTTCCCAACCGTTGCCGCGCGTGTTGCTCCAAGCCGTACCAGGAATCAAGGTTGAGGCAAAAATCAACGAACGTACCGCTAAACAGCTCGGAGAGCTGTCCGCGTTGTACCGCTTGCTGTGTTATCTCGTGCACATGGAGGAGCGCGAGTTCGACGTGCTTCGAAAACGACTTTCGCAAGGCAATCTGAACGCCCTCGTAGACGACGTTACAACGTAGCCCATCATGTATCAAAATTAGAACGTCTTGTGTTGTTTATTAAAAACTGATCTCTTCGAAAGAGTCTGGAGACGGCGACGGAAAAAACGCTGTGGGAAGAATCGTCTACCACCACGCCTTTTCGCCGTCGGTACCCGCCACGCGGATACCGTCGCTTCCGGCGACGATGACTTGGTACGCCATGCCGACGAACAAACCGTGATCGACAACGCCGACGGTGTTCTTCAACTGGTTCGCCGCAGCCACGGGGTCCGCGATCGGCGTCTTGAAGTGCAAATCCACGATGTAGTTGCCGTTATCCGTCACCGCGATGTTATCGCCATCGTTCTTATTGTTCGACGACGACCCCATGCGCAAGATCGGTTCGCACCCAGCCAATGCCGGAAGCTTACCGATCGTTCGCAGCGTGTGCATATGGCAAAACGGCGTGATTTCCACCGGCAAAGGGAACCCCGGTCCGAGACCCTTGCAAAGCTTGGACTCGTCCACGATGACGACGAACTTCTTCGCCATGACCTCAACCATCTTTTCTCGCAGCAGCGCACCACCGCCACCCTTCACGAGCGCCAACGCCGGATCAACTTCATCCGCACCATCGATCGCGACGTCCAATTCGCTCTTTTCATTCAGCGTGCACAGCGGAATGTTCAGCGACTCGGCTTGCTCGCGCGTGCGCTCGCTCGTCGGGATGCAAATCACATCCTTGAGCTCCCCGCTCGCCAGCTTTTGTCCGACGCGTTCGACCGCGTAGTACGCCGTGGATCCCGTGCCGAGGCCGACGACCATACCGCTCGTCACGTGGTCGTCCACGGACTTGTATCCGACGAGTTTCTTCAGTTCGTCTTGGCTCAGCGCCATGGTTTTCGTCGTCGAAGATCGCGCCTTGGCGCAGCGTCGCGCGGGCGCGAGCTTGGAGCGGTCGAGCGCTTTGGAGACGACGGTCGTTCGCGCGGTCGCGGTGAGGCCTTGGGCGAGCATCGACGTGCAAACGGCGCGCGCGTCACGGTGTGAAGCGCGGCCGCGTGTTATCCATCGGCACTGACGCGCGCCCGCGCGCGCGATGCGCGCCGACGACGACGCGGGCGTCGATCGCGATGTCGTCGATCGCGCGAGCGACGCGGGGGGCGACGACGCGTCGACGGCGCGCGCAAAAGGCGTGGATGAGGAAACGGCGTTGCCGCTCTGGACGCGCTTTCTGTGCGAATTGCGCGGCGAATTGCGCGCGGATTCCATCGCGGTGCGCTCGCACACGTGGCGGGAGATCGACATCGTGTCCTCGCTCGTGCGCAAGGTGGCGGGACGGACGACGGGGACGGTGAAGATCGGAAGGGTGTTCACGGCGGCGAACGAGCGCGGGTGCGCGGCGCTCGTGGGCGAGGAGATGGAGGATTTCGGCGGTGAAGACGAGATATCGAGGGATGGAGACGCGATGGCGGAGAAATTACGACCGAGGACGTGCCGAGTGGCGGTGAGCACGCTGGAGCGGGACGTGAACCTGGGGGCGGTGGATGGGAGAAATACGAAGGTGGTGCTCTTCGTGACGGTGCCGCAGTCGTTGCACCCGCGAGGGGCGCTGGAGGATCTGAGCCGGTTGGAGGCGCTGAAGACGATGAAAATGGGATTTAGAAAATTGATCACTGAGACAGATTTCGTGCGGGACTGCAGAGGGGCGAAGATGGCTTCGGAAGTCGTGAGCGCGTACGAGGAGGCGTGTTCGGTGCTCACCGGAGAACATTTTCGCCGAGCCAAGGTGGAGGCGCAGATGGCGTCCAAGCGAGGCGCCGAGTTCACAGGAAAATTTGCTGGGGGTATTGTGAGCGATTTCAAGCGACGTTGGGCGGTGTATAAGAGTGATTGGGTCGATGGATTGAAGGCGCCGACAAAGTGCTTGAGCGCGACGCTCTTCATGTACTTTGCTTGTCTCGGACCTGCAATCGCGTTCGGGGGGTTGGCGTATAAAGAGACGGACGGGCACATCGGGGCGATGGAATATTTGTGCAGCCAAGCACTCAGTGGGATAATATGGGCCGTGTTCTCGGGACAGCCCGAGATCGTGCTTCGCCCGGCGGGTCCGCAGACGGTGTTCCTCATAGAACTGTTCAAACGATGCAAGGCGTGGAAGATCGACTTCCTAGTCACGTCCGCGTGGGTCGGGGTTTGGACTGGCATTTTTATGCTACTCATCGCCTCATTCGACGCGTGCGCGTGGGTCGCGAACAGGTGCACAAAGTTTACGCAAGATATATTCAGTCTCTTTGTGTGCGCGATTTTCATCTTTGAAGGATTCAAAAACTTGTTCACGTACTTTTCAGACGACAACTACTCAACCGCAGCCGCTTTGTTTAGCTTGATGTTAGGTGTCATGACGTTGCAACTTGGTCTGTGGGCGGTGCATCTTCGCAGTTCGCCGTATATGAACGCGACTATTCGTGAACTCACCGCGGATTTTGGTCTGGCCTCCGCCGTCATCATCGCGAGCGTCACGGCAAAAGTGTCGAAGATTTCGGGGCTGGAGCACTTACAGATTTCAAACAATTTTGAGCCTTCTATGCAGCGCGATTGGTGGATTGATTTGGGTTCAGGCGACAAGTTCATCCCCTTGATTGCAATCTTCCCAGCTCTCATGCTCACGGCGTTGTACTACGTCGACATGAACGTGGCGACATTGCTTTGCAACACGCCGCGCCTGAAGATGCGTAAGGGCGCGGCTTATCATTATAACTTTGCCGTGCTCGCGCTATTGGTCTTCATCACCTCGATGCTCGGATTACCGCCTCCCACAGGATCGCTGCCGCACTCGCCGCAATACGTGTTGGCGCTCAGCGACGTAGAAGAGTACACCGTGGACGGCGAGACGCGTACTAAAGTCATCAACGTGCATGAACAGCGACTCAGTCCGCTGCTCGTCAACGTACTCGTAGCTCTGAGCTTCGTCGTGATACCTGCACTGAAATCGATCCCCATGAGCGTGCTCTTTGGATTGTTCATCTACACCGGCATCATGGGACTGTACGACAACCATTTCTGGGAGCGGATCACCATCGCATTCATGGAACCGCGGTTGCATCCACCGACGTCGTACGTCAGACACGTACCGCTGAGTCGTGTGCACGCATTTACGTGCGTACAAATCGCGTGTGTTGGTGTGCTATGGGGTATTCGAAGCTCGCCGATCGCCTTGACGTTTCCCATCTTTATTTTAGCGTTGATGCCGCTTCGCATTTTACTGTTCAAGAAGTTCAACATGTTTTCGCCGGAATGGCTCGAACTCTTGGACGCAAAGGGCGCAAAACCGTACGAGGCGGACGAAGACAACCAAATTATGGAAGATGGTCGGGAAAACAAATGGTTGTCCAACACTGGCAAGGCGAGCGCTTCCAATTTCATGGAATTCGCCGGCTTGCACGAATCCGGTCCGGCGTTTGGCAACGCAGCGTCCTTACACGCGCACACGCGTTCAGATGTAGATGCCATGATAACAGCGCGAAATAGAATACCACTTACACCGCTCACGAAATAATACTAGCGAGCCTCGGGGCGAGGGGGTAGCAAGTTGGTAGACGTTTTTAATACTTAGTGACGTTGAACTTTTGTACGTTGCACTCATGAATCTTGAATTTTAATGGGTCCACTAACGATCGGGCGAAAGAGGTCTAAGTTCGACGGATTTGCTTCGCACGTGGCGCGGCACGCTCCGCGAGCGTCGACCGAACGCGAATCGATACAACACTCCCAGCGCGCGATGCACGCAGAGCGCCAAGATGAGCGTGTACGTCGCTTGAAACAAATTGTTGATGTGTCGATCCGTCGCGTAAGGCTTCAGAAGATCGATTTGTTTCATCTTTGCCTCCATCTTTCGACGCACG
>Ga0222715_10006068_pt1 | contig 10250 bp, 9 predicted proteins | sample C33_9DmetaG_FD_165056 | JGI IMG/M metagenome (GOLD analysis project Ga0222715, IMG submission 165056) | Estuarine water microbial communities from San Francisco Bay, California, United States - C33_9D | ecosystem: Environmental > Aquatic > Marine > Unclassified | place: USA: California... | reverse complement strand
GTTTTTAGTTTTGCAATTTCTCTACAAAGATATTCAATATTTGCTTCATGAAGATTAACATACCAGCGGAGATTTTTGAATTCTTCATTTAGTTCTTGATACTCGTTGCGAAAAATATCAATTTCACTCTGCATATTATTAATTTTTTCATTTACATCAACATTGATAGGATTTTTATTAGAAAGAATGATCCAATAACTAGGGTCATCATATACAATACGTGCTTCTTTGTCGCTACTTTTGATTCGATCCTGAAAATTTTCAACAAGAGCATTTTCTTCCCAATGTTCCATATGAACAAATGCCATACTAGTAGTAATATCATTGCCTCTTGCTACACAATCAACTCTCTTTACTTTTCCAAAACCAAAATCTTCAATAGTGTCTTTGATAAATTCAGCATCTGCTGAAACATATGGAATATACATTGAAAGTTTTTGATCAATATTATATTTTGAAACATTATCCTCAAGTGCAGGCATAGTGATATTGTCAAGAGCAAGTGGTGAGGGAAGCGACATATTATGATATATCAATTATTATAGATACAAAATAAAGTTCAATTTTTTTTATAAAAATTGAAAAATAATAAAAAATATATTATTATAAATAAATAATGGGAAACAAAGGCGAATTTACATCGAGAGAAAGAAAAAAAGAAAAAAAAAATAACAATTTTGAGAAGAACGGTAAATATAGTTCAAAACATATAAGAATACAATTGGATAATAAAGAAAAATATGATAAAAATAAAACAAGTATTACAACTGAAAATAATGAACTACAAAAAAAGCACCATAATAAATAATTAAAAAAATTATGTTAAAGAGCAAACTATAATACATAATAAGGCTACAAAATGGGGGCGGGTATAGTCCCAGTTGCAATTTTTAATGGTTCTCTTTTTTTTCTTTTTGGAAAAGAATGTTATGATAATAAATGGGGTGAATTCGGCGGAAGTAGTGAGAAAAACGAGGCAAAATTCTCTACTGCTATTCGCGAAGGTTATGAAGAATTAGATGGTTTTTTTGGAACAGAACAACAATTAAAAAAGAAGGTAACGGAAAATTTAATTTTAAGTATTACTGATTTAGAAGATAAGCATGAATCTTTTGTTTTTAAAACAGATTATGATGAAAATCTACCATTATATTTTAATAACCACCATAAATTTATAAAAAATAAATTACCCCAAAATATAATTAAATCAAATAATGGCCTTTTTGAAAAATCAGAAATTAAATGGTTTGGAAAAGATGAGTTAATTAAACGAAAAAAATATTTTAGAAATTTTTATAAACCAACTATTGATTATTTAATCAATGAATATGATTATATTTATGAAAAATCTAATTATTTAAACAATTATTAAGATATTATTATAATTTCATGATTAAAAATTATAATAATATCAATGAAATAAAACAAAATTTAAGTGTAATTAAAGAGACAAAAGAGTTATATGGAGAAGTATTTACACCATTTAGTTTAATAGATAAAATTATATCTTTAATACCAATAGAAAATTTCAAAAATAAAAATAGAAAATGGTTAGATATTGGAGCTGGTTCTGGATATTTTTCTATTTTCTTATATTTAAAATTATTTGAAAACTTAAAAACTCAATTCAAAAATGATAATGAATGTAAGGATCATATTATAAATAATATGATTTATATGGTTGAAATACAAGAAAATAATTATAAAATATTGAGAGAAATGTTTGGAGATAAGGCAAATATTATTAATGATGATTTTATAAATTACAATTTTAATAACTATATAATTAAAGAATTTGATTACATAATAGGAAATCCACCTTTTAATTGTAATGGAATTAAAAAAGTGCCGACTAATAATAATATTAAAAAGAAAAATGATGGAAAAACAGTATGGATTGATTTTTTGAAAAAAAGTATTTCAATTCTAAAAAAAAAAGGATTATTAAATATAATTATACCATCTATATGGTTAAAACCAGATAAAGAAAAAATATATGAATATTTATTACAATATAAAATAAATTATTTACATTGTTTAAATAATACTGAAACGAATAAAATATTCAAAGGTAATGCTCAAACACCATGTTGTTATTTTCTACTTGAAAAAATAGAATCAGATAATTTTGTAAGCATATGGGACAATGATGCAAATAAATATATAAATTATTGTCATAAGAGTTTACATAATAATTATCTCCCAATACCTTTAAAATGTCAATCTATTATAAATAAATTACAACCTTTTTTAAAATATGGATCATTACCTGTTTATAAAACAAATTTACCTTCTTCAAAAACTTTATTCTCTCTTCATAAAGAAAATAAATGTCCTCATAAAAATATTTCTACATGTTTAATTAAAAATTCTATACCAGAATTTGTTATAAATTATAGCAATATTAAATGTCCGTTTTCTGATAAAAAAAAATTAATTTTGGCTAATAAAATGTATGGAATACCATATATAGATTATAATGCAGAATATGGTATTTCAAATCGTGATAATTATGTTATATTAGAAGACGATAAATTAATAAGTGATTTAGAAATAATAAAAACTTTTCTCTCTACACAAAGTGTATTATATTTATTCGATTCAACAAGATATAGAATGGCATACTTAGAAAAATATATTTTTGAATTAATTCCTGATATAACTTTATTACCAAATTTTCCTCAAAATATAAATGATGATACTATCGCTTCATATTTTAATTTTGATGAAAGAGAGAAAACTATTATAAATAATTATAAAAAAAATATTAAATTTTTTGATTAAATACAATATAAAACATTAAATCAATATTAGTTATGGCATTAACAAATTTAGATAAAGACAATCTTAATCGTTTATTTGAAATGATCAATTTGAGAGATAAAAATAATATTATTGATGTAAAAACAAACTATAGCACATATTCTAAATTAGAAATTATTGGTAGACAAATGATGAATTTAAAAATAGAAGCGGAAAAGATTCTAGAAAATCATAATATTAATGAAGAATTGAAAAACGTGGAATGTAATTTTAAAAAAGTTCCTGGAACATATTATTATTTATATTTAATTAATAATAAAAAAGTTATATCACTTATAGCATATACAGAATGGAATACTTATGACAAATTTTTATATAAACTATATTTTGATTATGATTATCAATTTTATATTGTCTAATATATATGAATAAAATTATTGTTCCAGCATTAATAATGCTTTTTTTAGATTTTATTTATCTCTCTATAACAACTAATTTTTACAAAAATTTGATTGAAAATATTCAAAAAGAAAAATTTAAAATTAAATTAATTCCTACTATATTTTGCTATATATTTTTAGTATTTTCATTATATTATTTTATATTAAAAGATAAAAGAAAAGTATTTGATGCATTTATACTAGGTTTCTGTATTTATGCTGTATTTGAATTAACAAATTTTGCGATATTTAATAAATGGAATATACAAGCTGTATTTTTAGATACAATATGGGGTGGAATACTTTTCACTCTTACAACATATCTTACATACAAATTAGTAAAGAATAAAAGAATAATAAATTAAGATGAAAATTTTATATGTAAAAATATTATATTATAATATATGAATAAAAATATTATAATAATAATCTTATTGGCAATAATAATTATTTATATAGTTAATGAATATTTTTATATACCACAATATTATTTTGATAGATATATAAATTATACTAATTTATCACTAGAACCTAGTCAAAACAAAAAAAATTTACTTTTATTATCAAATAGTAATTTAAGATTAAATAAGGAATACATGAATTTTGCCATACCATGTATAAAAAAATTTACAAAACAAAATAATGTAAAAGAATATTTATATATACCATATGCTCTAGCAAAATATCACAATTATACAATACAAAAAACCAATCGTATTGATCAATTATTTAAAGATACAATATTACCAACTTTTAATAAATTAAATATAAAAATAAAATTATTAGATATTGAAGAACCTATATACATTCAACAACAAATTATTTCTAATTCAAAAGCATTATATATAGGAGGTGGTAATACATATATTTTAAATTTTTGCCTTCATAAAAATAATTTAATCAATACATTAAGAGAGAAAATTAACAAAGGAACGCCAACAATATGTTTAAGTGCTGGAAGTAATATTATATCCCCCACAATAGAAACAACAAATGATATGTCTATTATAGAAATAACTAATTTAAATTCATTAAATATTATACCATTTCAAATGAATCTTCATTATCATAATCAATTATTGCGATATGGACAAGGTGGAGAATATAGAGATAAACGCTTATATCAATATTTACAAAATAATAGAACCCTTTATTATAAAAATAAAAAAAGAAATAATTTTGTACTTGGTTTACCAGAAGGATTATTATTACATATAAGTGATAATAATATGGAAATATGCGGTTTAACAAGTAGAACTCCTTATTTATTTGAATTAAATGATGGAAAATTTACAAAGACAGAATTACGAGTTGGAGAGAGAATTGAATATTTATTAAAAATTAACAATTAAATTGATTATAATTTTTAAATAGAAATTATTATTAATTCTTTGAATAAAAAATGTTTTACATTGCTGTAACGCGATTTAATAATGAAACTTGGAGAGAAAATCAAACATGGAGAGAAAATCATGATTATAAAGGTTGTATTTATAACACACCTATACATATAAAACATTTAATACCACTAGAAATTACAATATATATTATTGAAATGAATAATCAAACAAATAATATTATGGGTATTGGTAGAATATTAAACAAGGTTCATACTGACAAAAAATATAAAATTTATAGTGAAAATAATTATAATAGATATACTTATAAAGGTAATACTTATCTATCAAGAGAAGAAATTATTAGTGAAAATGGAAAAAATGAAAAAAATCTAATTGAAGCTATAGAAAAAATTTTATTTAAAGGCTATAAACATATGAAGAGAGGCCAAGGTATTACCATATTACCAATTGATCATCAAGAACGATTTGCTAGATATATCAAAGATTTATTTATTTACTAACATTCTCAGTATCAGCTAAATTAATATTAGAATTGTAATCTCTCATTTTGTATTTGTTATTTGTGATTTTCCATTCTTCAGAAATATTCATAACTTTTTGATTATAAATAGCACTAATTTTTTTATATTCATTATTACAATAAATTCTAATTTTATTAATATTGGAAAGTTGAAATTTTATTTCTTTCATAAATTCATTACCTTTATAATTACATAATGTATTAAATACTTCAATTCCAACTACGCTAAATAACTCCTCTATATGTAAAAGTTCTGTATATTTTTTTCTTAGATTATCAGAACGATAGATTTGTGTTGCCATTTCAGCCTTTGTTTTTTTATTTAAAATATATTGAATTCTCAAATCTGTAAAATCTTGATATTTTCTAACATTTTCTCTAGATATAAGTAAAGAATTATAAGTAATATGTGATATAACCCTGTGAATATTATATATTTTTTGTAAAATATCTGGATTATTTATAAGTTTAGTTGAAATATTATGTCTTAATTGATAAACACTGATTAATCCACCACAAACTTCATCATGTGGATTTCTTGGCGCTGTTCCATTATTATTATTTCTCATATGTTCATAGAAATGCGGATTGTGAATTACTCCTTTATCTATTATCCCTGTTTTCCAAGAAAATGCGACTTTACATTCAACACACCAGATTTGGTCACACCCGCTGATTTTATAAATACGAACACCACAAGTTGGACATGGTTTTGTTTCTTGCTTAATTAATTTAGCGCTTTCTACTGAATCTTTATTACATATATGTTCATCATTTTTTGTATAACCAATAATTTCATGACAATCAGGACAAGTATAGTAATTGCATAAATCACATTTATATTGTGTAGATAAAAATCCACGACAATCATTATTTGGACAAGCCATAATAAATTTTTTTCTCTCTGTTTGATTATTCTGTATTTTTCTAATATTAAGCGTATGTTCATATTTTTGACGAGATAATTCATTTAATTGTTTTCTAATTTCAGTCATTTTTTCATTAATTTCTTTAATTTTCTCATTTTCAATTTGAATTTTTTTATATTTTTCAGCATCATTCATTGTTTCGGGCAATTTACTTATTTCTCTATCAACTAATAAGTCTTTTCTATGTTTTTTATAATCTTTATCAATAAACGACCTATTTAAGCAGTTAATTACAAAATTTGCATTCCATTGTTTTTTACAGTTCATACAATGAGGATCATTTGTTGAATTAAGTAAATATGTTCTAACGCAACTTTTACATGAAGAATACTTACAATCATCAAAATAACATGTTACTTGACATTTAGTAGATTTGTTATATGTTTCGCAGCAAGTGAAACAAGTATCCATTTTTATTACCAATCAAAATTATATTTATCATATTTCAATTTTATTATAAATAAAAAACTTATATTAAAAATAAAAAAAGTATTATTTAATTATAATTAATTATGAGTGAAAATATTTTTGATACAAATATAGATAATTATACTATTGAGGATTTATTAGATATTTTAAACTTATCTATAGATTATGATGAAGAACAAGTAAAAAAAGTAACAAACAATATTATTGATAAGTTCACTGAAGAAAATAAAGTAAACGAAGTGAAATTTTTCTTACAAGTTCAAGACCTTTTATTAGAACGTATTAATATAAAAGTAGATAAGGATCAGCAAGCACGAGAGAGACAAATAAATTATTGGTTTGAAAATCAATATGCTGGCAATGAACCAGGTGTAAGGGACATAAAACAGAAAATTTCAGTATTTGCAGACGATAATCATCCAGTTATGACACGTAAGTATTTAGAACCGCGGGGAAATATTAGTCAAGATCATCTTAACCCAATTTTTCAAAATTCATATGAAAGACTAATATACATAGATAGTCAATACAGAAATAATATTTTTCCATATGCCAATAATGATGTTAATTCTCCAACTATTTCAACAAATTTTACTATAGATTTAACAGAAAAATTAAAAAACACAGTTGCTTTAGAACTAGAATCGATTTATATTCCTTATGAATGGAATACATATCATGAATCTCTAGGAAATACATTTTTTTGGGTTGAAAAATTAACAAATGAAAATAAATCATCCGGAGACCCATCAGATAATATTTTTATAAAAATTCCAAATGGTAACTATTATGAAGGAGCTCCAATAAATAATCAAAAAGAAACGTATAATACTTTAGGTATTTGTAATGCTATTAATCGAGAATTGAATAAATATAAATTTGGTAATGGTGATAAAGTCGGTTATTATTGGCCATATAATTCAACAACTTCAGGACCTGCTGATCCATCTGGAACAAATTTGTCATGGAATAAATTTTATGGAGTTATAGAAGTTGATTCATTACCAAGCGATTTTAATAATCATCTTCCTAATAAAATAATATTTAAAAATTATGGAGATTATCCAATCAAAATTATATTTTATAAAGAAAATACACAAGAAGCACGACAATATTGTAAAAATAATTTTTATGCAAATAATAATCTTGGATTTATGTTAGGCTATAGAATAACACCTGATTTAAATAATTTAGAAGTATCAATGATACTTCCTCCAGCATTACAAGAATTAGCATATCAAGAAAATATATCAGGTTCTTATCACGGCAATAATAATTTACCTAATGTATATACTCATTTATTAACAATTGCAACACCACCCTTAACTAATAATAATACTTTAGGTTCACTCGGAAAAACAAGAGAGAATCCTATTTCAACTAGTTACTTATCTAATTGGTTATTCCCAGGAAATATAAGCAATCATTTTTTTTCATATATTAGTGGCGAATCCACTATAGATGTTTTCGGTCCTAAATATTTATTATTAGTTTTAGATGATTTCAATCATAATAGAATAAATAGTGGAACTGTTGCTATTACCGCGACTTCAAATAAATTATCGGTTCCTAGTTATGCAGGTAAAGGAAAACAAGATTGTCAAGATGCTGCAAAAAATATAACTGGTGTATCAGCATCAAAACCTCGTATTCTAACACAAGCACAATTATATACTGCAAATGAAATATTGAGCAATAGAGGTGACGATAAAGATCGATCTGTTGCTCCAAATAATTCAAATATTTTCGGAATAATTACATTACCATTAAATATTGATGAAAGAGAATATGGAATATCATCATTAGATATTAAATTTAAGAGAGAATATTTTGGACCGGTAAATATTGATAGAGTAAAAGTATCACTTTTAGATGATAAAGGTAATATATTAAATTTAAATGGGAGAGATTGGTTTTTTTCTATAAAAGCAACCGAATTATATCAATTTTAAAAGACAAACTATAATTATATATTTTATCTATATTAAAATATATAATGACTTGTGAAAAAATATTACAACTTTACGGTTATAAATCAAGAACAGATTTTAAAAAAAATTTTAATAAAACAATGTCTGGTGGTATAAAGCAAAATGGAACTGTAAATAATTTAATTTGGAGAAGCAATCAAACTAATTTTAGAATAAATAAAACAACAAATATATCTTCTAATGGTTTTGGATTAAAAAATTGTACTGCATATCCAATTAGAATTTATGGTTCATTATTAAATGATATTAATGTAAATGTGCCTTCACTTTATTCTGGTTACATTTTTTATACAAGTCAAGATCTTAAAACAGCTGTTGAAGAATGGACTACTAATAAAGATACTGCTATTCAGATTTATGGAGATATCAATAATTGGAATGTAGAAAATGTTACTGATATGAGTGGTCTTTTTCTGTATAAAAATATCTTCAATGATGATATTAGTAATTGGAAAGTAGATAATGTTACTAATATGAATTCTATGTTTTCTCATGCATTTAGTTTCAATCAAAATATTAGTTCTTGGAATGTGAGCAAAGTTACTGCTATGAACTACATGTTTAGTCATGCATTTTGTTTCAATCAAAATATTAGTTCTTGGAATGTCCGTAATGTTACTTCTATGTTATATATGTTTTCAGGAGCAACTAACTTTAATCAAAATATTAGTAATTGGAATGTAAATAAAGTTACTAATATGAATTATATGTTTGAAGGTTTAACACAATATATTAATTTACCTATCGTTGATTTTAGTGGAACACCTATTAATTATTTTAGTTACATTTTTGATACAAGTCAAGATCTTAAAATAGCTGTTAATCAATGGACTAATAGTAAAGAAACCGCTATTCAGATTTATGGAAATATCAATACTTGGAATGTAGAAAATGTTACTGATATGGGTTATCTTTTTCTGAATAAAACTAACTTTAATGATGATATTAGTAATTGGAAAGTAGATAATGTTACTACTATGTATAACATGTTTTTTAATGCAAATACCTTTAACCAAGATCTTAATAGTTGGAACGTAGATAAGATTACTGATATGACAGGTATGTTTTTTAATGCAAATAACTTTAACCAAGATCTTAATAGTTGGACCGTAGATAATGTTACTAATATGGTATTTATGTTTCAAGGAGCAACTAAGTTCAATGGCAATATTAGTTCTTGGAATGTAGGTAATGTTACTGATATGGCATATATGTTTGCGAATGCATCTAACTTTAATAGCAATATCACTACTTGGAACGTAAATAAGGTTAATGATATGTCAGCTATGTTTTCAGGAGCAACTAAATTTAATCAAAATATTAGTTCTTGGGATGTAAGTAAGGTTACTAATATGAGTGGAATGTTTCATGATGCAACTAGCTTCAACCAAGATCTTAGTAGTTGGAACGTAGATATGGTTACTACTATGTATAGCATGTTTAATGGAGCAACTAACTTTAATCAAAATATTAGTTCTTGGAATGTAGGTAATGTTACTGATATGGCATATATGTTTAGTAATGCAACTAACTTTAATCAAAATATTAGTTCTTGGAATGTAGGTAATGTTACTTCTATGGCATATATGTTTAGTAATGCAACTAACTTTAATCAAATTATTAGTAATTGGAATGTAAATAAAGTTACTAATATGAATTATATGTTTAAAGATTTAACACAATATATTACTTTACCTACCGTTGATTCTAGTGGAACACCTATTAATTATTTTAGTTACATTTTTGATACAAGTCAAGATCTTAAAACAGGTGTTAACTTATGGACTAATAGTAAAGATCGTGCTATTCAGATTTAT
>Ga0222715_10006064_pt1 | contig 10252 bp, 14 predicted proteins | sample C33_9DmetaG_FD_165056 | JGI IMG/M metagenome (GOLD analysis project Ga0222715, IMG submission 165056) | Estuarine water microbial communities from San Francisco Bay, California, United States - C33_9D | ecosystem: Environmental > Aquatic > Marine > Unclassified | place: USA: California... | reverse complement strand
GCAGTTAATGAAAGAGGGAGTAAAAACTTAATCTAATGTCAGGTGCTTTTCCAATATCTACTGCTAAGTTTGAATCTTTAGGAATAAAGTCTATTCAAAATACTATTATCTCAAAAACTGTATCTGGTAAGAAACTTGCTAGACAAATAGATGGTCAAAGATGGGGATTTACTGCTAGAGTCATTACAGCAAAAAGAAGTGATGTTTATGGCGATCTTATGGCCTTTATAGTTAAACAAAGATCAGGCAAAGAAAACTTTACAATAATCCCACCAGAAGTAGAAGATGCTAGAGGTACTGCATCAGGTATTCCTCATGGTACAGCAAGTGCTGGAGATACATCTATTACATTAGGTGGTACAGGCACAGGAACATTAAAAGCTGGAGATATGATTAAATTTGCTAATCACGATAAAGTTTATATGGTCGTTGCAGATCAATCAGATATTTCTACAGGAACTTTAACTATTGAGCCACCTTTAACTACAGCAGTTTCTTCATCAAATATAACTTTTGATAATGTTCCATTCACAGTTCACTTAACAAATGATGTTCAAGAATTTGGTGTAGCTGGTGCAGATAAAGATGGTAATGCTTTATATCAATTTGAATTTGATGTAGAAGAAGCACTCTAATTAATGAAAAAATATAAAATAACCCACAAGATAACTGCCGATTTTATTGCTGAAGCTATTGTTAATGAAGATGAAATAGATGCTACAATTAACGATCTTAAAGAATACAAGAAACCTAATAGCAAATTTGAATATACTATGTTAAAAGGTACAGAAAGTGTAACTCAAACTAACTACGAATTATATGACGAGAAGCCTGACAACAGCAGTAAAAAACGAAATAGCGACTAATGATATTAGGCCTATTCATCTTATAACTATTGGCTTTTCTACTCCTGTTAATTTTACTGATTGTTCATTTGATTTAACTTCATCAATATCAGGCTCATCAGTTACTTACTTAGCATCAGATCATTTACTTGGTATATCTGACTTTTCCGAACAAACAGATGTAAGTAAATCTAGTATTACACTATCTTTATCAGGTGCAGATCAAACCTTTATCTCAACTGTATTAAATGAAAATGTTATCAACTCTACTGTAACAATATTTAGAGGATTATTAGATGATGATAATACTATATTTGCTGACCCTTTTTTACTTTACAAAGGAAGCATAGAAAACTTTGAAATACAAGAGCAACCAAAATCAAGTACACTATCATTATCTATCGTATCTCATTGGGCAGATTTTAATAAGAAGAATGGTCGTAAAACAAATAATACATCACAGCAAAGATTCTTTAGTACAGATGTTGGTATGGATTTTAGTTCTCAAACAGTACAAGATATTAAATGGGGTAGAGAATAATGCAAGATATTATCTCACTATATAGAAACTATCCTAAATATGATAATTTACACGATCTTGATTTACAACATCATATCAAGCCAAGTATATTTTTAAATCAATATAAAAAACATTATCATAATGATAAATTAGTTGGCTTTACTAATTGGGCTTATTTATCTGATTATGCTTTTAATCATTTTAAAGAAACAGCTAAGATAAATTACAAAGAATGGAACTCAGGAACTAACTTAGTATTTGTAGAATTTATTGCTATTAAGAATGTTAGAAAAATTTTTAAATGGTGTGTTAATATGGCCAACAAATTTAAAGGCATTAAAGATAATTTTACTTGGTTAAGAGTAGAAGATAATCAAATTAAAAGAATGGTAGTTAAGGATATATAATGGGTGGATTTGTAGGTAAAGTTGTAGAAACTGTAGCTAAAGCATCAAAGTTTTTTGGCAATATGAATCCTTTGGTATCTTTAGGTATCACTTTATTTATTTCATGGGCATTAAGACCAAAAACTCCTGAGATTCCTGACTTTGGAACAAACGAATTTGATGATTTTGAAAAAGGTATATTACTTAATAAACAATCTAATGACTCTAATATTCCTGTAATTTATGGAGAAAGACTTACAGGGGGAACTAGAGTATTCATGGAAACTTCTGGCACAGATAACACTTACTTGTATATGGCTATCGTTATGGCAGAGGGAGAGATTAACGATATAGAAGAAATAAGAGTAGATGATAAAGTAGTTACATTTGCATCTAGTTTTTCAGATGGTACAGCAGTTGAGGTAGATAGTGGAGATGCTAATTTTTATAAAGCTGACCCAAATGTTGAGGGTTCAAGTGCAGAAAGTTTAATTAGAGTAGAGCCTCATTATGGAACTGATGGTCAATCAGCATCATCATTACTTTCAACATTATCATCTTGGGGAAGTAATCATAAATTATCTGGTCTATGTTATTTAGCAGTTAGGTTTAAATGGAATCAAGACGCATTTACAGGCATACCAAAAGTACAAGCTAAAATACAAGGTAAGAAAGTTAAAACTTATAATGCAAGTCTTGTTGAGCAATCTGCAACTTATCAAACTAATCCAGCATGGTGCTTATTAGATTATTTAACAAATGCTAGATATGGAAAAGGATTAGCAATAAGTGAAATAGATTTACAATCTTTTTATGATGCTTCATTAATTTGTGAAACACAAGTAACTCCATATTCAGGTGCTAGTGATATAAATATTTTTGATATTAATACTGCGTTAGATACCTCTAAACCAATCATAGATAATGTTAGAGAGTTCTTAAAAGGTTGTAGAGGTTATTTACCTTATAATGCTGGTAAATATAATTTAATTATTGAAACAACAGGAAGTGCATCAATCACTTTAACAGAAGATAATATTATTGGTGGTTACTCATTATCTACTCCAACAAAGAATGATAGATACAATAGAGTTATAGTTGGATTTGTGAACCCAGATCGTAATTTCCAAGTTGATGAAGTACAGTTTCCACCTATTGATGATTCAGGATTACCAAGTGCAGATCAACACGCAACAATGAAAGCTGATGATGGTGGTTTTTTATTAGAGGGTAGATTTAATTTCACAACAATAACTTCACAATATCAAGCAGAAGAAATGGCAGAGGTAATACTTAGAAGAAGTAGAGAAGCATTATCTTTAGGTATTAATGTTGATTTTAATGGTTATGATTTAGCGATTGGAGATATAGTTAATATTACACATTCTTCTTTAGGATTCTCTGCTAAACCTTTTAGAGTAATTGGAATTACTTTTAATCAAGATTTAACTGTTGGTTTATCACTTGTTGAATATCAGGCTAGTCATTATACTTGGGCTACAAAAACACAAGCAACAACAGTACCAGCTACTAATCTTCCAAATCCATTTACTATCCAACCACCAGCAAGTGTAACCTTAGATGATACCTTAATTGAATATAATGATGGAACTGTAATTGTAGCTTTAGATGTATCTATAGGTGCTTCTCCTGATAGCTTTGTTGATTACTATCAAGTAGAATATAAATTAAGTACAGATTCAGATTTTATTATTTATGCACAAGGCTCAGGATTAAATCACAGAGTTTTAAATGTAATTGACCAAAGTGTCTATGATGTAAGAGTTAAAGCTGTAAATAGTTTTGGTGTTAGTTCAACTTATACATCTGCACAAAGAACAATCGTTGGTGCTATTGAACCACCTAATGATGTAGAAGATTTTGCTTGTAACATTGTAGGACAAGAGGCTCACTTATCATGGACACAAATACCTGATCTTGATTTAGCATATTATAATTTAAGATTTAGTGAAGAAACTGATGGAACTGCTGATTGGCAAGATTCAGTAGCATTAGTAGAAAAAGTATCAAGACCAGCAACTTCAATATCTGTACCAGCAAGGGCTGGAACTTATCTTATCAAAGCTGTTGATAAGCTTGGTAACTTTAGTTCAAATGCAACTGCAATTATTTCTAATGTTACAAGTATTATTAATTTTAATTCTATTGCAACACAATCAGAACACCCAGATTTTAATGGTACATTAACAAATACAGTTATTGCAGATAATACAATTAAATTAGATTCTTCAGAGCTTTTTGATTCAGCTTCTGGTTTATTTGATGATGAGACAACTAGATTTTTTGATTCTGGTGTTTCTAATGCTGATTTTTATGCAAGTGGTAATTATTTATTTTCAGATGTAATTGATATTGGTGCTAAACATACTGCAAGAATAACAGCATCATTAACTCAAACAGCAGAAAATCCTGATGACTTATTTGATAATAGATCAGGTTTATTTGATTCAGCATCTTCTAACTTTGATGGAGATGTTAGTGCTAATTGTAATGCTCATATTGAGATTGCAACTTCTGATGATAATATTACTTATACAGCTTTCCAAAATTTTGTAATTGGTAATTACACTTTTCGTTATGCTAAATTTAGAGTAGTTTTAATTTCAAGAGATTTAGCATCTACTCCTGTAGTTTCACAAGTAACAGTTTCTATAGATATGGAAGATAGAATATTTAGTGGAAATGATATAACTTCTGGTGCTGGAACTTACACAGTAACATTTACAAATCCATTCAAATCTGTTAATTATGCTGTAGGAATTACAGGCGAAGACCTTGCTACGGGAGATTTCTTTGTGGTAGAAAATAAGACAATCAATGGCTTCGACTTAACATTTAAAAATTCAGGTGGTACAGCAGTAAGTCGTACCTTTGATTATATTGCAAAAGGCTTTTAAAAGGAGTATAAGAACATCATGGCACAAGGCGATTACTTAATTCAGAACCAATCTTTTCCCTCTTTTCGTAGTGATCTTAATGACACTTTAGAGGCTATTAATACATCTAATTCAGGAACATCAAGACCAAGTTCAGCAGTTGCGGGGACGATTTGGCTAGACACAACTTCAGCAACTACCCCAACCCTAAAATTTTATGATGGGGCAGATGATATTTCTTTAGCAACAATAGATTACACAGCTAACACAGTTAATTGGTTAGATAGTTCAGTTTCATTCGATATAGTTTCAGATACAACTCCACAATTAGGTGGAGATTTAGATGTTAATGGAAATGCTTTTGTTTCAACATCAAATGGCGATATTAATTTTACACCCAATGGAACAGGAAAGATTAAATTTAACGATCTTGCTTATATACCTCAACAAGCATTAACTTCATCATCAAATGCAGTAGCTTGGGATGTACAAGCTAAACCAAACGCATATCATCTAACAACAGAAAACACTACTTTTTCTGCACCTACTAATTCTGTAGAGGGTGCTTTTATTTGTGTAGAAATAAATTACAATGGTTCACACACAATAGCTTTTAATACTGTATTTGAATTTGCTGGAAGCACAGCACCAACATTTACTTCAACAGATGGTAAAACTGATATTTTAGTTTTCAAATACAATGGAAGTATTTGGCAAGAAGTTGGTAGAACATTAAACCTAAGTGAAAGTTAAAATATGTACGCAATAGTAGAAGATAATAATATTACACAATACATTAATAATCCTAAATCAGTAGTAATAGGAGATGTAAGATACCCAGCTAAAATATTTCAGTTATGGTCACAATCAGAATTAAATGCAATAGGTATTTATGAAGTTATAACTGATTCAACTAATTACAAAGACCCAGCATATTATAATAACACTAACGAACAATATAACTTTGCAGATGGTCAAGTTACTAAATCTTGGGGAACTGCAACTGCTAAAAGATTAAATGATGAAAACGCAGTAGATGAAGATGGTAATAATTTATTAGATGATGATGGCAACCAAGTAATTAACTATGGTTTAAAAACTGAAAAGAAAAGAATTGTAAAACAACAAGCATCAGGATTATTAGCACCTACTGATTGGTATGTAGTAAAATCAACTGAGGTAGCTGATTATGATATTCCAGCAAATATATTATCTTTCAGAGCAGATGTTAGAACTAAATCTAATGAAATGGAAACTCAAATAGATAACTGCACAACAGTTGATGAACTAAAATCTTTATATGAATATACAAACACAGGAACAGAACAAAATCCTGTAATGACAAGACCATTACCAGAATTTCCAAAATTGGAGAATTAATGCCACTAATACTTGGAACTAACTCCATAAAAGACACAGATTTAGTAACTAACTCATTAAGGTTTGATGATGGTAGTTCAGATTATTTATCAAGAACACCAGCTAGTGCTGGAAATAGAAAAACTTGGACATGGAGTGGTTGGGTTAAGAAAAGTAAAATAGAATCTTTCCAAACTATTTTTAGTGCTGGAACTAACGCTAATTCAATTAATATTGATGGGGGTAATGGAACTGAAAATTCAGCTATTGGAATTGATGGATTTTATAATGGAACAAGGCATTTAAGATATACTTCTTCAGCTTATAGAGATGTATCTGCTTGGCTTCATATTGTTGTTGCAGTTGATACTACTCAAGCAACAGATTCAAACCGAATTAAACTTTGGGTAAATGGTTCGCAAGTTGGTTTAGATGAATCAATTGCTGGAAGTTGGCCTACTCAAAATTCAGATGGTGTAATTAATAATAACGTTGTTCATTCTATTGGTCGGAGAGAAAATGTACCTGATGGTTATTATGATGGCTATCTTGCAGAAGTTTGTTTTATAGATGGTCAAGCATTAGACCCAACAAGTTTCGGAGAATTTGACGAAGACTCAGGAATATGGAAACCAATAGATGTATCTGGTTTAACCTTTGGCACAAATGGATTCTATTTAGACTTTGAAAACTCTGGTAGTCTAGGTAATGATAAATCAGGAAATGGAAATAACTTTACTGTAAATAATTTAACTAGCATAGACCAAACTACTGATACTTGCACAAATAATTTTTGTACTATGAACCCTTTAGTACCTACAACTTCATTAAATTTTTCTGACGGAAATTTAACTTTAACAGGCACAAATTCTACCAATTATTCTTCTAATAATACCTCTACTTTTGGAGTTAGTTCAGGAAAATGGTATGTTGAAGTTGAATATGATACTACAGGAAATGTTGCTACATCATTAGGAATTTCTCCTATATCAATTTCTCCTACAACAAATCCTACAGGGTCTATAAGTGATGTAGTAATTGTAACTATGGAAAATCAATTATATGTAGAGGGTATAAATAGTGCTAGTTATTTAGGCTCAACACCGACTACAGGCGATATTATTCAAATTGCTTTAGATATGGATAATGGAAAAGTTTTTTTTGGATTAAATGGAACTTTTGTAGGCGACCCTGTTGCTGGAACAGGTGGTGCTTTTAGTGGTATTACATCAGGCGAAACTATAGCAATAAATGTAAGAGCATTAAATTCAGTTTTTAAATTTAACTTCGGCAACCCACCATTCTCAATCTCATCAGGAAATAGTGATGCTAATGGTTATGGAAACTTTGAATACGCAGTTCCTAGTGGTTATTACAGTTTGAACACAAAAAATTTAGCCGAATATGGATAGGATATTATTATGAGTTATACAAATGGATTAGATAAACCAACAGATTATTTTGAAACTAAACTTTATACAGGAACAGTTAGTTCACAATCTATAACAGGAGTTGGATTTCAACCTGATTGGGTTTGGATTAAATATAGAAGTGATATTGCTAATCATCATTTATACGATAGTGTTAGAGGAGTTCAAAAAAGATTAAACTCAAATACTAGTAATGCTGAAGCAACAAGTGTAAATAATTTAACATCTTTTGATAGTGATGGTTTCACAATAGGAACTGATAATGATATTAATGAATCTGGTCAAACATACGCATCATGGAATTGGTTAGCCTCAAACACAACTGCATCAAACACAGATGGAAGCATAACCTCAACTGTTAGTGCTAATACTACAAGTGGATTTAGTATTGTGTCTTATACAGGAACAGGAAGTAATGCTAATATTGGTCATGGGTTAGCTTCAGTTCCTAAAATAATATTTGTTAAAAGAAGAAATACAGCTGAAAATTGGGCTGTTAATATTCAAAAAATTACAAATGTAATCAATGATTCTTTATGGTTAAATCTAACAAATGCAAGTTCAACAATTCCTATTTGGTGGAATTCTACTAATCAAACAAGTTCAGTATTTTCAGTAGGTACTGCTAGTGATGTAAATGGAAGTGGAGATACTTACATAGCCTACTGCTTCGCAGAGAAAACTGGTTACAGCAAGTTTGGTTCTTATACTGGTAATGGAAGTACGGATGGACCATTTGTTTATACTGGGTTTAAACCTGCGTTTGTTATAATTAAATCATCTAGTCAAGCTGAAACTAATTGGGTTATAGTTGATAATAAAAGAGAAGGTTATAATCCAGATAATGATAGATTGTTTCCAGATTCAAATCAAGCAGAAAGTACATCAGATGTAATAGATTTACTTTCAAATGGTTTTAAACTTAAAAGTGGAGCTGGTTCAAGCAATGGTCCAAGTTATACTCACATCTACATGGCATTTGCAGAAGCACCTTTCGTAACATCAGGTGGCATACCAACAACAGCGAGGTAATTATGCAATTATCTAAACATTTTACTTTAGAAGAATTTGAAAAATCACAAACTGCTACAAGAAAAGGTATTAAGAATAAAGCTGGTGCTGGAGAGATAAAAAACTTAGGCGATCTATGTTATGAAGTATTAGAGCCTGTAAGAATTAAATTTGATAAGCCTGTTACAATTACATCTGGTTATAGATCAGAAGAATTATGCGAAGCAATAGGCAGTAAAAAAACATCACAACACACCACAGGAAACGCAACAGATTTTGAAATAGCTGGAGTATCTAATTTAGAAGTAGCTTTGTGGATTGAAAACCATTGTGACTTTGACCAACTGATCTTAGAGTATTACACAGGAGAAGCTAATAGTGGGTGGATTCATGTTTCATACAAAGATGGCTCAAATAGAAAACAAGTATTAACATTTGATGGCAAATCATATACTAATGGATTACCTGAAGCAAAATGGTCAGGTGGAAAACTAACTAACTAATAGGAGAATATTATGGCACCAATGGGAACTGGAACTTATGGGAAGACTAGAGGTCGTCCACCAATGAAGAAAAAAAAGAAAAAATCTAAAAAGAAGAAAAAATAATGGCTACAAAGAAACCTATATACGTTAAAGCTAGACCAAAGAGATTAGGAAAGCCTAAATCTTTTAATAAAAAAAGTAAGGCATATAAATCAGCTAAAAGAACAGCAGATAAAAAATTTGGTAAAAAGGTTTCTCTATATAAAAACATCTTTATTTCTAAAGCTATTAAAAAATACAAACCTAGAAAGAAGAAATAATGAACGGATATACAACAACAAAAACTTTAAGTGAGTTTATTAATAAACGACCAATGAAGAAAAAAAAGAAGAAGAAAAAAGGTAAAAAGAAATGAGTATAAACCATCTAACACAAATGCCATTAGGACTTGCCATTCAAAGAGGCAATATTCCTAATTTTTCTGGAATACAAAAGTTTGGTTATAACACAGCAGTAGGGACAGTATTTGAAACAATTTGGGAAAATGGAAGTTTATATTCTTATCCAACAAGTTCAACTACAGCAGTAGCAACATCTACTTCTACAGATGACAATGATAGTTTAGTGCATATTTATGGCTTAGATAGTAATTGGGATTTAGCTGATGAAGTAATCACAGTTGGTGGTTCAGCTTCTACAACATCTTTTATAAGAGTATTTAGATCAGTTTTAACAAATGCTAATACAGGAATTGTTAATGTTGGTAAGATTACAACAACAGTTAATTCACTTCCTGTTTCAATTATTGATGTTGGTTATGGTCAATCACTTCAAGCAATTTATACAATTCCTAGAAATTATAGAGGCTATCTAATGTCTATTGATGTTGGAACAAGTAAGCAAAAAGAAGTTGAGGCTAAATTTATGCAAAGACCTTTAAATGGAAATACTTTTCAAACTAAATCATTAATTACTTCATTTGGAACACCATTTAGAAAAGACTATTTAGTACCAGAAATTTTATCAGAAAAATCAGATTTAGAGATAAGAGCAAAAGCAGATGCAACAACTTCTATTTCTGCTGGATTCCAATTAATCTTAGAGAAAATAGTTCAAAGCTAATGACTAAAAAGCCTAGAACAACAGGAGAACATATCGTATCGTTGTATGGTCATGTTACAGGATTAAAAAAAGATATATCTACAATTAAAAATAATCATCTTGCTCATATGCACGAAGATATAGAAAAGATTGATGAAAAGTTAGATAAAAAATTTGATAGCCTGAACAATTTAATTATGTATGGAGTTGGTGCTGTA